>VOFC01002375.1_pt1 | contig 21618 bp, 43 predicted proteins | sample 5384161 | NCBI WGS metagenome assembly VOFC01 (sample SAMN12384722, study PRJNA508395) | human gut metagenome | isolation source: healthy gut B | host: Homo sapiens | reverse complement strand
ATCTTTGAAAAAAAGAGATATCGAATTACTAGAAAAATATATCGAATTAAATATGAAAGAATTATTAATAAATAAAAGTATTATTACATCAGTATTTGCTAAATATCATAGAACAATATCTAAAGATAGACGAAGATAACGAAATAAATATAAAAATATTTTAATCGTGTTATAAATGTATTTTAAGAGGTAAATTATATAATAAACTATTTAATGATTCAGAAGAAGATTATTTAAGAATATTAAAAACAAGTCCTAAAAAACTTTGTTTGGGAACTAATTGATAAAATAGAAAATGAATTATATACAACTAAAGAAGAAGTAGCTAAAGATTATAATGTATCATTTATAATACCAAAATATGAAGAATATGTTTATTTTCACCAAATGGAAAGATAGATTTAACCCAAGAAGAAAATCTTTACTATTGATAACGAAGGGAGATATGTGTCTAGATGATGCCATGTCAATAAAAAGAAATGATAATGGTACATATACCTTATTTATTCATTTAGCCAATCCAACCGCTACTATACCATATGAATCAAATACAATGCATGAAGCTTTTAAAAAGAAATCATACTATTTATTTATCTAATAATAGTATCCCAATATTTGATAGATATCTATCAGATAACATATTATCAATATTACCAAACAAAAAATACCAATGCTCTAACAATAAAAAAGTAGGAGTAACACCAGATTATTCATTAGATTTAGATACCTTAGAAATAATACCTAGTATAATTAAAAATAAACATAAATTAACTTACCAAGATGCTGAAGAAATAATAACAATACTGGATTATTACATGACGATTTAATACTAATATCCAAAATATTTGATAAACAAGCTATTGATAATCCACGCATTAGAGCATATCATCATCAAATGAAAGAAAGAATAAATAATCAAAAAGAAGTGGATAGTGAAGCACCAATAGCTCATATGATGGTAGAACAATGTAATGTTTTCGCTAATAGTACAATTCATCTAATTGATAAAAGAGAACATTTAGGACTAATAATGCCATGGCGTGTTCAAAGAGAAGAAAATATTGAATTAATAGAAAAATATTTAGAACATGGCTCTTTTGATATAAATAGTAGTGGTCTTCAGCTACTTCTAAAATTATATGACTAAGAGTAAGTATTCATATACCAATATAGGACATCAAGGCTTAGGAATAGATGGCTATGTAAAAATATCTAGTGCAGCTCGTCGTGCTATGGATGCATTAGCAGTCTATGTATTATATGATCTTTATATCAATAGAAGTACTGATGATTTAGATTCAAAATATTATTATTGGGAAAAAGAGATAAAATATTGGTGTGAATATGCAAATAATAAAAGCAAGTGATAATATAACATTTATGGAACAATATAATTATTTAAGTAGTAAAGGAAAAATATTAGAAAGAAGGAAGTAAAATGCAGTTACCAAATATAAAAGATGCCAGAATAAGAACAAAAGAAAAAATAGAAGTATCTTATGATAAATATAAAGTACCAGAGTCTATTCACAATATAGGTCATAATAAAACCTATACCATTTTAACATATGGATGTCAAATGAATGTCCATGATAGTGAGAATATATCAGGTATTATGGAAGACTTATGGGATACAAAGAATAAAAAACTATGAAAAAACTGATGTAATAATAATAAATACTTGTGCTATCAGAGAAAATGCCCAAAATAAAGTTGTAGGAATACTAGGCAGAATAAAAAATTAAAAGAAACAAACCCTAATATCATTACCATAATTGAGGTTGTATGCCTCAAAGAAGAATCAGTATCTAATATGATAAAAGATAAATATAAATGGGTAGATATAGTACTAGGAACACATAATATATATGATATACCAATATTACTAGAAAATATAACAAAAATAAAACAAAATATTGAAGTTTACTCAGTAGAAGGAAGTATAATAGAAAACTTACCAGTAAAAAAGAGGATTCCAAAATAAAAGCTTGGGTAAATATTCAGTATGGTTGTGATAAATTCTGCTCATACTGTATAGTACCATATACCAGAGGTAAACAAAGAAGTAGATTACCTAAAGATATCCTAAAAGAAGTAGAAGAATTAAAAAACAAAGGTTATAAAGAAGTAACCCTTCTAGGACAAAATGTTAATGCTTATGGTAAAGACCTAGAAGAATCATATACTATGGCTAATTTACTAGAAGATGTTGCCAAAACAGGAATAGATAGAATAAGATTTGTAACATCACATCCATGGGATTTCTCTAGTGATATGATAGATATAATAGCCAAATACCCAAATATAATGCCTTATATTCATTTACCAATCCAATCAGGATCAGATAATATCCTAAAGAAAATGAATCGTAGATATACAATAGCAGAATATAAAAATTATTCCATGAATTAAAAAATAAAATACCAAAAGTAAGTATAACTACTGATATAATCGTAGGTTTTTCCAGGATGAAACAGAAGAAGACTTTTGAAGAAACATTAAAAATATATAACGAAAATTAAATATGATTTAGCCTATACCTTTATCTATTCAAAAAGAGAAGGAACACCTGCTGCTAAAATAAAAAGATGATGTTCCACTAGAAGAGAAAGAAGAAAGATTACAAAAGATTAAATAAAGTAGTAAATAAATATGCTAAAGAGAATAATGAAAAATATAAAAATAAAATAGTACCAGTTTTAATTGAAGGATACTCAGATAAAGGTGGTAAACTAATGGGTTATACCGATACAATGAAATTAGTTAATGTACTAGGAATCCCTAATATAGGAAGTATTAAACAAGTTGTTATATAACAGAAGTTAAAAACATGGTCTATGGAAGGGGTAATAGTTAGTGGAAAGTAGTATAGAAGAATTATTTAATGCTATAAATAATTCTAATGAATATAAAGAATATAAACAAATAGTAGATATAATTGAAGAAGATAATGATATTAAAAACTTAATTGAAGAAATAAAAAGCTTCAAAAAAGAAGTTACATATTTAGAATATCATGAAGATAATAATATAAGGAAATAGATAAGTTTATTGAAGAGAAAACTAAAAATTAAATAATAATTCTAAGTATCAAGAATATTTATCTAAACTAAAAGTATTTAATAATACTTTACTTGCTTCTTCTTCATTACTAGAAGATTATATAGATAGTAAAGTTAGCATTTAATTTACTATCTTTTTCTTTTCCCTTTCAGCCTCATAGTCTTTCAGGGTATTTTGAGTCTAGGTCTCAAAAATAAAAAACATTTGTATTGTATACAAAACACCTATAACCACTTATAAATAAAGATTTTATAAACTAAATAAAAAAATAGTCAAAAAAATATTGACTATTATATCTAACTAATATATAATGTCTATGCGGTAATATCTAGTGGTGTTCTCTCCTTTTTTAACTAAGTTAAGGAAGGGGTGATTCTATGTTTCAAAGTTTTCTGTTAAAGGGGGTTTTGAAATGGAACTAATCCTAGCATTTGCTTGGATTACTCTAGTTACACTATATTTTATATATAGTAGTAGCCTTAGAAAATAAGTAAAATAGAGCACCAAGGCAGTGCTCTATATCCAAAAAATATGGAGAGAACACCTTTTGCATTAGGTGTTACCCATTTTATTATGAGTAATTTCTCTTTCCATATACATTATACTATAAATATTTATAAATAGCAAATATAAAAAATAAAAACTTATACTATTGATAAATATTTACCTTTATAGTATAATATTATTATATTAGATAAGAAGGAGATAGAGTATGGATAAGATAAAAGATTGGATTAAAAAAATAAAAGGGTTATCGGTTATATTGTTATTAGCAGTAGTATTCTTAATAGTAATAATAGTTATATTTGTAGAGTTACTAGTAGGAGGATCACATAATAAATATGGTAATAGATTGGATGGTATAGATAAAGTAAAAATAAGTGAAAAAACATATGATGGAGTAAAGAAAGAAGTTGAAGAAACAAACTTAACTGAAGAAGTAGAAACAAGACTTCAAGGTAGAATAGTTTATACTACTATTACATTAAAAAGTGATACATCAGTAGATAAAAGCAAAAAGAAATAGCATCAAATACATTTAAAATGGAAAGGTGAAGAAGGGATACTGTTGTTACTGGTAATAAACATCATAGTTTAGATGCCATAACATGGGTAAAGAGTTAGGTGAACAATATGAAAAAGAGAAATAATAAAATAATAGTTTTAGCTTATCGTAGTAGGTCTTATTTTTGTATCTTTATTAATGGTATTTATATTAAATTATAGCAAAGATGATGCTAGTTTTTCAATTTAGAAAAGAAATGGATTAATGATAATGCTAGTAGTGTAATTGATGTAAGTATTTATAATGATATTCCAATATATGGTAAGAATGGTAGTGGTGTTTCTTTTTTGATTTACTTGATAGTTTTTCAGAGAAATATGGTATTAATTTTAATAAAATATCTTATTTAGTTAATGATTCTACTAGTTTTAAAGATAGTGCTTTTCATGTTGTTGATAGTAATGCTAGTATTAGTAAAAATGATATTTTACTATATGAAGATAAATATGTGCTTATTTCTAATAAAAATGATTCAGTAGATAAAATAGAAGATATTACTAATATGAATGTTTTGGTATTATCTTCAGATATTGGTTTTGTATCTAGTTATTTATCTGATGCTAAGAATGTTGCTTTTACTAGTAAGGAAAAGATTGATGATATTGTTACTGATATGAAAAAGGATGATAAGTGTTTTGCTGTTATTCCTTATAATATGTATGTTGATTATATATTAGAAAATAATTTTAATATACTTTTCCATTTTAATGATATTTATAAGAAGTATGTTTTAACTATTAATGATAAGACTTTCTTAAATATAATGAAGAAATTTTATAATTTATATGGTAAAGATAGTCAGGTTGATTCTTATAAGAAACATTTTTTAGCGGAGTATTTTCTTGATAAAAAGATTAGTGATGTTGATAAGATTGGATATAATTCTTCGCAATATATTGTTGGTTATATTGATTATATGCCTTATTCTGGGGGTGAATCTTCGGAATTTGTTGGTACTTTGTCTAATTATTTAAGTAGTTTTGAAGATATTTATGATGTTGATTTTAAATTGTATAGGTATAATAGTGTTAATGAGCTTAAGACTGCTTTATCTCATGGAGAGGTTGATTTGGCTTTTGCTAATTTTAATACTAAAAATATGAATATTGATATTATTAATACACCTTCTTTTGTTTGAAGAGGAATATGTTATTTTATCTAAAGATAAGTTTACCGCTGATTCTATTAAGAGTTTAAAAGGTAAAGATGTTACTACGATAAATGGTACTTTTATTAATGATTTACTTACTAGTAATGGTATTAAATATACTTTTATGATAATTCCTCTGAACTTATAAAGCATATTGGTAGTAATATTGTTGTTATTGATAAGGATATGTATGAATATTATAGAAATACTAAGTTTAGTGATTTTTATGAAATATATACTGGTACTTTAAATGCTGATTATACTTTTGTTATTAGAGATGTTAATAAGAATAAGGTTTTTGCGGATATGTTTAGTTATTATGTATCCACTGTAAGTTATAATAATATTCGTTATGATTATAATATTAATTCTAATGTACATGATTTTAATCTTCTTTTGATTTTCTTGATAAGTGTAGTTTTAGTTCTTGGTATTTTTGCTTTGATTATAATTATTAAAAAGAAAAAGAATAATGAAAAGTACTTAAGAATAATGAAAAGCTTAAATACGTTGATGCTATGACTTCTTTAAAAAATAGACTTTATTTGAATTGTAAGATTAAGGAATGGGATGATAATGTTATTTATCCTCAGGCATTTGTAGTAATTGATCTTAAATAATATTAAATATATTAATGATAATAAAGGTCATGAAGAAGGAGATACTGTTATTAAGAAGGCTGCAAGTATTCTTATAGTTAATCAGGATGCTAATACAGATATTATTAGAACTGATGGTAATGAAAAATATATAAAGAATTAAAAGAACTACCATATGGTTATGGGGCCAGTCGGGTATAGTATGATAATGGATGATGTTAAGACAGTAGATGACGCTATTAATGAGGCTACAATTGATATGCGAAATAAAAAGGAAAAATAATAATGGATAAAATAGTAGGTAAGGTAAAAAACAAATAGAAAAGCTAAAATAAAAAGATACTTTAAAAAACTAATAGAGATTCTAAGTTTAAAAGAACTTAGAATCTTACCTGCTTACTTAGCCTATAGTTTCGTATTAGCAGTAGTACCAATCTTAACTATAATAGTCATAGTAGCGGGTTTCTTTTCCATATCTATCGATTCCGTAATATCTCTTCTTACTGATTTACTTCCTAGTTATGCCAGTAGAGTAGTCGTAGATGCTATCTCAGGACAAAGTTTTGACTTTAGTGTTGGATTATTAAATATAGTTACTTTCTGTATTGCCGCTAATGGTATGTATGCTATTATAAGTGCTTCTAATAGTCTATATAAAATAGAAGAAACAAATATAATTAAAGATAGACTAAGATCAGTAATAATACTATTAGTCATCATAATACTTTTACTATTCTTAATCTTAGTACCTATGCTAGGAGAACAAATATTAGAATTACTTAGAAATAGTAAACCATTTACTGGTATAATAGATGAAATGATAATGATATATAATATAATAAAATGGCCTATAACATTTATAATAATATTCTTAAATATAAAATTAATATATCAAATAGCTCCATCTAAAGAAATAAAAAGTGAAGAAACCACTATTGGAGCCTTTATAACAACCTTAGGCTGGGTAGTATTTACTGCTTTCTTTGGTTATTATATTAAATACTTTTGGTAGATATGACTTAGTATATGGTGGATTATCTAGTATTATAATATTATTAATATGGGTATATACATTATGTTTTTATCCTAATACTAGGAATAGTAATAAATACAATGAAGTATAATAAATCATAATATAATCATAATAATATTGATAGTATTACTTAAATAAAGACAGACTACAATCATAGTAATACTATTATCTCCTTATATATGAAGTCTAAATGACTTAAGTGAGTTTAAAGCTCACTTTTTTTCTTTTTATGCCTAAGGTCATAAAAATAAAATAACATTTAAATAATTTATTGTATTTTTAATAATATTATGATAGAATTATTTTTAGAAATAAGATAGATAAAAAGTAAGTATTTAGGAGATAAGTAATGAAAAAAATAAATATTAAAACAATCTATTTAGTAGCGGTAATATCTATTGGTTTAATTTGTTTGGCTATAGGGTCTACTTATGCCATGTTTACTACTAGTGCTGAAATAAATAATCCAATTACTATTAGTTCTAATTTGACTAGTAATGATGATACAATGGAAACCTTTGAAGTAGAAGTAAGTCCATCTGCTACTGTTACTAAAACAATTAATATAAGTAGTGGTACTGTATCAAATGTTAATTATAGTGTATGGTATATAAATGATATTAGTAATATTGATATTGGTGTATCATCTACAAGTTATACTACAGCAGAACAATAAGTAATGCTAATACTACAGTTACTACTAAAATATCTATAAGAAACAATAGTAGTACTACTAAAACAGTTACTTTAGGAGTTGCTCTTAGTAAAAAATAGTATAGTACTAGCAAGTAATATGAGTTTAGTACCTCAAAAAAAAACGCTATCCAATCCCCTTGCTACACATATTACTAATTTATATAATAATAGTACTAAACTAATGTTACTAATAATGGTATTAAATATCAATATGATATTACCAATGGCTTAATGAAAGATGCTGATGGCAATATTAGATATAGCGGTCTTGGTGATAGAAATTATGTATTATTTAATTGTAATACATATCCAAATACTAGCTGTGAAACATGGAGAATAATAGAGTGTTTGATGGTAAAGTAAAAATTAATCAGAAATGAATCAATAGGAACATATCCTTGGGATAACAAAGATACTACAACAGGAGCAGAAGCAGATTATGGTTCTAATGATTGGACAACAGCAAGATTAATGAAACTATTAAATCCAGGTTATACAAAAAGAAAGTGTTAACAACAGTTTATATTATAATTCAAAAGGTGGTCAATGTTATGCTGGAGCAAATAATGCAGAAACACCTTGTGATTTCACTTATACTGGTATAAAAAATGATACTACTAGAAACATGATAGCGGATGCTAAATGGTCTTTATTAGGTTGGCTGGATGAAGGCGTGAATGTATATGCTGATCAATCTTATAAATTAGAAAATACTAGTGGAACAGTATATACCGGTAATAAAACATCTTGGACTGGTAAGATTGCTTTGCCATATCCATCAGATTATGCTTATTCTGCTTATCTAGGTAAATGTACTTCAACGTTAGGAGAATATAGTAATTGTTCTTCTTGGATGAAAACAATGTTTAACTCTAAAACAATAGCTTTATTAACTCCTATCGTATCTTCTAGCTTTGTATTCCATGTAGCGGGCGGTTGCTTAGACCTGGGAGAGCCATATGCTGCTCTTGATAGTGAAATTTTTCCAACACTTTATTTAAATGCTAATGTAAGCATTAAAACAGGCTCTGGAACATTAAATAGTCCATATCAGTTATCTGTAGGTTAAAATATAATTGAGATGACATAAGTTATCTCTTTTAATGTTTTTCTACTAAAATGTAAAGTAAAAAAAAAGAAACTATATATGTAGAAAAAGTAGAAAAAAGATGATATAATATATAAGAGGTAGAATATATGAAGAGAGTATTATTTTTATTAACAATATTTTTATCTTTTATAGGTATAGTATCCGCTAGTAGTACAGGAACAGTATACTGTCCAGATAATGATGAACCGGTAAACCTAAGACCAAGTGTTACAAGTCCTGCTAATAACTCATTAGTTTGTAATAGTACAGTTGAAGTATTAGATACCAATGCCGGTACAAAATCCAAGTTCCGGTTGTACAACATCGTTCTATAAAGTAAGACAAGGAGTATTAACAGGCTATGTATTCCTGTGGGGACTTTATAAAATTAAATACACCAAGTACTACTGAAAAAGGAAAAGTATTATGTATCGAAGATACTTCTCCATTAGGAGTCTATTCTGATTTAAGTAGAAAAAACAAAATAACTGGTTTAAGCTGTGATACTGAAGTAGAAGTATTAGATAAAAATGCTGGTAAAGATGGTAAAGGAACTTGTCCTACAAGTTTATATAAAATAAAATATGGTAGTACTACAGGTTATGTATGTGGTAAATACATAGGTTCTTCTGACAGTAATATTGATTTAGATACAACAGATTTAAAAGAATATCGAGCTCACCTAAAAAAAGAGTGGTTTTCCAGCAAGCTATTTATATGACTTAGTAAGACTACATGCCCTATATCCTAAATGGAAATTTATTCCTTTAATACTAATCTAGATTTTAATTATATCGTTAATCTAGAACATAAATCATCAGGACGAAGTCTAATCGAAGATTATTATGGTAATCTAGATGGCTTAAAATCAACAGCTAGTTGGTCATATAACTATTTCACTAATGTCTTTAGTACCAACTTTACTGGAGGAGGTTCTAGATGGTATGCCGCAAGTACTAGTACTATAGCATATTATATAGATCCAAGAAACTTCTTTTAATGAAAGAAATATCTTTATGTTTGAAGACTTATCATATAACCCATCATTCCATACTAGAGAAGGAATAGAAAATATGTTAAAAGGAACTTTCATGAGTGGTAAGACTGCTAGTAGTGATGGTAAGACTTATGTAGATGCCTTCATAGAAGCTGCTAATACTTATCATATAAGTCCATATGTATTAATATCAAGAGTAATTCAAGAAGTAGGAGCATCAGGAAGTACTATCGTAAGTGGTACAGTAGCAGGTTATGAAGGCTATTATAACTTCTATAACATTGGAGCCACTGCCGCAGGTGGAGATAAAAATCAAACTATTATCAATGGTCTAATATATGCCAAAAACCAAGGCTGGAATAGCCCATATAAAGCCGTAGTAGGAGGAGCATCCTTCCTAAGCAATAACTATGTAAATGTTGGACAAAAAACAGAATACTTACAAAAATGGGATTTAATAGGACCATCATATGCTGATCATCAGTATATGCAAAATATCCAAGCCCCATATTCTCAAAGTTATAAAACATATAATGGCTATAATAGTACTAATCTGTTAAATAGTAGCTTTGCCTTCTATATACCAATATTTAATAATATGCCTGATAAAACAACTTTCCCAAATACAGGAAATCCTAATAACTATTTATCTAGCCTAACAGTAAACAAAAACAAGACTATTTAGTAGTCCTACTAATGACACTAACTTCAGTATTGAAGTAGAAAGTGATGTCTCATCAGTAACAGTAGATGCAACCAAAGTCTATAATGGTGCTACTATAAGTGGTTTAGGAACAGTAGCCCTAAATAGTGAGAAGACCAATATAAACTTAACAGTAACTGCCGCTAACGGTGATACTAGAAAATATACCATTAATGTAACAAGAAAGAAAGCTCCAGAACCAACTCCTGATCCAAAGCCAACTCCTGATCCTGGAGATAATACCAAAGTAACAACTAAAGAAGTACTAGATAAAGCTGGTATCAAATATAAAGATAACTATCTATATGGTTTTACCTTAGGTAAAGATATCAATGATACCATTAGTAAATTAAAGAGTACTAACTTAGAAATAACCATAACATCATCAAAAAGAATCAGGTCTAATAGCTAGTGGAGATAAAATAAAAATAAAAACCAATAGTGAAGAAAAAGAATATATAGTAATAATCTATGGTGATGTAAATGGTGATGGTAAAATATCATCAGCAGACTATATCAAAATAAAAAATCATATCATGGAAACAAATAAATTAACTGATTTAGAAAAAGAATATGCTGATGCCAATAAAGATGGAAAAGTCTCATCAGCAGACTATATCGCTATAAAAAACCATATAATGGAAGTAAGTAAAATAATTCAGTAGGAGGAAATATGAAAAAAGTAGTAAAAATATTTAAGTATAATAATATGTACATTCATAATATCAATAAGTTATGTAAAGGCCGCTAGTTACGATGTATCAGTAACAAGTAATACCGTAACCGTAGGAAATAGCATAACCTAACCATTAAAGGAAATGATTTAGCAGGTAAATTTACCTTATCATCATCTAATTCAGGTGTTGCATCACTATCCGGTAGTAGTCTTTGGATAGATAATGATAGCAAGAGTGTAACCATATCGACAAGTAATGCCGGAACTGCCGTAATAACAATTACTCCAACAGATGTAACATCTTATGATGGCAATACCATAACCGGAAATAAAACCGTAACCATAACCGTAAATAGTAAGCCAACATCAAATCCTAATAATGGTGGTAATAAAACCGGAACAACAACTACTCCTAAACCAACCAAAAAAAAAGAGTAGTAATAATAACTTGTCTAGTCTAACTATCGAAGACTATAACCTAGATAAAGAATTCAAAAAAGAAGTAACCGAATACTCTGTAGTAGTAGAAAACGATGTCAAAAAAAAAAAAATAAATGCCCAATTAGATGACTCTAGTGCCAAAGTAGAAGGAACCGGCGAAGTAGAAGTAAAAGAAGGCAATAACAAAATAGAAATAAAAAGTAACCGCCGAAGATGGAAGTACTAAGACTTATGTTATCAATGTAACCGTAAAAGAACTAAATCCTGTTGAAGTAACAATAGGCAAAAAGAAATACACTATCGTAAGAAAAGAAGACGAAAAACATAACTATACCAAGTAATTATGAAAAATCCACTATCACAATAGGAGAAGAAGAAGTACTATGTTATAAAAATAGTAAAACCAAAAATATCTTTATAATAGATATGCCTAGTAATCTAGTACCAAAAGGTTATAGCAAAGTATCATTTACTTTTATGACAATAGCAAACTAGAAGGATATCAATTAATAGAAAAAATAAAACATATGCCGCTGACGACAAAGTAAAAGGAAGTGACTTCTACTTATTCTATGCCATAAACGAAAAGACAGGAGAAAAAGCTTTATATGTTTGCTAAACTAGAAGGAACAATCCAAAGGTTTAAAACTTAGTAAATGCCTACAAAGACGAAAACAATAAATACTTCATGTATATGTTAATATCCTTAGGTTTACTCGCAGTATCAATAATTACACTAGCAATAGTCCTAATAAAACAAAAAAAACATAAAACCAAATTTGCTTAATATAATATAGTATCATTATATATAATGACAGAGAGAAATATGAGGATTCATGTTTCTTTCTTTTTCTTTCATATTTTATATATAAGATAATATAATTAATTAGAAAGAAGAGGAATAAATATGATAAATAAGAAGAATTTATGGTTTTTTTAACATTATTTAGTTTAGTATTAGTTATTCTAATACTAAGGGTGTATTGTTATTGAGCCTAATGGTTATGCTATATGGGAAAAAATGCAAAAAAAATATTATAGATAAAAAGTTTAAAGAAACTGGGCATGTTAATGTATATATGCCAATGCTTATTCCTGAATCTCTTCTTAATAAAGAGGGAATTAGTAGAGGGATTTGCTCCTGAAGTTGCTTGGGTTACTTATGGTGGTAATAAGAAATTAGATGAAGAGGCTATGTATTAGACCTACTTCTGAACATATTTAGTGATTATTATGCTAATAATATTTCTTCTTATCGTGATTTACCAAAATTATATAATCAGTGGTGTAGTGTATTAAGATGGGAAAAAGGAAACAAGACCATTCTTAAGAAGTCGTGAATTTTATGGGCAAGAAGGACATACTATTCATGAAACTCGTGAAGAAGCTGAAGCTGAAACTTTAAAATGTTAAATATATATAATAATTTCTTTCATGATTATTTAGCTATACCTAGTATTGTAGGAAGAAAACAGAAAAAGAAAAAATTTGCTGGAGCAGAATATACTTATACAGTTGAAGCTCTTATGTATAATGGTATTACTTTGCAGTCCGCTACTAGTCATTACTTTGGACAAAAGTTTTCTCGTAAAGCTTATGATATTAAATATACTTCTAGAGATAATAAGATTGATTATCCTTATCAAACTTCTTGGGGTTGTTCTACGAGAATGATAGGAGCTCTTATTATGGTTCATTCTGACGATTATGGACTTGTATTACCTCCTAGAATAGCTCCTAATAAAGTAGTTATTATTCCTATTAGTAATGATTTGGAAGTATTATCTTTAGCTAATGATTATTTTGATAAGTTGAAACAAGAGGGTATTGAGGCTTATATTGATAATAGTGAAAAGAGTGCAGGATTTAAATTTGCAGAAGCTGAAGTTCAATGGTATTCCGGGTGCTAATATATATATTCCTAGAGATAATTTAAATGGTGCAGTAGAAGGTCATAAAGTAGTGGTTACTCCTTTAAAAGAGGGTAATAGAGTTGGTAAAATTACTAAGATTATTGGTCATAAGAACGATGTTGGTGTAGATATTTTATCTTTTGTTTATGAATATAATTTTAGTCCATCATTTCCTGATGAAGTAATAGAAGAACTAGATAGTATTCCTTCTTATTTTATCTAGTGGTAGAAGAGATTTAAGAAGTGAAGAGATATTTACTATTGATGGTTCTGATACTAAGGATATAGATGATGCTATTTCTTTATCTAAATTAGATGATTGTAAATATAAGTTGGGGAGTCCATATAGCGGATGTTTCATATTATGTAAAAGAAGGAACTAAATTAGATGATGAAGCGTATTTTAGAGGTACTAGTGTATATTTAGTTGATAGGGTATTACCTATGCTTCCACATAAATTATCTAATGGTATATGTTCTTTAAATGAAAATGAAGATAGATTTGCGTTTTCTTGTGAGATGATTATTGATGATAAGGGAGATATTGGCCACTATGAAATATTTAAGTCTATTATTCGTAGTAGGAAAAAGATGACTTATGAAGAGGTTAATAAGATATTAGAGGAAAATACTACTAGTGAGGATTATAAACCATTTGAAAAGACATTACTTTTTAATGAATGAATTATCTAAGATATTAAGAAAAAAGATGATTCGTCGTGGGTATATTGAATTTGAAAGTACTGAGGCTAAGATTAAAGTTGATGAAAATTGTCATCCTACTCATATTGAATCTAGAGTACAAAGAAGTGGTGAGGAACTTATTGAGAACTTTATGATAGCCGCTAATGAAACAGTTGCTTCATCTATTTATTATAAGAATTTGCCTGGTATATATCGTGTTCATGATAAACCTGATGAGAAGAGACTTGGTGAATTTATGAAGTTCTTATCTTTACATGGATATGTTGTTAATGGTAAAAAATAAGATAGATAATCCTAAAGATTTACAACATATTCTTAGTCAATTAGAAGAAGTACCAGAAGTTAGAGTACTTCATGATATGGCTATTCGTAGTCAAGCTAAGGCAGTATACTCTGATGTTAATATAGGACATTTTGGTCTTGGTAGTAAGTGTTATAGTCATTTTACTTCTCCTATTAGGAGATATCCAGATTTGATTTTACATAGGTTATTAAAAGGATTATAATTATAATTATAGTGATAGAATAATAAGTGAAAGAAAAGAAGAGTTACCTATAGAATGTGAACATTGTTCAATTAGAGAACAAGAGGCTCAAAATTGTGAAAGAGATGTTGACAAGATGAAGAAGGCTGAATATATGATGGATCATATTGGTGAAGTGTATGATGGTATTATATCAGGAGTACAAGAGTTTGGTTTCTTTGTTGAACTTGAAAATACTATAGAGGGATTAGTTAAAGCTGAAAGTATTAAAGGAGATTATTATGTTTTTGATAATGATTTAATGGCTTTGATAGGAAAGAAAACAAAAAGAAATATCTTTTGGAGATAAGGTTAAAATAAAAGTTACAAGGGCTGATAAAGATAAATCAGAAATAGATTTTGAAATATATGATGAAAAAATAACAAATAAATAAGAAAAAACAAAAAGGGATTTTAAATGGAAAATAGCATTATAGAATTACTAAGTAATAAAAGAAATAATAATTTAAAGGCTTTGAAGAAATAACTAAATATTAAAAAGATAAGGATGATGTATTAGATACTTTAAGAATATTGGGTAAAGAAGGTATTGTATATAAGAATAAAAAAATAAGATATATGCTTGTATCTAATACTTCTTTAAAAGGGTATTATTAAGATTACTTCTAAAAAAAAGGGTATAATTGTTGTATTAGAAGATGGTACAGAGTTAGATGTTGTATATAAAGATCAAAAAACTAAGGAATAATGATACTGTTTTAGTAGATTATGGTAGTCATAGAGGTGCTGCTAAGGTAGTTAAGATTATTGATAGAAAATACTATGATTATATAGCTGAAGTAGTAAAAAGAAGGTAAGAAGTATATAGCTAGATGTGAGGATAAAGAAGATGTATATTTAAATGATATATATCCACTAGGAACTAAACTACTTATAAGTGGTGAAGATAATACTATTAAAGAGGTATTAGGTCATAAAGATGATACTGGTATGTTAGAAAAAGAAATACTAGCACTTAATGGTTTTCCTACTAGTTTTAGTGATAAGTATTTAGAAGAAGCAAGTGAGAAAGAAAAAGTATTATCAGAAGATAATATAATGTATGAAAAAAAGAAATGGTTTAAAGGATCAAAGAGATATTGTATCTGTTACAATAGATGGTGATGATACTAAAGGATTTTGATGATGCTGTCTCTTATTATAATAATACTATTTATGTTCAAATAGCGGATCCTAATAGATATATTGAAAGGATAAGAGCGCTATGTGGGATGAAACATTAAGAAGAGCCATATCAACATATTTTCCTGGTTGCTGCAATCCAATGATGCATGAAATATTATCTAACGGTATATGTTCTTTAGTACCAGGAGAGGATAGATATGCTATATCTATGGGTATTAAAATAGATAATACTGGTAAAGTAATAAATTATAAAATAAACGAAGCAGTAATAAATAATAGAAAAGAATGACTTATGGTGATGTTAATAAATATCTAGAAGAAATATTGTTGTTTCTGGTTATCAGGAAATATACTTTATTAGATAATTTATATATGTCCGCTATGAAGGTAAAAAAGAGAATGTTAGAAGATGGTTTCTTAGAGTTTTCTTCTGATGAAGTTAAAATTTTCTTTGAAAATAATAAATTAATAGATATTAGAGAAAGACATCAAGGAAAAGCCGAAGAATTAATAGAATTTTTAATGCTTCTTCATAATATGTGTATGACTGATTATTTCTTAAAGAATAAGCTTACCTTTTATATCTAGATTCCATGATAGTCCAGATACTGATAAGTTAAATAGTTGGATTGGATTATTAAAAAAAAAGGATATCAAATTAATTTGGGTAAAAAGAAGAGTTTTACAACAGAATGATATAAAAAAAGTCAGAAATTATATGCTGATTCTAAAGAAAAAATAATATTTGATAAGATGGCTATTATGAGTCAATCTAAAGCTAAGTATTCAGCTTATGATATTGGACATTATGCTTTAGGATTAGATGCTTATTCTACTGGTACTTCTCCTATAAGAAGATTATCTGATACTATAAATCAAAGAATATTTAAAGATTCTATTCATTGTGGTATTAGATTATACTAAAAGAAAATGGGAGTATTACACCATATATTGCTAGAATAGCTACTGATGCTGAACTTAAGAGCTAAAAGCTGAAAGAAAATTAGATGATATAAGAAAAGCTGAATTTATGAAACAATATGAAAAAAGAAGATTTTGAATTGTAGTATCAGATATTGGAGATAAATATTTAACAGTACTATATCCAGATAATATGATATATGGTAAATTATATTATAATGAAAGATATTTTCATCTTGGTAAAGATGGATATTCAATAGTAGGAGCATAATGGTGAAAAGATATTGATAGGTGATATGTTTACCGCTAAACTATCTAAGGTTAATACTGCTAATGGAGAAATAGTTTTTCTAAGAAAACTAATGAAGTAAAAAAATATGTATGAAGAAAGAAGTAAAAAGAAAGTTAGAAGAAGATAAACTTTCTTTTTGACTAATATAAGGAGAATATATGAGAAATAAAAGAAAAAAAAGGATAAGGCATTAAGAATATTTATAGTTCTAATAATATTAATTATAGGAATATATTTTGGATATAATAAATTATTGAATAATCATAATAATATAAGTAGTGATAGTAAAGTAAATGTAGATGATAATAATCATAGTACTTCAATTAGTCTTATTATGGCAGGAGATAATCTTATTAATGATAAACTATATAATGCCGCTAAAAAGGATGATGGTAGTTATGATTTTAAGTCTATGTATAGTTATATTAAAGATATTGTTAAGAACTATGATTTAGCTTATTATAATCAGGAAACTATTTTAGGGGGAAGTGAAATAGGTGTATCTAGTTATCCTGCTTTTAATTCTCCTTATGAAGTTGGTGATGCTACAATAGATACTGGTTTTAATTTGGTAAGTTTAGCTACTAATCATACTCTTGATAGAGGTGAGAAGGCTATTATTAATTCTCTTAATTATTGGAATAATAAGAGTAATGTATTAACGTCTGGTAGTTATTTATCTAATAATGATAGAAATAAAGTTAATATTAAAGAAGTTAATAATATTACTTATACTATGCTTAATTATACTTATGGTACTAATGGTATTAAAGTTCCTGAAGGTAAGGAATATTTAGTAAATATATGGCCTTGTACTGGTAATAATCCAGATAATGATACTAAGTATCAAGAATATAAAGAAGTGGTTAAGGAAGATATTTTAAGAGTTAGAGATAAAGTAGATTCTACTTATTGTGGCAATGCATTTTGGAGTAGAATATACACACGTTCCTACTAATTATCAGATTGATATGGCAGAATTTTTTATCTTCTTTAGGAGTAGATATAATTATAGGTACTCATCCTCATGTTATTATGCCTATAACATATATTAATGATACTTTAGTAATATATTCTTTAGGTAACTTTTTATCTGCTCAAGATACTAATGATTATAATACTACTGTGGGATTATTAAGTAGTATTAAAATTACTAAAATATAGATAAGGATAATAATTCTAGTATTAAGTTAAGTGATTTAAATAATGAACTTATATATACTACTAATAAATATGGATATAAAATTATTCCTTTTTCTAATCCAGATATAAAAGCATATCTTAGTGATTATGAAAGAGTATATAATAAATATGTTAATATAGTTAGAAGTATAGATAGTAGTATTAATATTAATAGTTTAAGTTAAAAATGTGATAATAGTATAAATTACATATAAGTAGTTAAGTATATAATATTGTTAAAATATAAAAAGTAAGATATAATTATATATAGAAAAAGGTGATTACTATGGAAATACTAAATAGAAAAGCAAGATATGATTATGAAATTGAAGATACTTATGAAGCTGGTATTGTTCTTACTGGTACAGAGATTAAATCAATAAGAATGGGTAAAGTAAATATTAAAGATAGTTATGCTATTATTAGAAATAATGAAATTTATTTACTTAATACACATATTTCTATTTATATGAAGAAGGTAATAGATTTAATCATGAAGAAGATAGAACTAGGAAACTACTATTACATAAAAAAAGAAATACTTAAAATTAAAAGATAAATTAGAAATAGAAGGATATACATTAGTACCACTTAAAATATATTTTGTTAAGAATAAAGGCTAAGGTTTTAATTGGAGTAGCTAAAGGTAAGAAGAATTATAATAAAAAAGAGACAATTAAAGAGAGAGATATTCAAAAGAGAATTAGAAAAGGACTTGAAATATAGATAATGGATAGAGTTATAGATAAAACGAAACACTTATTAAGGCTTTTTGAAGATAGTGATATTATAAGAAATTTAGATCATTATAAAACTTTAGTAGTTAATAATAAGAAACTGTTAGAATTAATAGATAAGTATAATAATAGTACTGATGACTATGAAAAGATATCTCTTAAAAAGGAAATATATACATATCCAGAATATAAGGAATATATGAAATATTATAATGAACTTTTTTACTATGTTATGAATATAAATAATAGATTTAAAAAATATACTGATGTAAGAGGGTGCACTAAATGAGAGTAATAAGTGGTTATTTAAAAGGTAGAAATATTGATGGTTATGATACTATAGGTACTAGACCTACGATGAATAGGGTAAAAAGAATCTATGTTTGCAAGTATTCAAGAATATATAAATGATAGCTTAGTACTTGATTTATTTTCTGGTAGTGGCAGCCTTGGAATTGAAGCTATATCTATGGGAGCTAAGAAGTGTTATTTTGTTGATAATGGTATGGAGATATTAAATATATTAAGGAAAAATATTAATAATCTTAATATTGAAGAGAAGTCCACTATTATTAATAGGGATTATAGAGAAGCTTTATTATATTTTAAAAATAATAATATTAAGTTTAATATTATTTTAGTGGATGCTCCTTATAAAATGGAAGCTATGAATGAGGTTATAGAATTAGTAAATAAATATAATCTACTAGAGGATAATGGAATGTTGGTATTAGAATATAGTACTGATATATTAAAAGATAATTATAATAATCTTAGATTACTAAAAAGTAAGAAATATGGTGATAAATATGTAAATATTTATCTTAAGGTAATTGACTAATATTTTATTTTATGTTAATATTATATTATAAATAGAGGAGGATTAAAATAATGAAAAAATTAAATAGAAAAGGATTTACTTTAATAGAACTTACTAGCAGTTATCGTAATACTTGCTGTATTATTTGTAGTTACTATACCATCAATTTTATCTTCAATGAATGAAAGCTAAATTAAAGTCAAATTAAAAATGCTAAAGAAGGATACTGCAACAGAATGGTTTACTTAAAATATGAAATGGCATTTGGTGATGGGTACATTCAAATATTAAAATCCTGCTAAAGCTACTTTTTGGCAATGTTTTAAAAGCTTTAACTGCTGAAAGGTAAAAGTGCTGAGATTACTAGATAAACTATATGGTTTACATAAATGATATTAAGATAGAGGGTACTGCTTATTAATGGAACAAAGGTTACTGATGGCATTGTTCATCTATTAGATTAAATGCTGGTCATGCTAAGTTTTATTAGTTGGTAATCCAACTGGTAAATTTGGTTCTAAATATTTATTTAGTACTGGTTCAATGGAAAGTTAACGATTAATATTTAAAGAGGATATTATTCCTCTTTTTTATTTTTTTAAAATATAGTATAATATATTTAGGGTGATAATAATGAATTTAATAATAGGTAGTCATGTTTCTTATAAGAGTAATAATCAGTTAGTGGGAAGTGCTCGTGAGGCTATTGGGTATGGGGCTAATACGTTTATGTTTTATACTGGTGCTCCACAAAATACTAATAGGGGAGATATTAGGTCTGAATTTACGGATGAGGCTAAGAAGTTAATGGATGATAATGGGATTGATATTAATAATGTTATTGTTCATGCTCCTTATATTGTTAATTTGGCTAATATGAATAATTTTAATTTTTCTGTTTCTTTCTTAAAAGAAGAGGTAAAAAGATGTAGTACTTTGGGAATTAAATATATGGTTCTTCATCCTGGATCAGCGGTTAATGTATCTAGAATAGAGGCTATTGAAAATATATCTAAGGGTCTTAATTTGATACTTGATAATGATTATGATGTAAAAATATTACTTGAGACTATGGCGGGTAAAGGTAATGAAATTGGTAGATCTTTTGAGGAGATTAAGGATATTATTGATAAAATTAACTTTCCTGATAAAATAGGGGTATGTTTGGATACTTGTCATCTTAATGATGCGGATATGATATTGGTAATTTTGATAATGTTCTTGATTTATTTGATAATATTGTTGGTATTGATAAAATATATTGTGTACATATTAATGATAGTATGAATGTTATTAATAGTCATAAGGATAGACATGCTAATATAGGCTTTGGTACTATTGGTTTTGATAATTTACTTAGTGTTATTTATAATAAGAGACTTAGTGATATACCTATGATATTAGAGACTCCTATGTTACTAAGGACGATAATTCTAAAGAGAAGATATATCCTCCTTATAAATATGAAATTGAAATGATAAGAAATAAGAAATTTGATAGTGAATGATAAATAAGATAAGAGAAGGTTAATCTTCTCTTATCTTATTTGTAAAATTATCTATTATGTTTTTATATTTTGTTATTAGTTCTTCTATTTTGGTATATGTTAATGGTTTTACTTTATATTTTATTTCAGATAGTGTTTTCTCTTATGGGGTAATAGATAATATTTTTATAGTTTGTTTTGATATAATTATATACTATGTCTAACTCTTCTTTATCTAATTTTATTCCTTGTTTTTTGGGCATAGTTATTAATATCTTCTTTTTTTAATTTGTTTATGTATTCTGTTATCATATAAATATTCATTATTTCACCTAATTAACTATATGTATATTTTTACTTTTTATGATATAATAATAA
>VOFC01006380.1_pt1 | contig 21630 bp, 20 predicted proteins | sample 5384161 | NCBI WGS metagenome assembly VOFC01 (sample SAMN12384722, study PRJNA508395) | human gut metagenome | isolation source: healthy gut B | host: Homo sapiens | reverse complement strand
GGCGCAGCACAAAATATCATAAAGGGACAGATCTTTGACGAAAAATTTTTGATGGTGATCGCAACGATCGGTGCATTTTTAAGCAGCCAGTATCCGGAGGCGGTAGCGGTAATGCTGTTTTATCAGATCGGTGAATGGTTCCAGTCATATGCGGTCAATAAGTCCAGAAGATCGATCAAGGATCTGATGGATATCAGACCGATTATGCAAATGTATATAATGAAGCAGGAGAGCTTGTCAGTGTAGACCCGGATGAAGTCAGCATTGGTACGACTATCGTGGTAAAGCCGGGCGAGAAGATCCCGCTGGATGGAGAAGTCATCAAGGGAGAAACTTCGTTAGATACGATGGCACTGACCGGAGAAAGCCTGCCAAGAGATCCATACAGGAGACGAAGTCATTAGTGGCTGTATCAACTTATCCGGTGTGATCGAGGTAAAGACAAGCAAGGAATTCGGGGAATCTACAGTAGCAAAGATTCTGAATCTGGTAGAAAATGCGACCGCAAAGAAAGCAGAAGCAGAAAACTTTATTTCCAAATTTGCAAAATACTATACCCCGATCGTCGTATTTTTAGCTGTTGCACTGGCGATCATCCCATCTATTATCACAGGCGCGTGGGGCAAATGGGTTTATCGTGCCCTTTGTTTCTTGGTTATTTCCTGCCCTTGTGCCCTTGTTATTTCTATTCCGCTCAGCTTCTTCGGTGGTATCGGCGCAGCAAGTAAAGCCGGTATTTTAGTAAAGGGAAGCAACTACTTAGAGGCACTTGCCAATGCAGAGACGATCGTTATGGATAAGACAGGCACATTGACAAAAGGACAGTTTGCTGTGACAAAGATCATGGCAGTGAACGAATCCGAGCAGCGCGTCCTCGCGTACGGTGCGTTCGCTGAGCGTTTATCCACACATCCGATCTCCAAATCCATTATGGCTGCCTACCAGCAGAAGAATGGTGATATGACAATCATGTCATCGAATGAAGCGGTAGAAGAAAAAGCCGGATTCGGTGTGATCGCGCGCAAAGACAGCGGTAAGATCGCGGTCGGTAATGAAAAGCTTATGGCACATGTACTTGGTGCAGAGGCATGGGCTGCCTGCAAGGAAAAATATCTGGCAGGTGAAAAGGCATTATCCGAAGGAACGATCTGTCATGTCGCATACAATGATACATACTGGGGCTTCTTACTGATCGAGGATCAGCTGCATCTGTTTTTATCCTTGTTAAAATATCCGAACCCTGCATTAAAGGAAATTTTTAAGGAATATGGTATTACAAGAGACCGTTTCCTGCAGGCACTGTCTACGGTGCGTGGCAACCAGCGTGTGACCTCCGATAATCCGGAAGCTACTTATGATACCTTAAATAAATATGGTTATGATATGGTAGAGAGGGCGAGAGACCAGAAGCTGGATCCGGTCATCGGACGAGATGCAGAAATCCGGAATGTAGTGCGAATTTTGTCTCGTAAGACGAAAAACAATCCGGTACTGATTGGCGAACCCGGTGTAGGTAAAACCGCAGTTGTAGAGGGACTGGCACAACGGATTGTACGTGGTGATGTTCCGGAAGGATTAAAGGATAAGAAGCTCTTTGCACTGGATATGGGTGCATTGGTAGCCGGAGCAAAATACCGTGGTGAATTTGAGGAACGTCTGAAAGCAGTATTGGATGAAGTAAAGAAATCCGAAGGACAGATTATCCTCTTTATCGATGAGCTGCATACCATTGTCGGTGCAGGAAAAACCGATGGAGCCATGGATGCCGGACAGCTTTTAAAACCAATGCTTGCCCGTGGAGAACTGCATTGTATCGGTGCTACCACATTGGATGAGTACCGGGAATACATTGAAAAGGATGCCGCATTGGAACGAAGATTCCAGCCGGTTATGGTAGACGAACCAACGGTAGAAGATACTATTTCTATCCTGCGTGGATTAAAGGAGAGGTATGAAGTATTCCATGGAGTAAAGATTACCGACAGTGCACTGGTTTCCGCAGCAGTGCTTTCGAACCGTTATATCTCAGACCGGTTCTTACCGGATAAAGCAATCGACCTGGTGGATGAAGCCTGTGCACTGATTAAGACAGAACTTGATTCCATGCCGACCGAGTTAGACGAACTGAATCGTCGTGTCATGCAGTTAGAGATTGAAGAGACTGCATTGAAAAAAGAGGATGACCGTCTGAGCCAGGAGCGTCTGGCAGACTTACAGAAAGAGTTAGCAGAGCTTCGGAGTGAGTTCCAGAATAAGAAGGCACAGTGGGACAATGAAAAGAAATCCGTAGAGAAAGTCCAGAAGCTGCGTGAGGATTTGGAAAGCCTGAAAAATGAAATCCAGCAGGCAGAGCAGAGCTATGATTTAAATAAAGCGGCAGAATTAAAATATGGTAAGCTGCCGCAGTTACAGCAGCAGTTGGAAATTGAAGAAGAGAAAGTCAAAGGTGAAGATTTATCACTGGTACATGAAAGTGTCAGCGAAGAAGAAATCGCAAAGATTATCTCCCGCTGGACCGGAATCCCGGTAGCCAAACTGACTGAGAGTGAACGTAATAAGACACTGCACCTTGATGAAGAACTGCATAAACGTGTCATTGGTCAGGACGAGGGCGTTACCAAGGTAACAGAAGCAATCATCCGTTCCAAAGCCGGAATCAAAGACCCGAGCAAGCCAATCGGTTCTTTCCTGTTCTTAGGACCAACCGGTGTAGGTAAGACAGAGCTTGCCAAAGCATTAGCAAGCTGCCTTTTCGATGATGAATCCAATATGGTCCGTCTCGATATGAGCGAGTATATGGAGAAATATTCCGTTTCCCGTCTGATTGGAGCACCTCCTGGATATGTAGGCTATGATGAAGGTGGTCAGCTGACGGAGGCAGTCCGCCGGAAACCGTATTCCGTAGTCCTCTTTGATGAGGTGGAAAAAGCACATCCGGATGTCTTTAATGTACTGCTTCAGGTACTGGATGACGGACGAATTACCGATTCCCAGGGACGTACCGTAGACTTTAAGAATACCATTATTATCATGACTTCTAACTTAGGCTCCATGCATCTGTTGGAGGGCATTGACGAAAATGGCGAGATTCGTCCGGAAGCAGAAGAAGCTGTCATGGAAGAACTGAAGGGTAGAGATTACAGAAAAGCTGGCGCAGATCGATTATCATTATGACGCAGGCAGAAATCAGTTCTGTTAAAGTGAAATGGGTTTGATGTATAGGGTGAGTTATGGGAGAGAAAAAAATGCAGATGGTAGTGAAAAACGGAGGAACGTTTTCTCTGAATGCAGGGGAAAGCGTTCTTTCTGTGCTGAAAAAGAGGAATCTTGCGATATTTTCCAATTGTGGCGGGCATGGAACCTGCGGAAAAATGTGCGGTGCGCTTTTTGAAAGGAGCGCCGCTTCCGCTGCCGGCGGACCGGAAACGGTTTTCGCCGTCGCAGCTCAGAGAAGGGTATAGGCTGGCATGTCTGGCAAAGCCTGCGCAGGATTGCATCGTGGAAATGGCATTTGAAAAGGAGAAGGAATTTATTCTGACTTCCTCAGCGCTTCCGTCGGATGCACTTTCTTCACAGATGAAGTCATAGGTGCTTCTGCGGGAAGATCCGAAGCAGTATGGAGATACCTTCGTTATTGCAGATCTGGGAACTACGACGATCGTTCTGCAGCTTGTGGAGGCGGAAAGCGGGCGCGTGATCGATACGTATCGGGCACTGAATCCGCAGCGGCAATACGGAAGTGATGTGGTCAGCCGTATGGAACATGCACTTGCCGGAATGGATCATCTGCTGGCTGACTGTGTCCATTATCTGCTGGAGGGCGCAGTGGAAAAGTGGCTGCAGGCAGGATTTTCTCCTTTGTTTGTAGTGCTTGCGGGAAATACAGTCATGGATCATCTGCTGCTGCATATGGATGTGAGCGGGCTTTCCCATGCACCGTTTACACCTGTGACGACCGAGCAGGTTGTCACAGACATTGCAATGCTGAAATGCTACGTGATGCCCGGTATTTCCGCGTTTGTCGGTGGGGATATCATGGCGGGCATGCTTTCCGTACGGGAGCAGATGCGGAAAGAGAAGGCAGAGAAAGCACTTTTGATCGATCTGGGAACAAACGGAGAGATGGCACTGATCGACAAGGATAGGACGGTATGTACGGCGACTGCTGCAGGTCCGGCTTTTGAGGGAGGCGCAAGTGCCAATGTACCGGGAACGGATATGATCGCACTGGTAGCGCGTATGTTATCCTGTGGTATTATTGATGAAACAGGGCTGATCTGCGAGGAATACTTCCATAATGGGGTAACCGTGGATCATGTCTGCATCAGGCAGGAGGATATCCGGGGGCTGCAGATCGCCAAAGCTGCTGTTTATGCAGGTATTCATGTACTGCTTGAAACAGCGGGCTGCAGAATAGAGGAGCTTGAGCGGGTTTATCTCGCAGGCGGTTTTGGATATCTGCTGGACGGAGAAAGTGCGATCCGGATCGGACTATTGCCTGTACAGCTGCGCGGAAAGATCACGGCGGTCGGCAATACAGCGCTTTCCGGTGCTTATGAGTATGGCAGGCTGCTTATGAACGGACGTGCAGAGCAGGAAACGGCCATGATCAAGAAGCAGACAGAAAGTATCAACCTGGCGGAGCAGGATGCTTTCCAGACATGCTATCTGCAGGCAATGTCATTGACGGAAATGGCAGAATAAAGAGAAATACAGAGTTGGAGAAAGGTTATGTTATTTCAGGATTTTTACAAAGGAAGAGCATTTGATGCATATACATATTTTGGTGCACATATAGAGGGAACAGGTGTCTGGTTCCGTGTTTATGCACCGGCGGCAAAAAGCTGTTTATGTGATCGGCGATTTTTCAGGCTGGAATAGGATCCGGATGGATCACGGCTACGACGGTGGCGTTTTTACCGCATATGTAGAGGGTGCAAAAGCAGGACAAATGTATAAATATCTGGTGGAAGAACAAAGTGGAGCGGTACGCGAACATTGTGATCCATACGGCTTTGCAATGGAAAAACGCCCGGCATTTGCATCGATCATTACTGATCTGTACAAGTACCGGTTTGCAGATGAGGAATGGATGGCAAAACGGGACAAATGCTATGACAAACCAATGAATATATATGAACTGCATCTGGCATCCTGGAAAAACAAAAAAGCAGTCAGGGAACGCAAAGAGGGAGAAGAAATGTACTTCCCGACGTACGAGGAAATTGCAGGTGAGCTGATCCCATATCTGAAAGAAAACCATTTTAATTATATCGAAATGTTACCGCTTGCAGAGCATCCGGCAGATTGCTCCTGGGGCTATCAGGATACCGGATTTTATGCGCCGACGGCAAGATATGGTGCTCCGGACGGGCTGAAAAAGCTGGTTGACAGCTGCCATAAAAATGACATAGGCGTCATACTTGATTTTGTGCCAATTCATTTTGCAATGGATGATTATGGGCTGAGACGTTTTGACGGAACGGCACTTTATGAATATGATAACAAGGATGTCGGTGAAAGCGAGTGGGGGACATGCAACTTTAATCATTCCCGCGGAGAGGTTGCAAGCTTTTTACAGTCCAATGCCAATTACTGGCTGCAGGAGTTTCATTTTGACGGAATCCGCATGGATGCGATCAGCCGCGCCATTTACTGGATGGGAGACCCGAAGAGAGGGATAAACGACAGAAGTGTCGCATTTATAAAAGAGATGAATGCGGGGCTTCACAGCTTAAACCCGACTGCAATTTTAGTGGCGGAGGATTCAACCAATTTCCTGAAGGTAACAGCACCTGTGGAATATGACGGATTGGGCTTTGATTATAAGTGGGATATGGGCTTTATGAATGATACACTGGATTATTTCCGCCTGGAGCCGGTATACAGACCGGCAAATTATGATAAGCTTGCTTTCTCCATGCAGTATTTTTACAATGAATTGTATCTGCTTGCTTTTTCACATGATGAAGTTGTCCATGGAAAAGCAACGATCGTCCAGAAAATGTGGGGCGATTATGAGCAGAAATTCCCACAGGCAAGAGCCTTATATGCCTATTTTTATACCCATCCGGGCAAGAAACTGAATTTTATGGGCAATGAGATCGGCCAGCTTCGGGAATGGGATGAAAACCGGCAGCAGGACTGGGATATGCTCGGGTATCCGATGCACGACAGCTTTTATCACTATTACAGAGAACTTAGCAGGATTTATACCACCTGTCCTGCTTTATATAACGGAGAATACAATCCGAACTGTTTCCGCTGGTTACAGGTGCATGCAGCACAGTTTTCCACCTATGTATATGAAAGACGCGCCGAGGGGCAGTTGGTGATTGTCATGTTAAACTTCTCGGATCAGTACTGGAGCAGTTTTTCCTTTGGATATGACAGAAATGTCACACTGAAAGAACTGATCAACAGTGACTGGGAAGAGTACAGTGGAAAAACAAAACATTCAGATATGAAGGTGCTTGTGCAGGAGCAGGTGTATGATGGAATGCCATATCGCATCAGCACAGATATCGCACCGTTTTCTGCCAGAATATTTTTGGTGAAAAAGGGCTTGTAATTTTCGAACACATGTTTATAATAAGAATATAACTCGAACAAATGTTCTTTATATAAACAGGTGGGAAAATTATGATCGTTTTGGAAGATTTGGAAATTGAAAAGAAGCTGGAGATCTTATCCGATGCGGCGAAATATGATGTGGCTTGTACTTCAAGCGGCGTAGAGCGTAAGGGAAATCGGGAAGGCATGGGAAATGCGACGCATTGTGGCATCTGTCACAGCTTTGCGGCTGATGGCAGGTGTATTTCTCTATTGAAGGTTCTGATGACCAATGAATGCATCTATGACTGCAAATATTGCATCAACCGCCGCTCTAATGATACAGTCCGTACATCGTTTACGCCGCAGGAACTTTGCGAGCTGACGATCCAGTTTTATCGGCGCAACTATATCGAGGGGCTCTTTTTGAGCTCGGAGATCAGGCGTTCGCCGGATGAAACGATGGAGCAGATCTACGGGTTCTTTTTTTTGTTGCGCAGGCAGTATCATTTCAACGGCTATATTCATGTGAAGGGCATTCCGGGCGCATCTGCAGAGCTTGTGCAGGCAGTCGGGTATCTGGCAGACCGCATGAGCCTGAATCTCGAGCTGCCGACCGCACAGGGGCTGCAAAAGCTGGCACCGGGCAAGACACGGGAAAAAATCCTGACACCGATGCGTCAGATACAGAATGGTATCAGGGAGCAGAAGCTGCTGTTGACGGATGGCGGCCGGATAGCAAAAAAGCCGGACAATGGCAGCAGTCTGTATCTGCCAGGGGATGGGCAGATATTGTGCGAAAAGAGCAGCTACAGTGTCAGCACAAGAAGTGGAAAGCAGGAGCGTTTTGTGCCGGCGGGACAGAGTACGCAGATGATCGTTGGCGCAACGCAGGAGAATGATTACCAGATTTTGACGATTGCTGAGTCTTTATATCGGAAGTTTGAACTGAAGCGTGTCTTTTACTCTGCTTATGTGGCATTGAATGAAGATAAAGATCTGCCGCAGGTAGGCACAAAGCCTCCTTTGCTCCGTGAGCACCGTCTGTATCAGGCGGATTTTTTACTGCGCTTTTACGGGTTTGCGGCAAAGGAGCTCTTGTCAGAGGAAAAGCCGAATTTTAATGTGTATCTGGATCCGAAGTGTGACTGGGCGATCCGGCATCTGGAATATTTTCCTGTTGAGATCAACCGTGCAGGTTATGAAATGCTGCTCCGCGTTCCAGGGATCGGGGTGAAATCAGCGCAGCGGATCATGCGGGCGCGCAGATCGGCAAAACTGGATTTTGACCAGTTGAAACGGATCGGTGTGGTACTCAAGCGGGCACATTATTTTATTACCTGCAACGGGAAAATGCTCTATCATACAAAGATTGAGGAAGATTATATTACCAGAAGGATCTTGGAGCTCGATCATGCCAAAAACTGGCAGATGGACTATCAGATGACTTATCGGCAGCTTTCTCTTTTCGATGACCGGAAGGAGGGGTTGACGGGATGATCACTTATCTTTGTGAGGATACGCCGGAAGGCATTTTTACGGCGGTCTATGATGCATGGGCGGCAAAGATCCCGGATGACAGGCTTCATCTGATGACGGAGCAGGAAATGAATTTCAGTCTGTTTACGGAATACCGGCAGGTGGAAACGGATCAGGAAAAAGCAGTCAAGGTGGCACGTTCCATCCGGCAGAAGATCGCAAATGAGGCATATATACAGGTGTATTATGCATCCTTGTCAAACGAAGAAGACAAGGTGGATGCAATCTACCATTTTTTAAAACAGGGCTTCCGGTATGGAGCGCGCGTTCTGGATATGCATGGTCTTGTGCAGGTATGCAGAGTATATGAGCTGTATCGGTCGGTAAGCAATGAAAATCAGAAATACAGAGGCTTTGTAAGGTTTGCGGAGATTGGCAGGCAGGGGCGTAAGATACTGCTTGCCAGGATCCGCCCGAAGAATCAGCTTCTGCCGCTTTTGGGACAACATTTCGCAGACCGGTTTGGGCAGGAAAATTTTGCAATCATAGATGATGAAAGGGCAATGGGATATTTTCATGGAGAGACGGCCTTTCTCTCCAAGGTGGATATGGCGCAGATAGACAGACTGTGGCAGGGGCAGCGTGATACGTCGTATGAGGAACTGTTTCAGACGTTCTTTCGCAGCATTGCCATCAAGGAGCGGGAAAACTATGTCTGCCAGAGGACGATGTGCCCAATCCGCTACAGGGATTATATGGTGGAGTTTTCCGGGGAAAGGCAGATGAGGAAACACAGATGGCTGGCGGCAGGTTACAGATTGTGGAAAACAGAACAGAATCAATGGGGACAGGCACAAAACAGATGGGGAGTCATAAGATACAGGGAGAACACAAAGCATAGAGAAGCCTGCTATGGGAAAAAACACAAAATGGAAAAATTATTTCTGGGCAGGTACTCTGGCAGCAGCATTACTTGTCTGTCGGCTCGCACTCTGGCGTCTGCCCGAAAAGAACTGTCGCATGGGCAGAAGATACGGTGCCAAAGCGCGTGGCACTTACTTTTGACGACGGTCCTTATCCGAATCTGACGAGACAGCTTTTGGACGGACTGCGGGAACGCGGCGTAAAAGCCAGTTTTTTTTGTGGTGGGTGAAAATGCAAAGGCTTATCCGGATGTGATCGAAATGATGTATGAGGACGGACATCTGATCGGGGAATCATACCTATCACCATGTACAGCTGACTGAGGTCGGAGAAGAGAAGTTTAAAGAAGAGATCCGTATGACAAATGCGGTGCTTTCTGAGATCACCGGAGAGACACCGGCCTTTATCAGACCGCCGTACGGGAGCTGGAATAAAAAAAGTACGAGGAAGAATTAAATCTTTTTCCTGTTTTGTGGACGGTGGATCCGCTTGACTGGTGCTGTAACAGCAGTCAATGTGTTTATCAAAGAGTAGTGACGACTGTGAAGGAAAATGATATTATATTGTTGCATGACTGCTATGAGACATCTGTGACTGCTGCACTTTCAATCGTAGACAGCCTGCAGGCACAGGGCTATGAATTTGTCACAGTAGACGAACTGCTGCTGGAGTAGTGCCGTGAAAATAAATATCATAGCAGGTCATATGATCATTGCACGGAATACGAGCCGGAGTATCAGAGCAGGCAAAGCAGAAAGAAGGCATAAAATGGATTTGTTTGAATATATGAGACAGAACACAATGGAAAAGGAGTCACCGCTGGCAGCGCGTATGCGACCGACGACATTGTCGGAAATTGTGGGACAGCGTCATATCTTGGGAGAAGACAAGCTGCTGTATCGTGCGATCAAGGCGGATAAGCTGGGGTCGGTGATCTTTTACGGGCCGCCCGGAACAGGAAAGACAACGCTTGCGAAAGTGATCGCCAATACGACAAGTGCGGACTTTACACAGATCAACGCAACTGTGGCAGGCAAAAAGGATATGGAGGATGTTGTTGCAAAGGCGAAGGATACAATGGGGATGTATCAGAAAAAGACGATCCTTTTTATTGATGAGATCCACCGTTTTAACAAAGGACAGCAGGATTATCTACTTCCGTTTGTGGAGGACGGAACGATCATTCTGATCGGTGCGACAACGGAAAATCCATATTTTGAGGTAAATGGAGCTTTGCTGTCGCGTTCTATCATTTTTTTGAACTGAAGCCGTTGGAGCAGGAAGATATCAAGGATCTGATCATGCGGGCACTTACAGATGAAAAAAAAGGGGCTTGGCAGCTATGGGGCGGAGATGGATGCGGACGCACTGGAATTTTTGGCGGATATGGCAGGCGGTGATGCAAGACATGCACTGAATGCGATCGAGATCGGTGTTCTGACGACGCAGCGCAGCGAGGACGGAAAGATCCATATTACATTGCCGGTTGCTTCCGGAATGTATCCAGAAGCGTGTGGTGAAATATGACAAGACAGGAGATAATCATTACGATACGATATCTGCGTTTATCAAGAGTATGCGCGGTTCAGATCCGGATGCAGCAGTTTACTATCTGGCAAAGATGCTGTATGCGGGAGAAAGCGTTACGTTTATAGCGCGCCGTATGATGATTTGTGCGGCGGAAGATGTGGGAATGGCGGATCCGAATGCCATTCAGGTTGCAACCAGTGCAGCACTTGCGGTAGAACGTGTCGGTATGCCTGAAGCGCAGATCATCTTATCGGAAGCAGTGATCTATATTGCGACCGCACCAAAGAGCAACAGTGCCAACAATGCAATTGCTGCAGCTATGGATTGTGTCAGAAAGACCGGAAATCTGAAAGTGCCGACGCATCTGCAGGATTCCCATTATAAGGGCGCTGCAAAGCTGGGACATGGGCTGGGTTATCAGTATGCACATGATTTTGATAAGCATTATGTACAGCAGCAATATCTGCCGGATGAGCTGACAGATTCTGTTTTTTTATGAACCGTCAACAATGGGCTATGAAAGTAAAGTACAGGAGCATATGAAATGGTTAAAAGAAGAAAAGTAGACCGGCGGATGGTCGTCATTTCGCTGGATGCAGTCGGAGCGAGAGATCTTGCTTATTTAAAAACATTACCGAATTTTCAGAAGCTGCGTGCACAGAGCGGGTATTGTGACCATGTGGAAAGTGTCTATCCATCCATTACGTATCCGGCGCATACGTCGATCGTGACAGGGAAAAAACCGCTGCATCATGGTGTTGTCAACAATCTGCAGCTGCAGCCCGGCAGAAAGAGCCCGGACTGGATGTGGCAGAAGCATTTTATCCATGGGAAGACTTTATATGAAGCTGCGGCAGAAAAAGGATACGTCACAGCATCTATCCTATGGCCGGTGACAGGGAAAAGCGGGATCCGGTATTGCGTACCGGAAATATTTGCCAATCACTGGTGGCAGAGCCAGGTCATGGTATCGGCAACAAATGGACCGGTGCTGTATCAGATCGAGCTGCTAAAGAAGTTCGGACATCTGATGGATGGTATCAAACAGCCACAGCTTGATAACTTTGTTTATGCAGCAGCAGATTATACGATCCGCAAATATGATCCGCAACTGTTTCTAATCCATCTGACGGATGTAGATACCAACAGACATTTGTACGGACTGGATGCACCACAGATCAAGGAAGCATTGGATCGTCACGATGAAAGACTGGGTGGCATTTGCCGGGCGCTTGCTGAAACAGGAGACATGGAGAAAACGACAATCGTTGTGCTCGGAGATCATTGCCAGATGGATACCCATACAGTATTATATCCGAATTATTATCTGAAAAAAGCGGGGCTGATCCGGGCGACAGCAGACGGAAAGATCAAAGACTATGATTTTATCGCGCAGCACTGTGACGGCAGTTGTTATATTTATGCCGGAAAGAAACTGAAAAAACAAATGACACTTATGTCAGAGGACGAAAAAGAAGCTGTTATGAAGCGGCTGAGAAGCTGCCTGCAGAAAATACCGCATCTGCATGAGGTATTTTTCCAGAAAGCCATGCAGCTGCTCTGGGGGCGGACGGTGACTGCATCTGTATGTTAGAAGCAGAGCCGGGATATTACTTCCAGAATGGCATGGAAAAACCACAGGAAGACGTCGGTCAGATGCAGGGGGAACGAATGCTGGCAACCCATGGGTATCTGCCGGCATTACCGGAATATGAAACCTTCTTTATGATGAGCGGATATGGTGTCAGTCAGGGAGAAATTCCTAAAATGTATTTATGGGATGAAGGACCGACACTTGCGTCAGTTCTTGGTGTAGACCTGCCTGATACGGATGGCAAAATAATAGAGCAGCTTTTAAAATAGCTGCTCTATCAAAAACTGATATACATCCTGGCTTTTGCGTTCCCATTTTTCACAGATAGACTGGGCAATCGTTTCTGTCGGAACAGAGATCGTCAGATCAAGCAGCGTCACATGCTTTTCTCTGGCAATCAGATGGGCTTTGTATTCGCCGTCGGTGCCTTTGAAGAACTCGCTGCTTAAAGAAGCTTCTTCTTTTAAAGAAATGGATTTTTCCTGCAGGTAAGTCTCGATATCTTTTTTGATCTCCGGTGAAATTCTGTTTTCAAAAAATCCCAGTGTTGTTTTCCCTTCTTCGGTGATCAAAAGCTGTGTCCGGTTACGGATCGTGCGTTCCATGATCATATTGCTGTCCCGCAGCTGTGCCAGAACGGATTGCAGGTTCATATATGTCGTATATTCTTTTTCTAATATAAAGTCCGTGATCTGTGCTTTGGTCAGCGGAAAATCTACGCGGTTCAGCATATAAAGCACGATCAATTTATAAAGTGTCAACGGATCCTGTGTCATGGATACCCTTCCTTTCTATAAATGTCATGCATCAAAGATGCATGATGTAGCCCCGCCCCATCTGCGAAGCAGATTTATAATGGGCGGTGGTTCCCGAAATCTTTCCCCTGATAATGCCCGCCTGCTTTTAGTGCTTTATGCAGGCTGTTTAAAACATCACGTTTCTGCAGACTCCAGATAGGTGCGATCAACAGATCTTTTGGCCCATCGCCGGTGACTCTGTGCAGAACAATTGCAGGGTTTAAATGGTCAATGCAGCTGCAGAGCAGATCGATATAAGCTTCTTTTGAAAGACAGGAAAAAACGCCGCGCTCATATTCTGCCGCTAAATCTGTACCGCGCAGGACATGTAAAAGCTGCAGCTTGATCCCAAAGATATTTTTATGACTTAAGTAGTCAATGGTGGCGAGCATATCTGCCCGTGTCTCTCCCGGAAGTCCCAGAATGACATGGACGATCACGGGAACGGACATTGTCTGCAGCGTCTCAAGCGCTTCTTCAAAACAAGAGAGCGGATAGCCGCGGCGGATATAAAGAGCTGTTTTTTCATGGACAGATTGCAGCCCCAGCTCTATCCAGACAAATTTATCCGGAAATTCCATCTGGCATTGTTTTATCACATCGAGGACAGGAGCGGGCAGACAGTCCGGTCTTGTGGCAATAGAGATCCCGATGATCTTCGGATGGGAGAGCGCCATATGATACAAGGCATACAGTCGTTCAGGTGCTGCATACGTACCGGTGTATGCCTGAAAATAGGCAATAAAACGCTGCCCGGTCTGCTTGTTGCCAAAACGGGCAAGTGCCTGTGCGATCTGCGCATCGATCGAACTGTTCTGACGAATAGCAGTGGCGAATTCACCACTGCCGCCTGCAGAGCAGAAGATGCAGCCACGCGTGCCACACGTTCCGTCTCTGTTGGGGCAGGTAAATCCGCCATCCAGTGCAATCTTATATATTTTTTCGCCGTATTTCTTTTTTAAATAGGCATTCAGGCTTTGGTACGGCTTATACAAAGCCTCCTCCCGGAGCTGGCTTTCTATCGGATCAGATGTGTGATTTGACAGCATTTGCAACAACCTCCGCAACACGCGGATCAAAAGCCTGTGGTATAATATTGTCATCACTGAGTTCATCATCGGAAACAAGAGAAGCAATGGCGAGTGCGGTAGCAAGCTTCATATCTTCTGTGATCTGTGTGGCACGACCTTCTAAAGCACCCTTGAAAATACCCGGGAATGCAACAACATTATTGACCTGATTCGGGAAATCGGATCTGCCTGTACCAACGACTCTGGCTCCGGCTGCTTTTGCAACATCAGGCATGATCTCAGGAACCGGATTTGCCATGGCAAATAAGATGGAATCCTGATTCATGGATTTTACCATTTCGGGCGTCACAATATTCGGAGCGGAAACACCGACAAAGATATCTGCACCCTTTAAAGCATCGGCAAGAGATCCTGTTTCATTATTTGGATTGGTTACCTCTGTCATTTTCTGCTGCATCCAGTTGAGGTTTTCGGAATCCTTTGAAATGATACCTGCCTTATCACACATGATCACATTCGGGAAACCATAAGTAAGGAGCAGTTTCGTGATTGCGACACCGGCACTTCCCGCACCGTTGATAACAACCTTGCAATCCTCTTTCTTCTTATTTACAACCTTTAAAGCATTGATAATACCAGCAAGTACGACAATTGCTGTTCCGTGCTGGTCATCATGGAAAACAGGGATGTTCAACGTCTGTTTCAGACGTTCTTCAATCTCAAAACATCTGGGAGCACTGATATCCTCCAGATTGATACCGCCATAGTTTGGCGCAAGGTAAGTGATGGTTTTGATCAACTCTTCCGTATCCTGTGTATCCAGACAGATCGGTACGGCATTGACATTGCCAAATTCCTTGAACAGAACGCATTTTCCTTCCATAACAGGCATGGCGGCGAGCGGGCCTATATTACCAAGGCCGAGAACTGCGCTGCCGTCTGAGATAACGGCGACCGTGTTTGCCTTCATTGTATATTTATAGGCAGCTTCCGGATCTTCTGCGATCACTTTACATGGTTCTGCAACACCGGGGGTATAGGCAAGTGCAAGATCTTCTCTTGATTTGACAGATGCCTTTGCAGTAGTTTCCAGTTTACCGTTCCATTGTTCATGCAGCTTTAATGCCAGCTCTTTTGATGCCATTTTATTATCCTCTTTCTTTGCTGTAATGTGATAATTGATTGATTTACAATTACCTATAATGATATAACATCTTTTTGAGGTCTGCAATCCTTTACCACAAGAAAATGTAAAAAGTACTTTACTATTTAAAGTTATTTGTTATACTATAGAAGCAAATCGTAATGCGGAATGTTCTTTCTTATTTCATATTGTAGATGTGTGCAGTTATATGCAGACGAAATCCCCAATGAGTTTAGAATCGAATATAATATGCAAATAACGGAGCAGATGGTGGGATAAAATCTGGCTGGAACAGGAGGTAATAAAGTTAATGAGAGAAAAGTATGAATCTCTGGCATTAGCGGATTTAAAAGAAATTGCAAAATCCAGAGGAATCAAAGGCGTGTCCACGATGAAAAAAGCGGATGTTGTGGAAGCAATGCTTGCAGAAGATGAAAAAAGCAAAATAAATCCGGAAAAGCTCAGTTCGGATCTGGACAGCGGAATGGAAGTTGGCGGAATCCTGGAGGTAATGCCGGATGGATACGGATTTATCAGAAGTGCAAATTATCTGCCGGGTGAAAATGATGTGTATGTGGCACCGAGCCAGATTCGTAAATTCGGGCTGAAGACCGGTGATATTGTTACCGGCAATACAAGAGTGAAGACGCAGGGAGAAAAGTTCAGTGCATTGTTATATGTCAAAAAGATCAATGGACTGCATCCGGCGGAACTGGAGCACAGGATCAGCTTTGAAGATCTGACGCCGATCTTTCCGGATGAAAGACTGAAGATGGAAACAAAAGGATCTTCCATTGCCATGCGCATCATGGATCTGATCAGTCCGGTTGGTAAGGGACAGCGTGGTATGATCGTATCCCCTCCGAAGGCAGGTAAGACAACCCTCTTAAAAGAGGTTGCAAAATCCATTAAGGCAAATAATCCGGAGATGCATCTGATCATTCTTCTGATCGATGAAAGACCGGAGGAAGTGACAGATATCCGTGAAGCAATAGAAGGACCGAATGTAGAAGTCATTTATTCCACCTTTGATGAATTGCCGGAGCATCACAAGCGTGTATCCGAAATGGTCATAGAGCGTGCCAAGAGACTGGTAGAACTGAAAAAGGATGTCACGATCCTGCTCGACAGCATTACCAGACTGACAAGAGCCTATAACCTGACCGTGCCACCGAGCGGCAGAACTTTATCAGGCGGTCTGGATCCGGCAGCTTTGCATATGCCAAAGCGTTTCTTTGGTGCAGCCAGAAATATGAGAGAGGGCGGAAGTCTTACCATACTGGCAACAGCACTTGTAGAGACTGGTTCCAAGATGGATGATGTGGTATACGAGGAATTCAAGGGAACCGGTAATATGGAAATGGTGCTTGACCGTAAGCTTTCCGAAAAACGTGTATTTCCGGCGATCAGCATTCCGAAGTCCGGTACAAGACGTGAGGATCTGCTTTTTCGGATGAAGAACTGCAGGCGATCAATGTGATCCGTAAAGCACTTAACAGCATGAAGCCGGATGAAGCAGTGGAAAAGGTCATCGATATGTTTGTCAGAACGAGAAATAACGATGAATTTGTCAAGATGATACAGAAAATTAAATTTATTTGATAAAAAAGGCTTGCCATAGTGGAAAGCCTATGCTACAATAATAAAGCTGTTTATGTAGAAACGAAAGTAAATTCATATAGAGAGGTGAAAAAGATGAAAGAAGGAATCCATCCAAACTACTATCAGGCAACTGTAACCTGTAACTGTGGCAATACATTTGTAACAGGTTCAACAAAAGAAGATATCCACGTTGAAATTTGTTCTAAGTGCCATTCATTCTATACAGGCCAGCAGAAATCAGCTAGAACTGATGGACGTATTGATAAGTTTAATAAGAAATACGGCGTTGTTAGTAAATAGTTTGACGTAAAAGGTTGAGATTTCTTATCTCAACCTTTTTTTGTTATGGCATCAATTACCATATTTATTAAGCTGTGCAGCAGGTTGTAGAAGTGAATATCTGCGCATAATGCAGCCCTGAGCATTGCGGAGTGAGTTTGTGCGAAGGGTTTCCGGAAAGAAAATCAAGTGTGGCGAAGCCGTGTCGCTGCAGCGCAGCGGGATTTTCGAGAGGAGATATAGAAATGACTAAGAAAAAAACGATCGATCATTACTCCGGCATTGGCGGGCAGGCGGTTTTGGAAGGTGTTATGATGAAAAATCAGGATACCTATGCAGTCGCAGTCCGTAAGCCGGATGGAAAGATAGAAGTCAAGACAGAGGAATACAAGCCAAGAACAGCCAAATGGACAAAGCTTCCGTTCATCCGCGGTGTGTTCGGCTTCTGGGATTCTCTTGTACTTGGCATGAAATGCATGACCTATTCCGCTTCTTTTTTATGAGGAAGAAGAGGAGGAAGATACTGCACTGGATAAATTAGGAGATAAGCTCTTTGGCGAGAAAGCAGAAAAATGTGCTGATGGGCATTACCGTTGTATTATCGCTTGTGATCGCGGTTGCACTGTTTATGCTGCTTCCGTATTTCTGGCGGGCTTTCTGACGAAAGTAGTTGCCAATGAGACATTGCTGGCATTATTTGAAGGACTGATCCGACTGATCATTTTTCTTTTGTATGTATCTTTGATTTCTCTGATGAAAGATATCAGAAGAGTTTATCAGTATCATGGTGCAGAACATAAATGCATTAATTGTATCGAAAAGGGAAGAATCCTGAATGTAGAGAATGTCAAGAAAAGCTCCAGACAACATAAACGCTGCGGTACAAGTTTTCTGCTATTTGTTATGCTGGTCAGTATTATTCTGTTTTTCTTCATTCGTGTGGAGCAGCCGGTTTTACGTGTGGCTCTCCGTATTTTACTGATCCCTGTGATTGCGGGTATTTCTTTTGAGATTATCCGTCTTGCAGGCAGAAGCAACAATATCATCGTACGGATTATTTCGGCTCCGGGGCTCTGGCTGCAGAAACTGACAACGAAAGAGCCGGATGAAGATATGATCGAAGTGGCGATCGCATCAGTAGAGGCTGTATTTGACTGGAAGGCTTATTTTAAGACTGAGTTTGGCTATGATGTAGATGATGCGATGGAGGTAGAAGCTGAGTCAGAGAAGATCACGGAAGAGCTTGTGGCTGAAAACGCAGATGGAGCTATGCAGGATGCAGCTGCAGATGATGTAGAACCCGATACAGAAAAACGGGAAAGCAGAGTAAGGATAGGGTGACGAGATGCAGTATGCCAAGCTCTATCAAATCGGAAAAGAACAATTACAAAAAAGCAGGCATCACGGATGCAGAGCTCGATGCCAGACTTTTACTGGAATTTATATGTCATACGGATCGAAATGCCTTATATGCGCATGGAGATCAGGAAATAGAAGATGAGAAAATGCATGATTTCCTGCAGCTGATCGAGAAACGGGCAGCGCATATCCCGCTGCAGCATCTGACGGGGAGCAGAATTTTTATGGGGCTGGATTTTCTGGTCAATGAGCATGTGCTGATCCCCAGACAGGATACGGAGATTTTGGTGGAAGAAATCATGCGTGATCTGCATGACGGGATCCGGATTTTGGATATGTGTACGGGTTCCGGCTGTATTTTGTTGAGCCTTCTGCATTATTCCAATGATTGCAGCGGCGTTGGCGTCGATGTATCTGAGGATGCACTTGCAGTTGCCAGACAGAATGCAGACAGGCTTGCGGAAAAAGCAGGCGGTGTTTATACAGAGTGATCTGTTTGAGAAGGTAGAGGGCAGTTTTGATCTGATCGTTTCCAATCCACCCTATATCAGATCGCAGGAGATCGCAGGGCTGATGCCTGAGGTGCGAGAGCATGAACCGCATCTGGCACTGGATGGCAAGGATGATGGTCTGCATTTTTACAGAGAGATCATAAAGGGGGCAATGCCTCATCTGAAACGAGGCGGGCAGCTGTTTTTTGAGATCGGATATGATCAGGGAGGCTGTACAAGCACTTCTTGCGGCAAACGGATATACAGAGATAGCAGTAGTAAAGATTATGCCGGGCTCGACAGAGTCGTATATGGCACATTTCTTGGAGGAAGTTCAAATGTTTGATAAGTTAGAGGATTTATTGATCCGATATGAAGAGATCATGGGAGAGCTCAGTTCTCCGGGGATTGCGGATAACCAGGCAAGATTCCGCAAACTGATGAAGGAGCAGAGTGATCTGACACCTATCGTCAACGCCTATAAAGAATATAAAGAATGTAAGGAAACTGTTGCAGATTCGCTTTCCATGCTGGAGGGAGAAAGCGATGAAGAAATGCGTGAAATGCTGAAAGAAGAAATGAATACGGCAAAGAAGCGTATTGAAGAATTAGAGCATGAACTGAAGATCCTGTTACTTCCAAAGGATCCGAATGATGATAAAAACGTTATCGTAGAGATCCGTGCAGGTGCAGGTGGAGATGAAGCGGCCCTGTTTGCTGCAGAGATCTACCGTATGTATGTGCATTATGCGGAAAGCAAGCACTGGAAGGTCGAGACAATGGAAATGGAAGAGATCGGTATTGGCGGTATGAAGTCCGTTACATTCATGGTAACAGGACAGGGCCATGTTCATCATCTTTGTGATAGGCATACCACCTGCAACCCATTCTTCAGCCGATTTAGACAGGTTAGAAACCTTTGAAAGATATCCTGTGTAGCCATACTGGATCAGCATGAATGCATTGTAGCCTAATGAGTAGCAGTAATCGGAATCGAAGTTAGAAGGGAATGCACATCTTCCTTCGTAACCGAAGAAATGGTGCAGTGCATTGAACTTACCGTTGTATGTGCCTGCAGCTTTTCTCTCAGCCAGCTCGTCATTTTACACAAGTGCGGAGAAGAGCTTCTCGGATTCGATCAGGGAAACCTGTACGTTGCCGTGAGGATCTCTCTCTAGGAACAGCTGCTGCTGGATACCAACAGGGAAGGATCAAATACTGCAAGGAAGCAGGTGTCAAGACCGTTTTTGATGAATTCATATTTTTCTTTCCAGGTTGGAAGAGCATTGAACGCATCTGCCTTGCTGCCTGCTAGAAGCTCGTTGATCTCAGCGATCAGTGCGGAGAACTCGGGAACGAATTCTACGACGCCTTCAGGGATGATTGCAACACCGAAGTTATCTCCGTTAGCTGCTCTCTTTGCTACAGAATCAGCGATGTAGTTTGCGATAGAAGAAAGGACATTTTCTTTTCTTTTACTTCTTCACCGATTAAGCAGATGTTTGGCTGTGTCTCAAGTGCACATTCCAGAGCAACGTGAGAAGCGGAACGTCCCATAACTTTGATGAAATGCCAGTACTTCTTGGCAGAGTTGGCATCTCTTTCAATGTTGCCGATCAGCTCGCTGTAGGTCTTGGCGGCGGTGTCGAAGCCGAAGGAAGCTTCGATGTCCTCGTTCTTTAAGTCGCCGTCGCTGTCTTGATGTCACCGTTAAGGATAGCGTCGATGATACCTCTTGTATCCTTGATTGTGATTCTCTTACCTGTTCCGTTCCATCCTGTATTAACAAGATATGCCTTAGCGTTGTTAGCCTTCATCTTCTTAACGAGCTCCTCGCCGTACTTTGTTGGGTGAAGCTCAAGGAATGCCTGACCGAAGCATGCTGAGAATGTAGGTGTTGGCTCTGTGATTCCTCTCTCTGTACCTGCAAGCTTAGCTGTAAATCCTGAAAGGAAGTAGTACTGAGTCTGCTCTGGTGTAAGGATTGATACTGGAGGAAGTACTCCGAATGCATCTGCTGAAAGGAAGATTACGTTCTCTGCAGCAGGTCCTGCTGAAACGCCATTTACCTTTGAAGCGATCTTATCAATGTGGTCGATTGGGTATGATACACGAGTATTCTCTGTTACGCTCTTATCATCAAAATCAATCTTTCCGTCTTTATCAACTGTAACGTTCTCAAGAAGAGCATCTCTTCTGATAGCGTTGTAGATATCCGGCTCTGATTCCTTATCAAGACCGATAACCTTAGCGTAGCATCCACCCTCGAAGTTGAATACACCGTTGTCATCCCAGCCGTGCTCATCATCACCGATCAGACGTCTCTTTGGATCTGTAGAAAGTGTTGTCTTACCTGTTCCTGAAAGACCGAAGAAGATAGCTGTATGCTTACCTTCCATATCACAGTTAGCTGAGCAGTGCATTGAAGCGATACCCTTAAGTGGTAGGTAGTAGTTCATCATAGAGAACATACCCTTCTTCATTTCTCCGCCGTACCATGTATTGATGATAACCTGTTCTCTGCTTGTGATGTTGAATGCTACACATGTCTCTGAGTTAAGACCTAACTCTGCGTAATTCTCAACCTTAGCCTTTGAAGCGTTGTATACTACGAAGTCTGGCTCAAATGTCTTGAGCTCTTCCTCTGTTGGTCTGATGAACATGTTTGTTACAAAGTGAGCCTGCCAAGCAACCTCAACGATGAAACGAACTGCCATACGTGTATCAGCGTTAGCACCACAGAATGCATCAACTACATAAAGCTTCTTGTTTGAAAGCTCCTTCTTAGCGATATCCTTAACAACTGCCCAAGTGCTCTCTGCCATTGGGTGGTTATCGTTCTTGTATG
>VOFC01003894.1_pt1 | contig 21653 bp, 35 predicted proteins | sample 5384161 | NCBI WGS metagenome assembly VOFC01 (sample SAMN12384722, study PRJNA508395) | human gut metagenome | isolation source: healthy gut B | host: Homo sapiens | reverse complement strand
GAAGATATCTTAAAAAAAAATTAAAGTTTAAGAACCAAAAACGTATTTTAAATAGCTATCCGTTTGAGCTTTCCGGCGGTATGAATCAGAGAGTGGCTCTGGCTTTAGCAATTTTGATGAATCCCAAACTAATATTGGCCGATGAACCTACCAGTGCATTGGATGTTACCGTACAGGCACAGGTCATAAAACAAATGCGTCAATTGAGAGAATCATATCATACTGCTATGTTAGTAGTCACTCATAATATGGGAGTAGTAGCACAGCTGTGTGATAAAGTAGGAGTACTGTATGCCGGTAGAATCGTGGAGTGGGGAAGTGTAGAAGACATTTTGGAGCATCCAAAGCATCCTTATACACAGGCGCTTATTTCTGCGATACCTGAGATGAATGGTGAAGACCCAACCGGGATTCCGGGTTCTCCAAAAGAATTTACGAAAGAAGAAATCGGTTGTGATTTTGCTCCCCGCTGTACCAAAGCAAAAAGAAAATTGTGCATGTGTGGTACCGGAAAAGGTTGTACTTTCTGATGAGCATTGGGCTTTATGTCCTTATTGCAGGGAGGAGTGAATATTGTATGGAACTGTTGGAGGTAGAAAATCTTTACAAGGAATTCTATAAAGATAAGGTGAAATTTGCAGCGGTAGATCATATTCATTTCTCAATCCGTGAAGGTGAGTGTTTAGGACTTGTAGGAGAAAGCGGTTGTGGAAAAAGTACAACGGCTTCTTTAATTGCAGGATTATTGAAGCCGGATAAAGGCACTTTCCGATTTTTGGGAGAGGAGCTTACCAAATCTTCTTCAAGGCGTATACGAAAAAATATTCAAATGATTTTTCAAAAATCCTATGGATTCTTTTGACCCACGCTATCATCTTCTTTCCAGTGTACAACAAGGCTTGCGATATGTAGAAAAATGCGATAAAAGAGAACTGGAACGTCGTGCGCAAGAGGCGATTTCTTTTGTGGGATTAAAGGAAAGTTATTATAAAAAGCCAATTCATCAGTTAAGTGGAGGCGAATGTCAGCGAGCGGCAATTGCCCGTGCAATTATTGGACAGCCTAAATTGTTAATTTGTGATGAGGCTACCAGTGCGCTGGATGTTTCTGTACAAGCGCAAATTATATCCTTATTAAAAAAGTTAAAGCAAGAAAAAGGCATGTCCAGTCTTTTTATTACACATGATTTAACGCTTGCATCAGTTATGTGTGATAGATTAGCCGTTATGTATTGCGGCAAGATTGTGGAGTACGGAGATGCAAAAAGAAATTATTTCTAAACCGAAACATCCATATACACAACTGCTACTGCAAAGTGTATTGCCGGCCAAAATAGACAAGAAGTTCGACATTGCTGATTATGAAAGCTTGCGCGAACCTCATACCGGAGGATGTCACTTTTATGAATATTGTCCCAAGGCTTGTGAACAATGTAAACGTGAGATGCCTGAACTAAATTTGTGTGACCATAGGGAAGTAGCTTGCTTTTTACGAGAATAAGAAAAACGGTATCTGCCATATGGCAGATACCGTTTTTTTATAATATTTCAATATTATTTTCAAAATAAAAATAAATTCCCTTATGTTTTTGACATAAGGGAATTTTATTCTGGTGGAAACAACAGGGCTCGAACCTGTGACCCTCTGCTTGTAAGGCAGATGCTCTCCCAGCTGAGCTATGCTTCCATCTAGCTGGTGTGCTACCTGTTTGGCAACTGAAAAATATTATAAAAGATATTGACTAAAAAAGTCAACCCTTTTCTTATAGTTAAAATAATGTTTTTGTAAATTTGCAAATTTATAAAAATTTTTTTTAAAAAAAAGTTCACAAACCTCCTATTTTTATGGTATGATTTGTACATAAATTTAAGAATTACTATTACTGTTCCAATATATGTTTTTATTCTAAGGAGATAAAATTTTATGGAAAAAATTAAGATTGGTATTTTAGGATATGGAAATTTAGGCAGAGGTGTTGAATTGTCTGTCAGCCAGAATCCGGATATGGAATTGGTAGGTGTTTTTTACTCGCAGAGATCCTTCTCAGCTTACATTAAATACAAAGGGTGCTGTTGCGTATCACATTGACCAAGCGTCTGAGATGAGAGATAAAATAGATGTATTAATTCTATGCGGCGGCAGTGCAACAGATTTACCTGTACAAACTCCTGAGTTTACCAGATACTTTAATACGATTGACAGTTTTGATACCCATGCAAATATTCCGGGACATTACGCAACGGTAGATGCTATTGCAAAGGCTTCTAATAAAGTTTCTATTATTTCAGTTGGTTGGGACCCGGGTATGTTCTCTTTAAATAGAATGTATGCAGGCGCTATTTTGCCTGACGGAAAAAGACTATACTTTTTTTGGGGTAAAGGTGTAAGCCAAGGTCACTCGGATGCAATTCGTAGGATTGAAGGTGTACAAGATGCCAAACAATACACCATTCCAGTGCCGCAGGCTTTAGATGCGGTCAGAAGCGGTAAACAGCCGGAGCTGACTACCAGAGAAAAACATACCAGGGAATGTTTTGTTGTTGCCAAAGAAGGTGCTGATTTAAAGAAAATAGAAGAAACAATCAAAACTATGCCAAAATATTTTGCAGATTATGATACAACAGTACACTTTATTTCCCAAGAGGAATTGAATGAAAAGCACAGTGGTATTCCGCATGGTGGATTTGTAATTCGTACCGGAGTAACCGGTAAGGATTTAGAACATCATCATGTGATTGAATATTCTATTAAATTAGATTCTAATCCTGAATTTACCGCAAGCGTATTGGTGGCATACGCACGTGCTGCGTACCGTTTATCAAAAGAGGGGAAACTACGGTGCAAAAACTGTATTGGATATTCCGCCTGCTTATTTATCTATAAAATCAGGTGCAGAGTTGAGAGCAGAATTACTGTAAGGCGTTTTTTAATGAAGCAAACAACAGTTTGTAATGAAATATTTCAAAAAAAGTCTACCTTTTGGCAAAAAAGGTAGACTTTTTTAACACCTATATAGTTACAAAAAACAGTAATTTTTTTTATGTAACTACGTAATTCTTAAGGAGTATTATTATGTTATCATGTTATCTATAAAAAGTCTACTTATGTTCACGGCAGAACTCATTTGATTTATTTGATAAATTTAGATTGCTGCAGGTTAGATGTAAGAAGAAAAATACCCTTTTCCACATTTTGTTTTGGGATGATATGCTATACAGAGGCTTGATTTGCTAGAAGTCTATTTTTTCTAAATGATATCAGTTTTTTTCACATATCTCTCACATGGTATCTTTAACATAATATATTAATAGAAAATACTCTAAGGGAATAGGAAATATAAATTATGCAGTTACATATTAAAATAATATATGGTGTTTTAGCAGTTTTATTGGTTTGTACGATAATTTTCCTATGTTATTTTATACCTCAGAATCTATCTGCAGAAGTTGCTGCGTGTAAACCGGTATTGGAGACTGCAAATAATACAAGTGAAACTTCCAAGAATGATATTTTTTTAGAAGAAAATATGGAAGAACAAGAGAGCGTTATTGCAGAATCGCAACATCAGATTAACTCATTTGATATTATATTTCAAATGCCTGAGTTACCGACCGGTTGTGAAATTACTGCATTGACTATGGTACTGAATTATTATGGTATGGAAGCAGATAAAGTTGAGATGGCCACAAAATATCTTCCCTACCCAGGAGTTGAATTTGTATTACGGAAGCGACGGGCGATTGTATGGAAATGATTTGAATCAATATTTTATAGGAAATCCAACCACTGAAAATGGTTATGTATGCGGTACAGGAGCAATTGTAACTGCCGCAAATGCATATTTGCAAGATCAAGGAAGCGACTTGACAGCGGTGGATTATACAGGAGCAGATGTGGATACGCTATATGAGATTGTCAGTCAAGATATTCCGGTAGTAGTATGGGTCACAATTTCTATGACAGATAGAGGAGAAACGGAAGGCTGGTATACACGTTCAGGAGAATATGTGGACTGGAGTACATATGATCACGGGCTGTTTTTAATTGGATATACACAAGATACCGTTACAATTGCTGACCCAATTTCAGGAAAGATGGAATACAGCAGAGAAGACTTTGAACGTGTATTTGCTTCCAGAGGAAATCAATGTGTCTTTTACAATCCTAAAAAATGTTGATTGTCAATGTTCATATTCCATGATGGAAAAAAAGCCTGCATGCAGAAAACATGCAGGCTTTTTTTCAAAGATTTTATGACATCTATAAAAAGTAAGCAGGGTAGTTATTTAGACATACTTTGTGCGTATTTGCAAAAACGATTTCATACAGCAAATATCACATTTTGGTTTTCGAGCGTCACAAACAGCTCTTCCGTGTAACACAATACGATGGCAAAAAGTCACTGGATTCTTCGGGCGGCAGCAGTTTACGCAAGTCCTCCTCCACTTTTACAGGTACTTTATTATTCGTCAGACCAAGCTTACCGCAAATACGAATAAAATGGGTATCCGTTACAACGGCCGGTTTTCCATATACATCTCCCAAAATTAAGTTAGCTGTTTTTCTTCCAACACCCGGAAGGGAAAGAAGGTCTTCCATATTATCAGAACAATACCATTAAATTCTTCTTTTTTAGTTTTTTTACACATTGCAAAAATATCGCGTGCCTTTGTTTTAAAACAAACCGCAGGTACGAATATATTCTGCAATTTCTTCTTCAGAGCTGTTAATAAAATCGTCTATTGTTGGAAAACGTTCAAACAATGCAGGCGTTACCATATTTACTCTGGCATCCGTACATTGTGCGGATAATCTGGTTGCAATTAACAGCTGAAGTGGGTTAGAATGAATTAACGCACATTCTGCGTCAGGATATTCTTTTTTAATGCCTCGATTGCGGCAAGTGCTTTTTTGTTTTTTGTCATATACATTCATCCTCATAGCTATAAAAATAGAAATAAGTATTATTTTTTCTATTTTATCTTATCTTTCGACAAACTACAAGAGATTTCTTATATTTTAGTAGAATTTGGTGATATTTTGAGTGGATTTCAATTAAAAATGATTGCTTTGGTTACAATGTTAACCGACCATATTGGTGCCATATTCTATCCGGATATGATTGCGTTGCGAGTCATAGGCAGAATTGCATTTCCTATTTATTGTTTTCTTTTGGTACAAGGGTTTTTACATACGAGTAATCTAAAAAAATATGATTCGTATGGGAGTGTTCGCCCTATTATCAGAAGTTCCGTTTGATTTGGCAAGGACAGGATATTGGTTAGATTTAGGCAGGCAAAATGTATTTATTACTTTATTTTTAGGTTTATGCTGTATGACCATATACCGTCTGTCTGAGCAAACACAGCAGCCTATTCTTATGGTCAGCGGTATTTTGGCAGTCTGTATCCTCTCTCAGCTGATACGTGCGGACTACCAATGGCTTGGCATTTTACTGATTATGATTTTTATATTTGGAAAACATCTAAACTGATTTGCTATGCTGCTTTTATTACAGTTACATCTGTTTATTGTTTAACAGTCATGTCATGGCTGCAAGCAGCTTCTATTTGTGCATTGATACCTATTTATTGGTATAACGGCAAAAGAGGAAAAATACTCGTTTCGATATGTATTTTATTTTTCTATCCCGTTCATTTGTTTATATTATATTTTGTTTCTTTTTATTGCAAATAACAGTGTCAAATGATAGGTCGTTGCAAACAAAAAGTGTCATGATACACTTATCACATAAAGGAGGGGCATGCATGGAGTTTCAATTATATTATACAGAGCAAGGACAAGGGACTCCCTTTGTACTGTTACACGGAAACGGAGAAAGTTCGGATTATTTTTCTCATCAAATAGAACATTTCTCCAAGACATATCGTGTGATTGCTGTTGATACAAGGGGCATGGAAAATCTCCAAGGGGAGACGCTCCTTTTACATTGGCACAGTTTGTGGAAGATTTAAAACAGTTGCTGGACTACCTGGAATTGAAAAAAGATTATTTTGCTAGGTTTTTAGTGACGGCGGTAACATTGCGATGATGTTTACATTGAAATATCCCCAATATGTAAAAAACTCATTTTGAACGGTGCGAATTTAACTGCCAAGGGAGTGAAATCTTCCGTACAAATTCCGATTATATTTGGGTATTGGATTACTTCCTTGTTTTCCCTTTTCAGTAAAAATGCTAAGGCATCTCAGGAAATGCTGCGTCTTATGGTCAAAGAACCAAATGTTTCTCCCGATGAGTTGGAACAAATTGCTGTTCCGACCTTTAGTAATTGCGGGTAAACAGGATATGATAAAAGAACATCATACAAAAGCTCATTGCCAAATCCATACCAAAGAGTGAATTGATATTGATAGAAGGAGACCATTTTATCGCAAATAAAGAATCGGCTGTATTTAATGAAAAAAATAGAGTCATTTTTATGTAAGCATGCGGAAGAATAAACGTTTATTTTTATAAACAGCAACAAAATATGCCTATTCTAACAGTTAGAATAGGCATATTCTATGGAAAAATTCATGTGAGGGTTCAGAAAAAAAAAGTGAAATTAAGAAAATCTTAATTTTTTCTAAAGAAAAAGTAATTAGAATTTTTAATATCAATTTTGATACGATAACAGAAAGGGGAGAAAATGAATATGAGTGAGAAAATTTTGATTGTAGATGATGAACCTGAAATTGCCGATTTGGTTTCCTTTATATCTGCAAAATGAAAATTTTACCGTTTACAAATTTTATTCTGCCATAGAAGCGCTTAACTGTATTGGACATGAAAAATTGGATATGGCTATTTTGGATGTAATGATGCCTGAGATGAATGGATTTGAGCTGTGTAAAAAAATAAGGGAACATTATCATTATCCTATTATTATGTTAACGGCAAAGGGGAGGAAATTGACAAGATAACAGGTCTTACTTTGGGGCAGATGATTATATTGTCAAACCGTTTCAGCCTCTGGAGTTGGTGGCACGTGTCAAAGCGCAGCTGAGGAGATATAAACGGTATAATACGGGTGTGGAAAAAGAGGATGATGTGATGATTCACTCAGGGCTGGTAATGAATATTAAAAACGCACGAATGTACATTAAATGAAAAGCCGCTTTCCCCTGACTCCCACAGAATTTTCAATTTTACGTATTTTATGCCAGCAAAAGGAAATGTGGTAAGTGCGGAAGAATTGTTTCACCAAATATGGGGAGATGAATATTTCAGTAAGAGTAACAATACCATTACAGTTCATATCCGTCACTTACGTGAAAAAATGGGAGATTCTTTCGAAGATCCCAAATACATTAAAACCATTTGGGGTGCGGATATAAAATTGAAAGCTAATTATAGTAAACCAATTAAAATGGCGGTTACTTTTATCATTGAATTGCCATATGTTTTGGCCTCTTTTTTTGATAGATGTTATTTGGAATGGAGCATTTGTAGATTGGTTTGTACGTTCATACATGATTGAAGATCAGTATACTTTTGCCTGACGGAACTTGGGTGGAACGTACTACATTCGCTTGGACAGACTTAAAATATTTTTTATTATGGACTGCAATTATTGCCATAATCGTTGTAATTACCACTGTAATCGTAGTTGCGCATTTTTATGCAAAAAAAAAAGTAAGTAAACCATAACCAGTACCAGCGAAATGATTCATACCTACATGAATGGTTCGAAAGAGGCAACAGAAGTATTTCCAAAACAATATTCGGAAATTTCTGCTTGTATGGCACAAATCAAATCCACCATGCAACAGCATGAACATATATTAAAAGAAGAAGGCATACGAAAAATGATTTGATTACGTATTTGGCACATGATTTAAAAACACCCCTTACTTCTGTGATTGGGTATTTGAGCCTTTTGGATGAAGTGCCGGATATGCCGCAAGCGCAAAAGGAAAAATATATTCACATTACCTTGGATAAAGCAAATCGTTTGGAAAAATTAATCAATGAATTTTTTGAAATTACCCGATATAACTTACAGCAGATTATTTTGGAAAAAGAAATGGTAGACTTATATTATATGCTGATACAAATGAGTGATGAGTTTTATCCAATTTTAGCATCACACGGAAATACCATTACACTTCATGCACAAGAAGATTTAACAGTATATGCCGACCCAACAAAACTGGCAAGAGTATTTAATAATATTTTAAAAAACGCAATTGCTTACAGCTATCCTAATACAGATATTCAAATCACTGCAGTAAAACAGAAGAGGAAATTCGTATTTCTGTTTGTAATCATGGAAAAACCATTCCTCAACAGAGATTGGAATCTATTTTTGAAAAAGTTCTTCCGCTTGATGATGCGCGTACTACCAATACGGGGAGGAGCTGGTTTGGGTTTGGCCATTGCCAAAGAAATCGTAACGCTGCATGGAGGAACCATTTCGGCAAACAGTGAACACGAACTTACTACTTTTTGTGTTACGCTTCCGATTTCTTAAATTTATAAAATATCAAGATTCTCTTTATTTTTTTTCTTAGGAAATCAACAATTGAATATTAAAGTTAAAAAACGCCTTTGTTTCGTATAATGATAAGCGAAACAAAGGCGTTTTTATATTATGTTCAAGGAGAAATCATGGAATATGGAAAAAAAGAAATTAGCAACCAGGCAAACACAAAAAAGAACAAAAAGACCTTTAGAAACCATACGTTTTTATACTATTATCATTGTATCTTTTATTATATTTATCCTGTTACTGTTTTTTATAGGAAACAATATTTGTCGTTTGATGTTCAGGTAGGTTCGGGAAATTTATTGAATGCAGGAACACAAGCAGAAAATAAAATTGATTTGAATGTATTAAATAGCCCGTACGCTATCTTGATAGATGCAGATACAGGCACAGTAATTGCACAGCGCAACGGTGATGAAAGAATCTATCCTGCTTCTCTTACAAAAATTATGACTGCTCTGATAGCTATAGAGCATACGGATAATTTAAATCAAAGTGTAACTGTACCATATGATTTTTTTCAGCAATTATATGAAGAAGAGGCCTCGATGGCCGGATTTGAACCGGGAGAACGCGTAAAAGCAAAAGATTTGTTGTATGGTGTATTACTTCCTTCGGGGAGCAGAATGCTGCAGGACCTTTGCAGAGAACATTTCAGGCTCAGAGTCTGCGTTTGTCAAATTAATGAATGAAAAAAGCAAATCAAATAGGTCTGAAAAACACTCATTTTACCAATTGTACCGGCCTTCATGACAGAAATCATACTTCTTCTGTAAAAGACATTGCTGTATTGTTACAGTATGCTTTAAAAAATCAAGCGTTTTATCAGGCCTTTACAAGCAGTTACTACAGCGTTCCTCCAACAAATCAACATCCGGAAGGATTTACTTTCTACAGTACCGTATTTCAAAATCAAGCTGTTGAAACAATTCCCAACGGTGAATTGTTGGGGGAAAGACGGGTTATACAGAACAGGCGGGCCAATGTTTAGCCAGCTTGCTACCATAAACGGAAAACAATATCTTTTGGTAACTGCAGGAGCAAATGGTTCTCCTCAAACAGGAACCACTGCATATTTTGGATGCAGTGAATGTTTATAATCAATTGGGAAGTTTAACTTAAACCCAGTTCTTCCTTTGTCAGTTCACGCAAGATACGGCATGGATTACCCACAGCAATTACGTTGGCAGGAATATCTTTTTGTTACAACACTTCCGGCGCCGATAATGCTGTTTTCTCCAATGGTAACTCCGGGTAGAACAGTGGAATTGCCTCAATCAAACGTGGTCTTTAATCGTTATCGGTTTGGTATATTCGTAGTCGGCATCGCGCTGCTCTAAATGAATGGGATGGTTGACTGTATACAGTTGAACATGAGGTGCTAAAAATACATGGTTTCCAATTGTAATTTTGCCGCAGTCTAACATAACACATCCCGTATTGGCGTAGAAGTGAGAACCAATATGAATGTTATAACCGTAGTCACAATAAAATGGCTGTCCAATGGAAAATTCCTGTCCGATAGAACCCAGCAATTTTTTCATCAAGGTTTCTTTTTTTTATCCGTTTCATCGGGACGCAAATGATTGTAGTCGTATAATAATTCTTTTTGCGCGTAAACGTTCTTCTTTCAATTGTTCATCGGGAGAATAAAATAATTCTCCCGCCAGCATCTTTTCTTTTTCAGTCATGTAACGGTACTCCTTTGTGGTTTTTACTTGATTATAAAAAGCGAATATGGTTTGTCAACGGAGTAACGGCAGCAGAAGATTTTACTCCAAACAGTTTTTTGTAAATTGTGATAAAACATGCTTTTCCTAGATGCATTTATTTTATAAAAGTATGTGTATTTTACAATTGCCTTTTGATAGGTAATTGTGTATAATTTAAGTACACAATAGAAATGAAAGAGGTACGGGAGACATGTATCAAAGATATTATGGATACCATCGGTTTTGTAGAGAAGTATGATTCTGAAGTCGGTCAAGCAATGGACAAAGAATTAAAACGTCAACAACGTAATTTAGAGCTGATTGCTTCCGAAAACATTGTTTCTCCTGCAGTTATGGCTGCAATGGGAAGTATTTTAACCAATAAATATGCAGAGGGATATCCGGGCAAACGCTATTATGGCGGGTGTGAGTTTGTAGATATTGTAGAAGACATTGCTCGCAAACGTGCTTGCGAATTATTTGGAGCAGAGCATGCAAATGTGCAGCCTCATTCAGGTGCACAGGCAAATATGGCTGTTTATTTTGCATTTTTAAAACCGGGCGATACAGTAATGGGTATGAATTTGTCAGAAGGCGGACATTTAACCCATGGCTCACCTGTGAATATGTCAGGCAGTTATTATAACTTTGTAGAATATGGCGTAGATGCAGAAACACACCGTATTGATTATGATAAATTACAGGCACAAGCAAAAAGAAGTAAAACCAAAAATGATTGTTGCAGGTGCAAGTGCATATGCAAGAATCATTGATTTTAAACGTTTGCGTGAAATTGCAGATGAAGTAGGCGCTATGCTTATGGTAGATATGGCGCATATTGCAGGTTTGGTTGCAGCAGGCGTTCATCCAAATCCTGTGGAGTGGGCGGACATTGTAACAACAACAACCCACAAAACATTGCGCGGCCCCAGAGGCGGATTGATTCTTTGTAAAGAAGAATATGCAAAAAAGCCATTGACAAAGCAATTTTTCCGGGTATTCAAGGTGGTCCCTTGATGCATGTGATTGCAGGTAAAGCAGTTTGCTTGGGTGAAGCTTTGAAACCTGAATTTAAAGAGTACGGAAAAAAAGTAGTGGAAAACGCGCAGGCTTTGGCAAACGGTTTGACCAAACGCGGCGTAAAATTGGTATCCGGCGGAACAGATAATCACCTTATGTTAATCGACTTAAGCGGAACTGAACTTACAGGTAAAGAGTTAGAACGCCGTTTGGATGAAGTATATATCACCGCAAATAAAAACACAGTACCAAATGAGCAAAGAAGTCCGTTTGTAACAAGTGGTGTTCGTTTAGGTACACCCGCTGTTACTACTCGCGGTTTGACAGTGGAAGATATGGATCAGGTAGCTGAGTGCATTAGCCTAGCCATCCATGATTTTGATGCAAATGCAGACAAAATCCGCAGCATGGTGCAAGCAATCTGTGAGAAGCATCCTTTATATGAATAATTGTACTTTGTGTACATTATCGGGAATGGGTTTTGACCCATTCTTTTTTTATATTATAATTTTGTGGAACATATAGTCGAATTTTACTTTTTTATGATACAATAACAATACAACTGAGTAATTTGATATTGGGGAAGGGAGGAATAGATATGAGCGCACCATTGGCAGATCGTTTGCGGCCTCAAACGCTGGATGATGTGGTAGGACAGCGGCACTTGTTGGCAGAAGGGAAGGCGCTGCGCCGTATTATTGATTCCGGCCAAATACCTAACATGGTGTTTTACGGTCCTTCCGGTGTGGGAAAAACAACGCTTGCTACCATGATTGCCAAGACCACCAACCGTAAGCTGGTCAAAATGAACGGAACTACTGCCTCTACCTCCGATATCAAAGATGTTATTTCCAATTTAAACACATTCGAGACAATGAATGGTGTTTTGTTGTATTTGGACGAGATACAATATTTTAATAAAAAACAACAGCAAATTTTGTTGGAGTTTATTGAAAACGGGCAGATTACGTTAATTGCTTCTACTACGGAAAATCCTTATTTTTATGTTTATAATGCTGTTTTAAAGCCGATGCACGGTATTTGAATTTAAATCTGTTCCTAAAAAAGAAATCGAACGTGCGGTGCAAAGAGGTTTTTCAATTGTAGAGCAGGAGCTGAAACAAACCATTCAGCTGGAAGATGGTGTTGCGGCGTACATCGCAACTGCTTGCGGCGGAGATGTACGCAAAGCAATGAATGCAGTGGAATTGTGCAGCTTATCAGCAGACAAAACAGAAGATGGAAGATATGTCACATTGGAATTAGCCAAAGAATTGACGCAACGCAGTGCAATGCGCTATGATAAAGACGGCGATGAACATTATGATTTGCTTTCAGCCTTTCAGAAATCTATGAGAGGTTCTGACCCGGATGCTGCCATTTACTATTTGGCACGCCTGCTATCTGCTGGAGATTTACCATCGGTATGCCGCAGACTTATGGTGTGTGCCTGCGAAGATGTAGGGCTTGCATGGCCGCAGATTATTCCTATTGTAAAAGCAAGTGTAGATGCAGCCTTACAAGTAGGACTTCCTGAAGCCAGAATTCCGTTGGCTGACGCAGTGATTATGGTATGCAATGCACCAAAAATCCAATACGGCATATATGGCCATTAACCGTGCTATGGCAGATGTGGAAAAAAGGAAATGTAGGCAGTATTCCAAGGCATTTGCAAAATAAACACTTTGACGGAGAAGATCAAGAAGTAAAAGGTCAGTTTTATATTTATACTCAGGATTGCCCCAACCATTGGACAGAACAGCAGTACTTGCCCGATACCTTGAAAGACGTTCGGTACTATGAATTTGGAGATAATAAAAACGAACAGGCATTCCGCCAATATTGGGAGAATATAAAAGGGAAAAAAATTGTAAATACTATTATGGTATCGCCATATAAAAAGGAGCGTTTCACATATGAATTCTATGATTTTAAGAAATTTATCTTACGGTATGTACGCAATCGGCGTAAAAGGAAAAGAAAGACCTTCGGCTTGTATTGTAAATACAGTGGTGCAAATTACATCGCAGCATCCGCCAATCATTGCTGTCAGTATGAATCATTATAATTATAGTCATCAGTGCATTGAAGAAAACGGAATTTTACAGTTTCTGTCTTGTCAGAAGATACTTCAGGTACGGTAATTGGTACGCTGGGCTTTAACTCTGGAAAAGACGTTGATAAACTGCAAAATGTACGACATAAAGTATTGCAGGAAGGCGTTCCTGTTCTCAAAGAAAATACTTGTTGTTGGTTTTTATGCAAAGTAGTCAATAAAGTAGAATCTCCTACTCATACCGTATTTTTGGCAGAAGTTATCGCCGGAAGTGATAAATCCAGAGGTACTCCCATGACTTACAGTTACTATCATAATGTTATTAAAGGTACTGCACCCAAAAATGCACCTACGTATCAGCCTCCCGAAGTAGAGCGTGACGGAAATGATGGAGAAAGCTGGATTTGTACAGTGTGCGGGTATATTTATAATGATCCTGATGTTTCTTTTGAAGAACTGCCGGATGATTGGATTTGTCCCATTTGCGGTATGCCGAAAAAAGCGTTTCAAAGAAAATAATAGAATAAAAAGCGGTGTAATTCACACCGCTTTTTTATTTTTATAAATTTATGTTGCTTATAGTGATAGAATTCTAAATATGATAGAGCGCTATCATAAAGCCACGGGATTTTAAGAGAATAAAAACGAGACATCGAACATGTTTTTAGATAAAATAAGGGGGAATATTTCGACGGTAAAATTTTTTTATTTTCTGTTTAAACTATAAAATGCTGTCTGTATTCCCGTAAATCTGCAATAATCAAGAGCACCCATACACAAAAATATGGGTGCTCTTCTCTTTTTTTCGCTTTGTAAATACGAGTTATTTTATATATGTACGTAAAAGTATACTATGAATCATACTTATTATAGTATACTTTTACAAAACACCTAAAAAGGTAAATTTAACTTGAAAAAAAGCGGCTATTTATATTATAATTGCGTTATAAATTACAAATTATAGTAAATTTGCAAAAAAGTATGCTTTTGCAAGAAATTGTTCCGTTATTTTAATTGTTATCAGAAGGGTCATAAAATGAAAAGTAGTTTTATTGAGGGAAAAGTTATTTTTATTTTCTTTCTTATCAACAGTTAAAATACGGATGAAAGGATGAGGTTTTATGAAAGCAATGAAAAAAGCAAGTGGCTGGCGCTGTTTTTGACTGTCATTATGACTTTTACTCTGTTGCCAAGTGTTGTATTTGCAGCGGGTGAAGATACCGGGGTTGCAAAAATTGGTGACCAAACATATAACAGCGTTGCTGAAGCAATTACAGCAGCCGGTTCGAATGCTACAACCATCGAATTGACTCAAAATGTATCTGAGGATGTTACCATTCCTCAAGGCGCAAATATTACATTGTATATTCCGGAAGGTATCACTTTAACCAACAAAGCCGGGCATACGATTACCAATAACGGCACTCTCACCGTTATCGGCGCAGGTACAGTTGATAATGTGACCCATGCAAAAGGAGCTCTTGTAAACTATGGTACTGCCATTTTAGAAGGAGCTACCTTTACCCGTAGTGCAGAAGCAAGCACAAGTACTACATCTTCCGGCGGAAACAGCTGGTATGTTATTGACAACCATGGTACTATGACTATTACAGGAACTGCGAATGTTGTAAACAATGGATATTTTTCTTCTTTAATCCGTAATATAGGTACAGCAGATGCAGCTTCCAGTTTAACCGTTAGCGGCAATGCAACCCTAAGACAGGACAACTTTATTGCATTAAAAAATGACGATTATGGCAATGTTGCTGTTACAGGTGGTACAATTACCTCCAATGAACAAACAATACAAAAACTGGTCACAGGCAGCTATCAGTGGAGGTACTTTAAACGGACAGGTAATTACTTGGTCCTATGAAGGTTTTGCAAGTGCAACCGAAATTTCCGGAAATGCTGTTGTAAACGGTGATGTTGTTGCAGTAAACTATGACGGTGGAACATCCATTCCTTCGGTAACTATTAAAGGTGGTACTATAACAGGTGAAATTTCAAAAGCTACCTACAATAATGGACTGCAACCGGCAGCACCTGATGCAGCTTCTTCCTCTATTGTTGTTTCGGGCGGTACTTTCTCCAATGCCGTAGATTCAAACTTTTTGCAGATAATTTCTATCTAAACCAAAATCCGGATGGCTCCTATTCTGTACATGAGCATAACATGGTTATGAAATACGATGCTGATAATCATTGGTATGAATGTTCTGTATGCGGAGAAAAAAGCAGATGTATCTGCCCATACTTTTTGGTGAGTGGAATGTAACGAAAGAAGCTACTGCTACAGAAGCAGGCAGCAGAGAGAAAAGTTTGTTCTGTATGCGGCTATCAAGTTGTAGAGGAAATCTCTGCAACAGGTGATGCTTCGTCTACTCCAACTGAAGAAGAAATGACAAACGGAACAACAACTACTGATGTGAACTCTGCTAATCCTCAAACAGGCGACAACAGCTATGTATTTCTAGGAATCGCATTGTTGTGTCTATCCGGTGCAGGTCTTGCAGGAACAGTCATTTTCAGAAAAAAATATAGCAAATAATTTATCTTTCACACTCTGCGGTTTGATACCGTAGAGTGTTTTTTATTCTGCAAGTTGTATATGAGAATAGTACTAACAATATGATATTCAAAAAGAAGTCAAATTATAAATCTTGAAATTAGATTTCGCTTCAGTCGAAAATTCAGGAGCAAAATTTATAATTACGGTGTTAATGTAAAATGGCTCAAACAGGCTGTTTGTTCAAAAAATGAATCAATCATAACTATGGTTTGCAGTTTTGTGATTCAGAAGTTGGATGATTAATTATATCACTTATCAAATCAATGATAAAATTAGGAATTTCGGTACATATATCCCAATAAGATTTATTTTAAACAATATTCTTGACCGTAGATAAGGACTGTGATAGCATGAGGATATTGGAACTAAACGGTAAAGGAAGAGGTACATGAAGGTAGCAATTTTGACTTCTCAGGAGAGAGTGGAAAAATTTACAGATTGGTCATTGGTGCCTAAAGATACAGAATTGATTTATATAGGACAAACATATACAGATGATGAAGTCATACAGAAAGCAAAAAGATGCAGATGCTATTTTAGTGGATGCAGTGAATGTTGTAAGCGGAAATATCATCAGAAATTTACCAAACTTAAAGTTGGTTCAGTCTGAAGGGGTTGCTTATCATCTGATTGATACAGAGGCGGCAAAGGAACAAGGAATATATGTTTGCAATAATGCTTCAGCCAATGCTGGCTCTGTTGCAGAGCATACCATTATGTTAATGCTTGCTTGTACACGTCGGTTGATAGAAGGCGACACTTTGGTTCGCAGAGGCAAACAGATACAAGCCAAAGGCTCATTTATTTTAGCTGGTATTCCTGAACTGGAGCATTGTCATGTAGGGTTATTGGGATTTGGCGCCATTGCAAAGCAAACAGCAAAGAGATTGAAAGGGTTTGGCTGCCGCGTCAGTTATTACAGTCGTCATCAAGTATCGGAAGAAATAGAACAAGAATATCAAGTTTCCTATTTGCCTTTACAGGAACTTTACCGTTCTTGTGATATTCTCAGTATTCATGTTCCTGTAACAGCAGAAACTAAAAATATGGTGGATAAACGTGTGTTTGAATGTATGAAATCTACTTCCATTGTAATTAATACTGCTCGTGGTGAAATTGTGAATCAACAAGATTTATACAATGCAATTGTCAGCAGACAAATTGCAGGAGCAGGTATGGATACCTTATGTCCTGAACCTGTCCCGTTTGACCATCCTTTATTGCAATTACCGGAGCATTTACAGTATAAAGTAACCTTTTCTCCTCACATTTGCGGAACAACATATGGCGTTTTTCAGCATATGTATCGTACCATTTGGTCTAACATTTCAGCTGTATGTCACGGGCAAACACCAAACCATATTGTTGTTTAACTTTTTATCTAAATAACAGATAAAACATAGGAGATATCAATGTACTACTATTATGAACATACGCAGCACTGCGCCCCTTTTTCATGTTATAAATGAGTTTGTCCATACAATTCCTGCTGTCATTAGCATTCCACATAGCGGAACATATTTAACGCAGCAAATGAAGCAAAATTTAAAACCGGATATAGTACTTCCCAACACAGATTGGTATTTACCGGTTTTATATTCTTTTTTTGCAGCAGTTAGGATATACTGTGATTGTAAACCATACCAGTAGATATGTGGCGGATGTAAACAGAAGTTTGGAAGATGCCAAAGGAACATCTTATAAAACCAATGTGTGTTATACACATACCACTCAAGGGTATGCTATGTATCAAGCAGAACCCGATGTATGTGAATTGAAACACAGAATCGCTTATTATTATCAGCCTTATCACAATGGAATTCAAAAGTTAATTTCAGAGAAACTAAATTATTATAATCAAATCTATTTTATTGATTTACATAGTTTTGGATTAGATTACGGCGCTGATATGATTCTGGGAAATGATTTTGGGAAAAACATGTTCAGCCTCATTGATGTCTTTTATAGAACATAAATTGATGGAGCAGGGGGTATTCTGTGAAACAAAATAATCCATTTTCAGGCGGATACCTCACAAAATACTATGGTACACAAATAAAAAAAAGTTGCCAATCCATACAAATAGAGCTTTGGTATCAAACATATATCAATCATAGAGTATTTGGAAATGAAGAATTTCCAAAAGTAAATTCCGTATTATTTCAAAAAAAAAAATAAGGACAAGTTGAAAGAAATCTTTATTCTTTTAAAAGATTTTTTATTACATTGAATCATGCAGAACACAAATAAGGGCTTTGCGCATTTGCGCAAAAGCCCTTTATTTGTGTGATAGAAAAATGAAACGATAAATTTTCCCTCACAGAATCACCTTACGGCAATAATATAGTAACAGGAGAAATTCCATTTTAAGAAAAAGGAGCTTTACAATGGAGAAAAAAGAATATTCCCCTCAATGAGTTAAAAGTGGGGCAACGTGGTACCGTTAGCCAATTGTTGTCCGATACAAGTATGAGAAGACGATTACAAGATATTGGTTTGATTGAAGGTACAAAAGTAGAATGTATACAAAAAGTCCTTCAGGTGACCCAATTGCGTTTTTTAATTCGAGGTGCAGTTATCGCTTTAAGAACAGAAGATTCATCTTCTGTATTGATGAGCTTATCATAAATGTAATAAATGAGGTGAGAAACATGGGTTGGAAGAGGAGGAGAAAGTCAAAACGTAAACAATCGGCAGAACAAGATATTGATAAAGAAAGTGGGAAAAATTGTTGCATTGGCAGGCAAACCCCAATGTAGGAAAGAGTACCGTTTTTAACGCTTTGACAGGATTAAATCAGCATACAGGAAACTGGACGGGGAAAACGGTAGACAGTGCGTACGGCATCTGTAATTATCATGATGAAAATTACATTATGGTAGATTTGCCAGGTACGTACTCCCTTAATGGCTCATTCGGCAGAAGAAGAGGTTGCTAGAAATTTTATTTGTTTTAAGCATCCTGATGCGACCATTGTTGTATGTGATGCCACGTGTTTGGAACGTAATTTAAATCTTGTATTACAAACAATTGAATTGACAAAGCGCGTTGTAGTTTGTGTGAATCTATTAGATGAAGCAAAAGAAAAAACAAATTTGTGTGGATTTGGATAAACTTTCAAAAGAACTTGGTGTACCTGTAATAGGAACAACTGCCAGAAGTAAAAAAGGCCTTGATGATTTACTTGCCACAGTGGAAGCATTGGCACGAGATCCCGAACCCAATGCCTTAAAAATAAAATATATTCCTCCCATTGAAGAGGCTATCTCTATGGTAGAGCCTCACTTAGCAGAAAAATTAGGAGAAGAATGGAATTGCAGATGGATTGCCATACGTCTGTTGGAAGGCAATACTTCTATGATAGATGATTTAAACCGTTATATAGGATATGATGTTCAGCAAGATAATGTGCTTGCCGATGCATTGGCGGAAGCAAAGAACTATTTGAATCGTTGTGACATCACGGAAGATAACATAAAAAGATAAAATTGTTGCCTGCCTTGTTATTACAGCGGAAGGTATTTGTGCCAATGTTGTGTCTTATAATAAAGCAAATTGTCATAGCAGAGACCGTAAAAATAGATAAATATCTGACCAATCGTTTCACAGGTATTCCTATCATGATTGCGCTGCTAGCGCTTATTTTTTGGATTACCATATCAGGAGCAAACTATCCGTCTCAAATGTTATCGGAAGGTCTGTTTTTGGGTGCAGGACCGGCTGACAGATTTCTTTATGTGGATGCATGCACCTGAATGGCTTCACGGAGCTTTGGTGTTGGGAGTTTATCGCGTATTGGCTTGGGTTGTATCCGTTATGCTGCCGCCCATGGCCATCTTCTTTCCTTTGTTTACGTTACTGGAGGATTTCGGGTATCTTCCCAGGGTGGCGTTTAATTTAGACCACTATTTTAAAAAGGCCAATACTTGCGGAAAGCAAGCGCTTACTATGTGTATGGGATTTGGCTGCAATGCGGCAGGTGTGGTAGGTTGCAGAATCATAGATTCTCCAAGAGAACGTATGATTGCAATGCTCACCAATAATTTTGTTCCTTGCAACGGACGCTTTCCCACCCTGATTGCCATGATTTCCATGTTTTTTGTTGGAAGCATTGCAACAGGATTTACAGGTTCTTTGCTGTCAACGCTTATGTTGACAGGGGTCATTATATTAGGTGTCATGCTCACATTTGCTATGAGTAAATTGTTATCCAAAACGGTATTAAAAGGTGTACCTTCTTCCTTTACATTGGAATTACCTCCATACAGAAGGCCACAGATTGGAAAAGTAATTGTAAGGTCTTTGTTGGATAGAACCATTTTTTGTTTTGGGAAGAGCAGTGATAGTCGCTGCTCCTGCAGGATTCATTATTTGGATTTTAGCAAATGTCACAGCAGGAGATGCCACATTATTGTCACACTGTGCTGCTTTTTTAGACCCATTTGGAAAATTATTTGGCTTGATGGAACCATTTTATTTGCTTTTATTTTTGGGATTTCCGGCGAACGAAATTGTCGTACCGATTATGATTATGACTTATATGGCAACAGGGACATTAACCGAAATAGACGATTTAATGGCACTGAAAGAATTATTGGTGGCAAATAACTGGACGTGGGTAACGGCATTGTGTGTCATTGTATTTTCTTTGGTACATTGGCCTTGTTCCACGACCTGTCTTTCTATTAAAAAAGAAACAAAAAGTTGGAAATGGACTGCAATAGGATTTTTGCTTCCAACCGTAACCGGCTTTGGGTTATGTTTTGTTATTGCAACATTTGCAAGAATATTTGGATGGCTTGTATAAGAAAAGACCTGCATGAAAGCAGGTTTTTCTTATATTTTTTGAAACTAAAGAACCACTTTTATCTTCACCCATACGATTGTGATTCATCCGAAAAATCAAATTATCATTTGTAATATAGACCGTAACTATAAAAAAGCAGACTGTTCTTTTTCAGAACAAGCCTGCTTTTTATAGTTATACTGAGGTACCGACAATTGAAAAATAAATAATAACGGCAATACCCAGTAAGATACGATAAACACCAAATATTTTAAAGTCGTGCTTTTTGATGTATTTCATTAAGAATTTAATTGCCAAAACAGATACAAGAAAAGCGGTCAATACACCTGCAATTAAAATCGCAATTTCCAATCCTGTATAGGAAAAACCGAATTTTACTAACTTTAGAGCACTTGCGCCCAGCATTACCGGTATTGCTAAAAAGAAGGTAAATTCAGCTGCAACAAAGCGAGAAGCCCCCAACAGCAAAGCAGTAATAATAGTAACACCGGAACGTGAAGTACCAGGAATGAGTGCCAATAGTTGGAATACACCAATTAAAAATGCCATTGTATAAGGCAATTGAGACAATTCTCTGATTTTTTGGTTTGCGTTTACGGTTAAATATTTCTACGATAATAAATAGTACGCCATATACAATCAATGTGATGGCAATGGTCCAAGCATTGAAGAATAGTTCGTTAATTTTATCATCAAAAAATCAATCCGATGACTGCTGCCGGCAGGCAAGCAATAATTACTTTTTAACCATAACGACCATGTCTGTTTTCGTTCTACAAGTGTTTTCTTTCGTGAAAACGGATTCAGTTTGTGGAAGTAAAGTACCAGAACAGCCAATATTGCCCCCAGTTGAATCACAACCATGAACATATCTAAAAATTCTTTTTGATACATCCAATTTGATAAATTCATCCACCAGAATCATGTGTCCGGTACTGCTGATTGGAAGCCATTCCGTAATGCCTTCCACAATACCTAAAAAAGATTGCCTTTAG
>VOFC01006950.1_pt1 | contig 21656 bp, 37 predicted proteins | sample 5384161 | NCBI WGS metagenome assembly VOFC01 (sample SAMN12384722, study PRJNA508395) | human gut metagenome | isolation source: healthy gut B | host: Homo sapiens | reverse complement strand
AGGAAATATGTCCATTTTCTATAATTGAAAAATCATAATTTACACAAAATATTTTACACTATCTTATTTTATCTAATATTTAGTTTATTTACTGTTTTAACATCATACAGTTATGTTATTTTTTGGTGAAAAGTTTATGTTATTTTTTCATTCATTTATCTAATTTGATCATTATTACATAAATCATTTATGTTATTTTGGTGAAAATTTATGTAAATTTGACGATTTTTATCTAATTTCATTATTTTTTGATCGATTACATAAAAGAAGTTATGTAATTTTTTGAACAATTCATTTCTCTATCTTAAGAAAACTTAAGTCCATTACAATATATTCTATTAGTATAATGAGATAAACGGAGGGAATGACCATGAACAAGACTCTTACATTCATATTTGCGAAACGTAGTGATACAGCACTCATTCTTCAATTCATCAAAGAGTTAGCTGCTTATGAGAAGATGCTAGATGAAGTGGTAGCAGATGAAGCCACACTTGAAACATGGATATTCGATAAGCAAAAAGCAGAAGTGATCTTTGCGGTAGTAGATAATAAAGAAATAGGTTTTTGCCTTATTCTTCCATAACTTCTCTACATTCCTAGGACGTTCTGGCATTTATCTAGAAGATTTGTATGTAAAACCAGAATGTCGTGGAAACGGTTATGGTAAGGCAATTCTTAAGAAGCTCGCTTCTATTGCAGTAGAACGTGGCTGTGGACGTTTAGAATGGTGGTGTCTTGACTGGAATAAGCCTAGTATTGATTTTTATCTGTCTCTTGGTGCTAAGCCTATGTCAGATTGGACAGTATATAGAATTGCAGGAGATACTTTAAAAAGAACTCGCAGACTAGAAGAGGTGTTTCTATGAAGAAGAAAAGGATTATATCAATCATATTTGCATGTATAATTATTGTAAGTGGAATCATGTATTGGAATTATTCTAAAGACTATAGTCATGTAATCAAAGAGAACTGGAATATATCTATTCCTTCAGATTCTGATTATTCTGAAGTATATAGAAAAGATTCTGAATCAAGTTTTAATGGAGATGGTATTCGTTATCATGTTTTTACTTATGAAAACGAAGAGCCTATTAAAAAGATGTTCTCATGGAAAAAAAGATCAAGAAGAAACCATCTATGATGGTCACTATATAGATGCAACAAATAAGTGGTTAGATGAAATTAATGTACTTGCAATAAGTCGTCCTACTCACACAGATTGTATCTATTGGTATAAGTCACATGAAGACCATAGTGAAATAATCATATTATGAAACAAGAAAGAAAAGAGACTCTATGTAGTGGAATCATTTATGTAGAAAAAGAACCTGTTCAAATGAGCAGGTTCTTTTAAAGTTCGTATTTTTCATAATCATTTCAAGTACTTCATCAGCATCTATAATGTTACCTTCGTTAGACTGTTGTCTTGAAAAGAATCATTAAGTGTATAATGTTTCATGCCAAAAGAGATATCCTCCACAGCACTATTTTCAAATATAATATAATAATATTTTCATATACCATCTGCTTAATGGATCTCTATTTAGTGCTATACTATTAACAAGAAATAGTGAGAAGGCATAAGTTATGGACAAAGTATTAGAATGGGCAAAAGAATTACAGAGCCTTGCACAAGCAGGACTTTTCTATGGACACGATGTATATGATAAAGAGCGTTATCAGCGTATAAGAGAGATTGCGGCAGAAATGATATTAACAAGAACAGATGTACCAGCCGAAAAGATTCATGGATTATTCTGTAATGATGTAGGCTATCAAACGCCAAAAGTAGACACTCATGCTGACTATATTCAAGGATGGGAAGATTCTTCTTGTAAAAGAGAAAGGGCAATGGTCTGTTCTGGAGGATGGTGTGAATTTAATCTTTCTCCTGCTGATAATGTAGTGAAAAAATGCAACGTTAGATTTCTAACATTGCATTTTTCAAATATCTACATTTAGAACTTTAAGCGTTATTACTAATAAACAAAAATCACTTATTCTACCGCATCTTTACGTACATAGTGTGATGCACGCCCTTTACCTTTACGTATAATAGCACCTTCTTCTACAAGTTTCTTTAACGCAGACTCTACCGAAGAACTACCTAGACTTGGACAGTTTTCCATTGCATCTTTCTTAGTAAAGGTTCCAATTGTATTATTCACATAAGTTTTTACAACATCATAAGATGTACTTCTTTTTCCACTCTTTTCACTTATAGTTAATCTATCTTCAAATTCACGATAGCATTTCTTCATAATTCCAAGCATATATTTAATGAATGGCTTGGGATCATTTGCACCTTCATGCCATCCCAAATCTGCTTGTGCTAAAGTTTGATAATAGACTTCTTTTGTTTCAAAAATTTCTTTTTCTATACTAATATACTTACCAACTACATAATCATTTCTATACAACAATAATAATGTAAGCAATCGACTCATTCTGCCATTTCCATCATTAAAAGGATGTACACAGAGGAAATCTAAAATTACACACGGTATTAGAATCAAAGGATCAACAATTTCCTGTTCTAAAGCTCGTTGATAACTATCGCATATTTGTTCAATGGCACCCTGGTGTCTCATACGGTTCTAAAGGCTTAAACAATATCCTTTTCTCTCCATTTGGTAAAACTGCATCTATCTCATTTGGAATAGTCTTATATTTTCCACCATAAGTCAATTCAGTATACTGAAGTAAATCACGATGTAACTGCAATATATAGTTTGATCTAAAAAGGGATATATTCATAATTTTCATGAATCAGATTCAAAAACGTTTCTATATCCTAATATTTCTTTTTCATCACGATTTCTAGGTGTTGTTTTATCTTCAACTAATTGTTGGAGACGAGATTTCGTAGTTATAATGCCTTCAATACGGTTTGAACTTTCTGTGCTTTGTACTTTTGCAACCTCAACTAAACGTTCTAACTCTACTGGTTTTTGGCGAAGATATAATTCCTGTTTCCCTTTGTATTCATGAATTTTTCGCAACATAAGATAATATCTCATTATCCCATGTGCGTAAACTTAAATAACTGTAATCAAAACTTCTCATACTCTTCTCCTTTCTTTTTTTCTCCCAAAAAGCATCTCTTTTCTCCCAATTATATACATGTTTTGGGAGAAAAAAAGAATATAATTAGGAGAAAATAACTAATATGTATCATTTAATTGTCAAAATCTATGAATTATTTAGTTGTTTTTTACTATACTTCAACATGATTATCTCCCAAAGCACATCTTTTTTTCTCCCAAATCGATACCATTTTTGGGAGATAAATAATTATATTGGGAGAAAAATGCAACGTTAGATTTCTAACATTGCATTTTTGTTTGCTTTAATATTTAGGTGTTAATCCTACATACATATCTTTGTAGTGTTTTGCACTCTGTTCCCAAGATACATCTTTATTCATATTACGAACTACCATATCATCCCAGTATGTTCTATTTTCGAAGTAAAGTGTTTTAGCACGATTAATTGCATCATAAAGAAGTCCACTTTCATAACGATCAAAGGTAAAGCCATTACCTGTATTATCAAATAGATTATAAGGTTGAACAGTATCTTTAAGTCCACCTGTTTCTCTTACGATTGGTACTGAACCATATCTCATACTAATTAACTGAGTTAATCCACATGGTTCAAATCTTGATGGAACCAGAAGTGCATCACATCCTGCATAAATATTGTGAGCCACATTTTCATTGTAGGCAATATATGCACAGAAGTTTCCCTTTATATTTACGCGTTTTCATAATAACGGAAAGCATCTTCATACATCGCATCCCCTGTACCTAATACAACAACCTGTGTATGTTCATCCATAATATGTGGAATTACATTATTTACAAGATCAAGACCTTTTGGTTAGTCAAACGTGAAATCAAACCAATGACAATCTTATGATCATCTACTTCTAATCCTAATGATTCCTGTAAAGCTTTCTTATTTGCTTTCTTTTTCAATAACATTCGTACTATCATATGGCGCAGCTAATAATTTATCAGTTGCTGGATTCCAGATATCTGTATCAATACCATTTACGATACCTAAAGCTTGTTATGATGATATCTTAAGTGTTCTTCAAGACCTTCACCATATTCTTCAGTCTGGATTTCACCAGCATATGTATTACTTACTGTAGTTACAACATTACTATAAGTAATACCACCCTTTAACATATTGGCATCCAGCCAGTTCTGAATCATGCAGTCCTCATTAAATACATAATCAGGAAGTCCTGACCAGTATTGAATAGTCTTTCTCTGTCATAGATTCCCTGGAATCTTAAGTTATGAATAGTAAGTACGCAAAATGCACGTCCTACATTGCTGTCTTTGAAGCATGTTCTTAAGTATAGTGGTACTAAAGCTGCCTGCCAGTCATGACAATGCACGACATCAGGAGTCCAATCTAAATAGTTAAGTCTTTGCAAGAGTCGCTTTTACCAAAATAACAGAATTTCGGAATGTCATCTATGATATTCGTATATGGATTTCCCCAGGAGAAGAACTCATCATTATCTATAAAATCATAGACAACCCCATCTTCCTGGTATTCCATAATACCTACATAATACTTTTTACCGTCTGCACATAAGTCCATAGAGAATGAACCTTTATATTCCATCTTTTCCTGGAACTTCTGTGGAATACATTTATATCTAGGAATAATAACTTTAACATCACAATTCAACTTAGCAAGACTCTTAGGAAGAGCAGACATAACATCTCCTAATCCACCTGTCTTTACAAATGGATAACACTCAGAACCAATGAATGCTACACTTCTACGTGGTCCTAAATCAACTGAGCTGGAGCAGGAGTTTCCTGAACAACTACTTCAGGTTCTACTTCAACCTTCTTTTCAACTTCAGGAGCTACTGTTTCTTCTACTTCAGGTTCTTCCTTCTTAACTGTTTCTTTTCTTAGTAGCTTGTAGCCTTCTTAGTTGTCTTCTTTGCGGTTGCTTTCTTAGTTGTCTTTTTAGGTGCTTCTTCTTTTACAGCTTCTGTCTTAGCCGCAGTCGCTTTTTTAGCTGTTGTTTTCTTAGTAGTTGTAGTCTTCTTTAGCTGTCGCTTTTTTTTAGGTTCAGCTTCTGCTACTGTTTCTACCTTAGCAGTTGCTTCCTTTACGGAGTTTCTTTTTAGTTGCAGTCTTAGTGGTCTGTAGCTTTCTTAACTGTTTCCTTTACGGGAGCAGCTTCTTTTGTTGTATCCTTAGCAGCTGTTGTTACTGTTTCTTCCTTAACAGCAGCTTTGCTTTTGTAGTTGTTTGCTTTGTAGTTTTCTTTCTCATATCTTCTTCTCCGATCTCTTAGATTAAAACAAACCATAAAACCTTAACTTTCTCATTTTCTCTTGCAACATCCCCTACTATTACAATTAAACTTTAAGTTCACTTAAAGTTAGTAATATATTCAAAATATTTCTTTATTTATTGTACCATAATCTGTAAAAGTTGTTTATACAAAAGAGACTTATTCCAAAAATGGATTTATGCATATTCCTCCAAATACTTATTATATGTATTCTTATCAATACAAACATATACCTTATCCCAGAAAGCATCATAATCATTATTAATAGCTAATCTCTCATAGCATTTATCAGCATTCTCTTCTGATATATCATTATCATAATCACGAAGTACTTCTGCTTCTTCTATAAGTCCTATCTCATCAAATACTTTCACAGCATCAGCATATGATTTTAGATCTAATCCATCCATACCTAGTTCCGTATCACAATCAATAACAGCAATAATATTCTTGATCCACAAAGGATACTTTTCTAATTCACCTCTTACCTCTGGATATTCATATATATCAGTTTTTGCCTGTACAAAATCTTCACCATTTGTGATTTCTGATATTGCGTGATCTATAAAGTTCATTTCTTCAGTCACCTCTCTTGTAATATATTTTAACATTATTCTCTGAAACAATAGAAAAAAATGAATCAGTCGCAAAGATCATTTCAAAACATTCCCTGTATTTAAACGGGGATTTGCGTATGTTTAGTGCTTATACGAATGGGGATTTGCGTATGTTTAGCACTTATGTGAACAAGGATTTGTGTATTTTCATTTACAATAAAATCCAAATTATATATGAAATACAGTACTAAAAAATGTGCTACGCAACCTCATGTGTAGCACATTTTTTACAACTATATTAATTATTTATTTACGTATTTGTGAATTGTTGCTTTTACAGCACCTTTGCCAGCAATCATCTCACTAAATATTTCTTCAACCTTTTCACCAACGCCATCCTTGTAAAGATCAGTAAAGAATAGACGTTCATTAGATAAAATTGGTTTCAACTGGTCTTTGAATGTTTCTGGTTTTCCAACAACAATATTACCAAGCTGTTCCTGAAGTTCTTCATTCATTGGATCTGGTGCAAGTTCATATGTATTACCTTCATCATCTACACCTAACATATATCTGAGCCATCCTGCAATTCCGAGAGGTATCGCAGTCAGCTGAGAAGCATCTCCGAATTTCTGTACATATGCTTTAATAGTTTCACCAAAGCGGATACCAACCATCTGAGATACATCTACTGCCAGACGAAGATTTGTATCACCTAAATATTCGTTAGGGAAACGATCATTAAATAGTTCATCCACAAATGCCTGAGGTGAAAGAATTCCTGGATCTTTTACAACTGGTAAACCTTCATCATAAGCCACCATACGAGCCATCTTCATCATATCTGGATTAGTATTTAACATATGAGCAAATAAATCATATCCAAGCACAACACCTAGTGGTCCTGTTGCAGAATGAACTGGGTTTAAGCATACTGTTACTTTCATTCTTTCACTTAAATTAACAGTTTCTCTATCGGCCATATATACACCAAATCCTTTTTCTAATGCTGGACGTCCATTTGGGAAATGATCTTCAATAACAAGATATTGTGGCTTTTCAGCATTTACAAATTGTGCATTATAAGTCTTCTTACTTGTAATAACTGGTCGCATGTTTTCTACACCAAGTTTTTCTAAATCATCAGCAATCTTTTCACTTGGTCTAGGTGTAATCTTATCAATCATTGTCCAAGGGAATGCAACAACATTTTCATCACTTACATAATCAATAAAATCAGAATCTACAAATCCTAATTTTTCCCATTCTTCTGCCATCATTAATACAGATTCACGAAGTTTAGCTCCATTTTGAGAGCAGTTATCCATAGATACTAATGCAAGAAGATATTTACCTGCTTTATATCTTTCTAACAACATTGCAACAACAACAGCCATGGCGCCGTTGCATGTTCTGGTCCATTATTAATATCTGCTTCTAAAAATAACCAGCCGCCATCTGCTTTTGAAGTGCATAACCTTTTTCAGTAATAGTGAAAGATACCATCTGTAATGATTCACTAGTAAAGATTTCCTTTAAACGATTCCATTCTTCTGCGTTAGAAGACTGTGCTTTAACTGCTTCAGCCAATGATCCAATGACTTTATATTCACGAGTACCATCACCATGAAGAATAACGCTCAGTCCAAGATTATCATATGGCTTATAAATCTTATCCACTACATCATAATCAAATGTTTCTACACAAGTAATTCCTCTGTCAAGATTTCCATCTTCTAGAAGACCATCTGCAATTCCACCAATAAAGATTCTAAAAATATTACCTACTCCAAAATGTACCCATTTAGGGTGCATCTTGTGCTTTCTTTGAAACCTTCTCTACATCATAGTTTGGGAGCACAATATTTGCGTCTTCCCATGCTTTACGATTTTTAATACCTTCCAATGTTAATTTCATATCTGCCTCCGTTTAGACCTCTTTCTTTGGCTTTTAACTTATGCTTAGGTCTAAGTCATAAGTTAAGTATATACCCGTCGAAAATAAATGTCTATCAAAAAATATAGCGTTTTCATTTTTTTTTGCAATTTAAAGTTAAAGTTTAGTTTATAAGTAGAAAAGTAAGAAAATCCATTATAAAATATACAACAGAATAGATAAGGAGAGATTGTTATGGTTGAAAAAGGAATGAATCCAGTCGCACTAAAAAAAAAAAATAAACCGTGATAAGGTTTATAAATACATTTATCAACAAAAAGAGGTTTCTAAACAACAAATCGTTCAAGATCTGCATTTAGGTCTTTCTACTGTCAGCCAGAACTTAAATGAATTAGAACAAGAGGGTCGCATTCGCCGTGATCGTTATTTTCAATCAACAGGTGGAAGAAAAGCACAAATCATCCAGATTGTTGAAGATGATCGTATTAGTATTGGACTTGGTATACTGAAAGATATGTTTCATATTGTGGCAGTCAATCTATATGGTGAAGCAATTGCAACAGAAACAATTGAACTCTCATATAAAAGTGATGATGTATACTATGATACACTTGCGAAAGAAGTTGAACAGTTTATCCAGAATCAACACTATGACACACATAAAATAGAAGGTATCTCTATTGCCACACAAGGAATAATCTCTCTAGATGGAACATCTATGACTTATGGAAACATCATGGGGAATATAAAAATGAAGCTTTCAGATTTCTCATCTCGATTACCTTATCCTTGTCACTTAGAACATGATTCTAAATCTGTTTGCAGATCTTGAATTATGGAATCATCCACAATTAGATAGTACGATTGTTATTCTTTTGAATCCAAACCTTGGTGGAGCCATCATCACTCATCATGAAGTTCATGTAGGACATCATATGCGTAGTGGTTTGATTGAACATATGTGCATTGATCCAGCTGGTCCAGAATGTTATTGTGGACATCATGGGTGTTTAGAAACATATTGTTCAGCCAATGCATTAAAAGCATTTTAAAATATGCCAATAAAAGAATTCTTTAACACATTACATACAGAAGAGTCTCCAAATCTGCAAAGAAATCTGGAAAGGTTATCTAGATCATCTTGCATTTGCGATTTCTAACTTAAATCTTGTGATTGATTGTCCAGTAATCATCAGCGGATACCTTGCACCATACTTTCAAAAGGAAGATATGAAATACCTCATAGATCAAATTAATGAACATTCTCCTTTCCAAATGGAAGAAGATCAGATAATCGTTGGTACGCATGGACAATATACTCCAGCTATCGGGCGGCACTGTATTATGTAAAACAATCATTAGAATTGTAATCATAATTTTCAATACTAAATTAAATATCTCAAAGCACCTGCTATCCTCAAAATTTTCATAAAACGCAGGTGCTTTTCCTATAAACAAAAAAACGAAAACCCAAAAAGGCTTTCGGCATTATTTGTTGGTGTCCAGATAAGATTAGAACTTACGTCCTTTCATATAGGAGGATTAGCCACTCTTGACTGTAGTACCATTTTAGTCTGATAGAGTTATATTATAAGAATAATGATTTCAATCATTCTTATGGTAATTGCGGCGATGTGCGACTTTTTTTTCTTTGGTACTGGAATTAAGTTGAGGTAGTTCACTATATTTCAAATACTCAATTGGCTAAACAGTGTTTCCCCAATTCAAAAACTGCTCTATCACAATTACTGGACATAAATTCTACTAATTTCTCCATAAGAATCACCTGAAACAAAAAGAGATTTGAATGATGAACATACATCAATCAAATCTCTTTTATCATTTACAGGCTAAAAAGCCTGTTAATATTTTAAAATGGCGTCCCAGATAAGATTTGAACTTACGACCTTTCGCTTAGGAGGCGTCCGCTCTATCCAACTGAGCTACTGAGACACTTTACAAAGGGGCTTATGCCCTTTTTATAATTCGCGATGTACTTTGACACCATTCTCTTTCACAATCATACCAGGAACACCTACTACTGTACAGTTCGGTGGTACATCTTTCAATACAACTGAATTCGCACCTACAATACTGTTATCTCCAATAGTAATATCACCAATGATTTTTGCACCAGCTGAAATCATTACATTATTAATGTAAGGTTGGATGTCTTTTTACATGTATGTTCTCCTGTACCTACCCCTCCAAGAGTCACACCTTGATATAATAAACAATCATCACCAATAATGGTTGTTTCCCCAATTACAACTCCCATACCGTGGTCAATAAATAATCGTTTACCAATGGTTGCACCTGGATGAATTTCAATCCCTGTAAAAAAAGCGTGCTACTTGTGACAGGAAACGTGCAATTAATTTCATATGACATTTTGTCCATAAGAAATGATTGATGCGATAAAAAAAAAGATAGCATGTACACCTGGATAGTTCAATATGACATTGAACCAGTTACGTGATGCTGGATCATTTTCTAATACTGCACCAACAATAGTTTTCGCCATTCTCCCCCACTCCTTTTCCCCTATTATAAGGATTTATCATTTGATGGTCAAATAATGTAATAACAAATCCTAGTCATCTTAGGGATTATATACTGTCATTGACAAAATATAATATATTTTTTATTATCTCTCTAAACAGGGAGGATGTTATGTTTCATATTGCGATTATAGATGATGATCAATCGATTCATCAAAAGTTAGAAGAAATGATTACTTCTATATTATTCAAATACCCTATACATTTTACAGTATCTCACTTCTTTTCTGGTAATGAGTTTCTCACCTCATTTCTAATACTCTTTACTTAATAAAAAAATCTACTATGTTCATTGTTTTTATTCCTTCATAGTTACCACCCGCAAAATCATCTGCCATCACAACATACTTAGGATAATTATCTCTGATTTCTAGAAGTTGTTCATATTCCCTTTTCTGTGTTTTTTCAGATTTGATTTCTTGTGTCACCTGAACATAGATTTTTTCATTTTGTTTTGTAGCAACAAAATCAATTTCTTTATCTTTTGTCTTGCCTATGTAAACATTATAGCCTCTTCTTTTTTAAGTTCTAAATATACTATGTTTTCTAGAGATGAAGCAACATTATCTACAGTATAGCCCAATTCAGAATAACGCAAAGAAACATCTGCAGGATAGAATTTCTCCTGTGTTTTTTAATATATTTTTTTCTTGAAAGATCATATCGAGAACACTTATGAAGAATATGGGCTTTCTGTAATTTCTCTAAGTAACTATGAACTGTTTCATTATCAATTTTTCTCTGTTCTGATTTGAAATAATTAGAAATTGATTTTGCAGAAAATGTATTTCCAATATTATTAAACGTATATTTTACAACTCTTTCTAACTGGTCTATCTTCTTGACTTGGTTTCTACGTACAATATCAGAAAAAATAGTAGAATTATAGATGTCCTTCACAATCGTGTAAACTTCATCCTAAGAATAATCCTGTAAATGAGTTGCAGGGAATCCACCCAATCGTACATATTGGCTAAATTCCTGTTTCAAATCCTTAAGAGTCGTATAGCTTTTCTTGAACATAAGATATTCTTCAAATGACAAAGTATAAATATGAAAAGTAATATATCTGCCTGTTAGATATGTAGATATCTCTGAAGACATCATTCTTGAATTGGATCCTGTAATATAGATATCTACATCAAAGTCTGAAGCAAGCGTATTCACTACTTTTTCTCATCCTTCAATTTCTTGTATCTCATCTAAGAATAAGTATGTCTTTTTTTTGATTGTATTATTTTTTGACTTCAATTCCAGATACAATTCTTTTGTAGTCATATCTTCATATTCCATAGAATCAAAGCGATAATTAAGAATCTGTTCATCGTCCACATTCTTTTCTTTTTTGATTTTTTTAATAATCATTTTCAGAATTGTTGATTTACCATGACGTCGAACTCCAGTCAATATTTTCACAAATGGAGTATCTACAAAAGGCATGATTTTGTCTAAATATAGTGGTCTTTCTATCATACAATCACCTCTTCCATGTATATGGAATCGCAAAACTACCATTTCAACAATAGTTTTGCGGTTTTAAACCGTAAAACTTTCAATCATAATAAACTATTGCGATTAAAAAGGTGTCATTTTACTGACACCTTTAGCCTTTATTAGGAAACTTAGAATATACAAATTGACGTAAACGTGGATGTTCTCTCTTATAAATGAGCTGATAGAGCACATATGCGATTATACTTCTTTTTCTACACATCCATAAATGAATGCTGTTTGATGAACATTGTAGATAATGTAATAAGTACTGCTGAGATAGTCGCAAATATATGCATTGATTTATTGTCTTTGAATTTCTTTGATTTAATAAGTGCTATCGCACATCCTATTGAATTAAATACATGAATACTTGGAAATACGTTAGTTGGTTTATCTGCCCCATAAATAAATCTTAACCAGAATTGTTCAAAGGCATTCCCTGTAAGTACTTCTGGACGATGACAGAATGTTGTTGGGAAGATTGTGAATATGATAAGTGAAATAGTCATACCACAGGCTAGAAATGAAAAGCCACGATAGAATTCATCTGCATCATAGAAAAACAAGAATAACAAAGTTCCTGCAACAAATAAAAACCAATAGATATAAGGAATAATAAATGCTGGTACAAATGGTATGATACGGTCTAATCCTACATACATATCAAAGAAATGACTAATATCTCTTTGTTGTAAGCCAAAGTACCAAGGCATATAAAATACAAAATAGACAAGAACCCATGCATGTTCATGAGTCTTTATGAATTTCTTAATCATTTAATCACCCAAATTTTATTCTATCGATTCAGTAGGTAATAGTCAACATAAAAAAAAAAACAGTGATAGAATCACTGTTAATTGAAACCAAATAGTTTCTGTGCAAGTTTATATCCACCAACGATTAGTTTACGTCCTAGTGGATCATTTAATTGCATAGCAAGACCTAACGCAGTCTTCTTTACTTCCTTATAAACGGCAGGCTTTGTATCCTTCATATAAGCCCATAAATCATTACGTTTCTGTAGGTTTTCTTCTGTACCACTCTTTACGCAGAGTACTGTAGTTACTGTAGTAATCATAGATAAATACTTAATTAAGTATTTTCTCATCTTACGTGATTTAAGCTTATCAATATCAATCGCATCAATCATACGTTTATTCACTCTGATCTGCTGATCAATACGTCCAATCATCACTGTTTCATTCACTGACTGATCATCACGACCAATGAAATAGTGATATAAATCAACATTTAGATAATACATAGTTTGAACAAATGGAATAGGTTCATACACAAATAAGTTATCTACATAGAATGTATGTTTAGGAAGTACAAGACCACTTGCACGTAATACTTCTGTACGATAGATAATTGAATGCATTAATAGGTTCTGCGATGGATAGAAATATTTCACATCATACCATCTGAAAATCTTATTTTCAGGTAATGCATTTGTATAACGAATAGGCTTCTGTGTATTCTTTGATGGTTTATCATAGACATAGTTACAGATCATCATATCGACATCATTGCCAAGTTTCTTTAATGTCTGAATCACTTTAACTAAAGATGCTTCATCAAACCAGTCATCACTGTCTAATACTTTAAAGAAGCGTCCGGTTGCATTCTTTAAACCAGTATTCACTGCTTCACCATGTCCACCATTTTCCTGATGTATACATCTGATTGTTGCAGGATATTCTTCCTCTAATAAATCTCCTATTTCTCCTGTCTTATCCTTAGAACCATCATCAATGATTAAGATTTCAATATCATTTTCACATATTAATAATGGTTCGATAGCATGTCTCATATAATCTTGTGAATTATAACAAGGCACTGCAACTGTAAGAGTTTTCATACATTTACCTCCATATAGATTTATTTTACCATAAATCACCTTAATAAGGCTATAATTTATCAACTATCGCTTGTGTTTACATCTAAAATTAATGTAATATATACTGTATACGTAAGGAGTTGAGGTTAAAAAATGAATAGAGACGTAACATATAAGGATAGTTTACTATTTCATATTAGTACAATGAAAATCCTTTGTCCTGTATTTGGTATTATCATGTTAGTTCTTGGCTTTATAGAAGCAAAAGACGGTTATTATGTGATTACAGGGCTTGGTGTCATCGGGCTTCTACTTATGATTTATATCACTTTAAAGGTGAACAAGAAGAAGACTTTCTCTTATATGATGACTGAAGATGATATTACTTTTAAAGAAGGTAATAATGAAAAAGAAGTATGCTTATGAAGACATTACTAAACTAGTAGATGATGGTAAAACTTACTATTTATTCTAAAGAAGGAGTGATTGCACAGCTTTCTTCATTAGAATTTGAAGTGGCTGATTTAGCTGAATTAGTTGAAGAATGTACTGATCATAAGATCCCTTATGAAGATGTTGAGGGTACAAAGGAAGCACCTAGTCGTATGCCTGTCTTTGTATCAGTTACTAAACCAGTGATGCTTGTATTAACACTTATCCAGTTAGTGTCATTAGTGGCTGGTATGATTGGTGCACTTGATTCTCTTGTTGTGGGTGGATTAATTTCTATCGTTATCCCTGTGCTTGCAGGTATTTACTATTTAGGTCTAACTGCCGAAGGAAATCAGCCAGCAATCAAAGAATTGTATGGATTGTTCTTCGGTAACTTTATTATCCCTACTATTACAGGATGGTTAATTCTATTTACTAAATATGCAATGGAAAATACAAGACCTGTTATTTATGCAACAATTATTGTATTCTTAATTATCTTTGTATTCTATCGCTGGATTGGTGAAAAAGCTGGATTACCTAGAGATGCATTATTTACATGCTTCCTAGTTATCTTTATTCCACTTGCATTATGCTGGATCAACGATCCTCTTGCAAAGGTAACTAATACAGAGGAATGTGTTATTACTAAGACAGAACATTATACAACTAAGTTCTCACAGGTATATCATTTCAATGTAAAAACAGGTAAAAAGAAATTTACTTATCGTGCTACTGCCAAAGAATTTAAAGAGTATAAAAAAGGCGATACAATCACAATCGTTACTAAAACTGGACCTTTCGCAGTCAGTTATAAAAGAAATCAAGAAATAGGCATTTGCCTATTTCTTTTTTATTCAAAAAATAGAGTTCCATCATGGGAACTCTATTTTAATCTTTTGTGAATAAATGAATTGATGCAATCCACTAGTTCATCAAATTCCACAATAATCTTGTCTAAATATTCCTTTCCGGCTGGTTCTAGGTGATAATACACTCTAGCTTTATTGTGGTAAATGATTGTATTACTTAAATATAGCCATTTTCAATGAGTTTGTAGATAATAGGATACATAGTACCATTCTTCGGTTCAATACGACCCTTAGATTTTTCTGCAATCTCTTTAGTTAGTTCATACGCATATTGATCTTTTTTTCTTTCAATAAGCTTAAAATCATTAAATCAAGTTTAAATAAATAGTTTGAAGTCTTTGCCATAATTAATCACCTATAATAAGAATATCAAATATTAGAAGCGTTTTCAATACATTTTTTAAATAAAATGACGTATTTGTGCACCAAACTGTACTTTTATCCTGTTTACAATAAAAAAAGCGTCATTTTTTTAAAATAGCGTGTAAGAAAAAGAACTCTATGCCTTAAGAGTTCTTTTTTCTTACCATATCAATATACTGGTCTTCATGTAGGATTCTAATATCCTGACCTTGTCTTGATAGTGTCATGGCTTTTTTTATCTTCTTATTGCCTTTTTTGATATCTTGTCTGCTTGTAGTCCTTTTTCCCAATAACGAGATATCTTGTCTGTGTTGTGACATGGAATGATGGTGTCATACCATCCTGTTCTACAAATGCTTCTATTTCTTGTTTTGTATGAGCAAGTTTCCCCGTGAAAGCAACTGTTTCTTTCTGTATTCCCATCTTTACTTCCTGTACCTTATCGCTTGATACAAGAGGTTCAATAAAAGAACTTGTCATACGTCCTAAAGGGACATTTTCCTTCTCGTGGAGCTCTTTAAGACTTGTATAGTGATGTTCATCCATCATCTTCTTTTAAAAAGCTCTGCACAGGCTAAAGAATCAGCCAATGCATTATGGGCATTCTCTAATTCCACTGAATAATAATCACATAGAGAACCTAAGCCATACTTTTTTTTTGTAATTCAGGATGAAACAGCTTTTGAGTACTAATGTACATGATAAGAAACAAGTAGGCTTTCTTATACGAAACCTTCTAAATACTGCCAATAGATGATTTAGATCTGATTGGATATCATGAGATATCACAATACTGTTTTCAAAATATTGACTAATCTTTGGCCAGATTTCTGGAAAAGTGGGTTGTTTCTTTAAATCCTGTGGTCTGATCTATGAACCTTATAACGATAGGATCAAAAGTCAATTTAGGAGGTCTAATAAGGAATAGAATGTTTCCTTTACTTTCATATCCTCCAATACCACTATTCCAATAGAACAGATACTAATATATCATTATTTAATTCTTCAATATCAAAGATTGTTATTTTTTCACTCATTCAATTCCCACTGCTTTCTTTGCTAACTGATCTGCCTGTTCATTATAGAAGTCTCCTGTATGGGCTTCTACCTTCATAAAGACAATAGGCAATTGTTTACGGTATTTAGTCATTTTATCAGCATAATACTGTGTCAGCTTTTTATTAGCTTTCCATTCTCCAATAGCCCACTTTTCAATACCCATATAATCATAATAAATCACAATACCATCATATTCAGGATGTTCTACTGCATACTTTACAAACCGTGTGCCCCAAATATTTCTCCTGCGACATTACGACTAGATATACATTCTTCATTATCTCCATGTCCACAAAGACGTTTAATGACCTGCTGTCCATCAATTAATACAAAGACCATAACCATATACTTTTTTTTTCGCATTAAAAGAACCATCTACATAAGCAATTAACCCATGTTCCATTTGAGGTATTTCTTTTTTATCAGAAATAAACTCTTCTGCTTCCGTGCGTGATGTAAAAGGACTTATAAGAAGCATTCTTAAAGCCATGAATCTGCTTCTGACATTCTGCCCAAGAGTTATAAATACCTGGTACTCTTCCGTTTTTTTTACGGCATAATATTTCATTTTTATCACCTACCCCATAATAATGAAAACAATAGGCGTTGTCTAGTTAATTATGCAAGTTCACAAAAACTATTTACTATGTTAAAATGAAAAAGAAATAAACAAAGCGAGGTTATTTTATGTTGATTGAAAAGAGATTTTTTTGAAATATGTGAGTTTTGATACACAGTCTGATGAATCTTCTACAACATCTCCTTCTACAGAAAAACAATTTGATTTAGCTGATTTCTTAAGTGAGGAAATGCAGATTTTAGGTGTAGATGAAGTAGAAAAAAGAACAGATCGAGGGAATTGTATACGGAAAGATTTATAGTAATTCTGATGAGCCTATGAAAGCAATTGGATTTATTGCCCATATGGATACTTCTCCAGATGCAAGTGGACATGATATTCATCCACGTATTATCCGTTCTTATCCTGGAGGACGTATTATTCTTAATGAAGAAAAAAAAGATGTATTTAGATCCAGAAACAAATCCTGAATTAAAAGGTCTTGTGGGTGATGATTTAATTACAACTGATGGAACTACACTTCTTGGTGCAGATGATAAAGCAGGTGTAGCTATTATTATGAGTATGGTAGAGTATATCTGCCAGAATAGAGATTTTAAGCATGGTGATATCTGTATTGCGTTTACTCCTGATGAAGAAGTAGGTAGAGGTACTGAAAACTTTGATGTCAAGAGATTTGGTGCTGATTATGCCTATACAGTAGATGGTGGTAGAATTGATGAATTCAGTTTTGAAAACTTCAATGCCTATAAGGCTGATGTCACTATTACTGGTAAGAGTTATCATCCAGGTGATTCTAAAGGTAAGATGGTGAATGCTCTTACTTTAGGTCGTCAGTTTGATACAATGCTTGGTGATAATAAGCGTCCTGAAGCAACAGAACACAAAGAAGGCTTCTATCATCTTCATCATATGGAAGGTGATGTTTCTACAACTAAGATGACTTATATTCTAAGAGATCATGACATGGATAATATGCATGATATGATTCATACAATGCAAACTTTGTCGCTTCTTATTTAAATCAGGTTAATCATGGCAATTATATTGATATTGACTTTACTTTTACAGTATAAGAATATGATTGAAGTTATCAATAAGACACCTGATATTGTATATAAGGTAAAACAGGCCATGATTAATATAGGACTTGAGCCTATTGCATCTCCTATTAGAGGTGGCACTGATGGGGCTAATTTAAGCTTTATGGGACTTCCTTGTCCTAACTTAGGTACTGGTGGATATAACTACCATGGTCCTTATGAATTCTGTAGTATTAATTCTATGAAAAAAAGGGTGTTAAGTTACTTCTTGAATTGATTAAGGAGGCATAATATATGAAGTGTTTGTTTATCATTAATCCTTCTAGTGGGACACATGCATTCCAGAAATCTATTGATCAGTTTATTGGTCAATTAATTCTTCATACTAACGTAAATACAATTGATACTTACTTTACTAGAGGAAAGAATGATGGATTAGAACGTCTTTGCTAGACTGACTAAAAATGAATATGACTTTATTGTGGCAGTAGGTGGAGATGGTACTATTAATGAAATCATAACAGGACTTATTAAGAGTGAATCTAAGATTCCTCTTGCGATACTAGCGAAGGTACTGTCAATGACTTTGCAACTTACCTTAATCTTCCTAATACACCAGAAGCATTCCGTGATATGATTGCTCGTTTTAAGACAAAGAAGATTGATGCAGGTTATGTAGATGATCATTGTTTTGCGAATGTATTAAGTGGTGGTATGTTTAGTGATATTGGATTTCTTGTCACTAAAGAGGAAAAGAAGAAATTTGGTCCTCTTGCCTACTATATCAATGGATTGAAGATGTTACCTGAACAGTTAGGCTTATCACTTCATCTTAAAGTAAAAGCAGATGAAATAGAGTTTGAAGAAGATGCTTTTATTCATGATTACGAATAGTTCTCATGTAGGAGGATTTCAGGAGTGACTCCATATGCTTCTACAAGTGATGGTAAGTTAGATCTTTATTATTATTAAAAAAGGGAATGTAGCTGAACTACTTAATGTCTTTATGGATTATAAGCGTAATCTTCATCCTCAAAATCCAATGATTCGTTATGTTCAGGCAAAGAATATCACAATCAGTTGTGATGAAGATATTGTCTATGATATTGATGGTGAAAAAGGACAGAGTTTCCCTGTTCATGTTGAATGTTTAAGACATGCAGTTTCGCTTATTATTCCAGACCAGGATGAAAAGTAAACACAAAGAGGAAAATCAATTGATTTTCCTCCTTTTTAGTTCATGATGTTAAGTTATTTATTTCTTTGTAAAGAACTTGATACTTCTATAGATATAGTAAGCAAAGGCAGCACCTGCCATATAATAGAAGAAATCAGTAACATCAAAATAGCCTCTTAATGAAAGTAATTTAGCTACTTCGAAAATAAAGCTAACACCTAAAATAAATGTGATTAACTGTCCTAATATACAATCCTTCTTGATCACATAATATAATGCGATTGGCATCACTAAGAATATCTTCACGATAATATTCATCTGTAACGCCTGATAATTTGAATTAGGATCATAGTAGAACGGAACAAGATTAGTCGCATAAGCTATTCAAGAGAAGTAAGGTGTACTATTACTTAGAATAGGTCTTTTCTCTATTATAAATGCGATAAATACAAGTAAGTAGAACACGATAATGCATGATTTAAACGATAGGGTCTTTTTCATAATTTCCTCCTGTTAATATAATCATGAACTATATGACTATCTTTACTACTTATTACTACAACTTTATTTTACACTATCCTCAAAAAAAAATCTGATAAAAATCAGACTTTCTGTGCATTTTTTCCCTCTTCTACTAATTTATTCAATAAAGCTACATACTCTTCAAACTGTGTTCTACCTTCATCAGTCAAATGATAAGTTGTCTGTGGTCTATTATTTACAAATTCCTTTCTCACTTCCATAAATCCTTCTTGAATTAGCTTTTTAGTATGTGTTGTCATATTCCCGTCTGTACAACCTAGAATCTCTTTCATCTGTTTATAAGTGAGATCTTCAACACTTAAACTGGCAATCATTTGAATTCTTATGTGCGATTCAAATACCTTTGATGTATTGTTCATAACGTTTTCCATTAGATTTCCTCCCTAGCATCAATAGAATCAGCATTACCAACATGCATTAATTCCTAGTTGTTTAGTATATTTTTCATCATATATAATAATTATATAATTTATATCAATAAATTTAAAGGTTATATTATAAAAAATAGAAATCATCACTGATTTCTATTTTTTTAGAAGGTTATAGAGATTATAAATCATAATTACTGTCGTTATCACAATCAAAGAAATATTATTATATGTGAATTGTGTAATCACATTTGTATAAAGATGATTCTGAATAGTGGCAGTATATTGGTCAAAGAGAAGGAATAGACCTACTATAGCATAAACAGCACTGATGAGCTTAGTGACATTATTCTTGGTTGCCATCACAAACATAAGAATAAAACATATCGCAATTAAGATATTTGAGATAATGGAAAAAGAAATAGCAGTAGAATAATTCTGATCCTGTGTAAAAGTAATGTGAGTGCATGCTGGAACTTCTGTACATATTCTGTTGATGAAGTTTGTATGATATAAAGTGCTATAGGAGTTGCCCCATAGATAATTGATTTAGTCGTTTCTTTCATAGTGATTCCCCTTTATATGTATTTTAATCTATTTTAATGTAAGTTACAAGACTCCTGTAACTTCTACATATAAATAGACTTTTTTCTAAATAGTGATATATGTTTACTCCTTCTTAAATAATTCATATAATAATTGTAGAGGAAAAACATAAACGAAAGTGCAGGTGAATATTATGAATGTTTCTCAAACTCTTTATAGCGACTTATTTCTTAAGCTTCTACCATTATTGATTGTATCATTATTCCTTACATTCCTATTAATAAAGGCAAAGATGTCTAAGTTATTTTATCTACTTATAGGTGTAGAAGTCATTGCGATATCGATACTCCATTATAGCACAATATCTATGTCTATGATGTTATATGAACAGACAAAAGCCTTTAGTACTCTTTCTAATATGTTCATCATAGTTGGAATGTATCTTCTTATTCCTCTTCTTTCAATCATACTCTATATAATATTAAGAAAGAATTTAAGAGCGGTTTAGTCAATCGCTCTTTTAAGTTTGAGATATGTAAAGTCCTACACATGTAGTCATGATTTCAGATAGTGGTAATGAAGCCCAGATTCCTTTCATACCTAATTGTGAAAGAATAATAGATGCAGGTACGATAAGAACTACACCACGCAATAGAATAAGTGTAGAAGCTATTTTAGCGCTTTCTATTGAAGTAAAGTATGTCGTTAAGACAATGTTTACCCCTGCAAAAGAATAAGCCAATAAACATGATTTTAAAGCCTTCTATTGCTAGTGTATATAATGTTGGATTGTTTGTCTTATTGAATAGAGAAGTGATCATAGAGGAGTTTATGAAGACTGTTAAGTAAATTGTAAAAGATATTAATAAAGAGATAGTAAGAGTCATTCTTCTTAACATAATAAGATTCTTTGTATCATGAGAACCATATGATTCACTAGTAAGAGGTCGCATACCATTTGCAAGACCATTAAATATTGCAACACAT
>VOFC01002851.1_pt1 | contig 21664 bp, 40 predicted proteins | sample 5384161 | NCBI WGS metagenome assembly VOFC01 (sample SAMN12384722, study PRJNA508395) | human gut metagenome | isolation source: healthy gut B | host: Homo sapiens | reverse complement strand
GATCAGTCCGTCCATGCCGGAAACGATCTTAATGTCCATATCACGCAGTCTCTGCCATAAATCCGCTGCTTTTTCCTCCGACTGTACCGATGCTAAGACCGGATGAAATTCACGGATCTGCTGCTCTAAAAGATCAATATTATTTCCTGCGGCAAGTGCTCTTACACAGATATCCTTTTGTTCTCTTACAATCTCAAGTGTCTGGGTTCCAATTGAACCTGTGGAACCTAAAATCGCTATTTTTTCATGGTAACCTCTACTATTTTATGAAATACAATGCCAGATAGAATATGATCGGTGCAGTAAAGATCACACTGTCAAAACGGTCTAAAAATCCCGCCATGTCCCGGGATCGGTTTTCCATAGTCTTTAATCTCATAATTTCTCTTAATCGCTGATGCTGTCAGATGATCCCACCATAGAGATCAGTGCTCCCACTGCGCAGATCCCTGCCATAAACCAGATGGTCTGTGTGGTGCATCCCATGGCATCCTTGAATACAAATCCATAGATAATGGCTAAAAGGGCTGCTCCGACAACGCCTCCGACTGCTCCTTCAATGGATTTTTTTCGGACTCAGTTTTGGTGCCATCTTATGTTTTCCAATTAAGACTCCGACACAATAAGCACAGGTATCACAGCCCCAGGAACATAAGAAAATCAGCCATACCGTATAAGTTCCCATCGGAAGCATTCTCGTCTGATATACAAAGGACAACATGACTGCCACATAGAATACTGCAAAAAAATGCTGCTAACATCTGCTCTGTCTTATATTTTGGATAGGAAAATACATAAATAAACATCAACACCACAAGTACACCGAGTACAAACATCATCATATCCGGTATAAAGCCAAACAGCAGGTTCAGATAATATACAATTCTTAGCTAAATATCCCGCAATTCCTGCCGGTGCTTTTTCAATTTTAAAAATACGGTATAATTCAAACATTCCAATCAGGGAAATGATACATAAAGCTCCCAACAGAACATTTCCGCCTGTAATGATCAGTAATAACGCCAGTGCAACCAGTACGATTCCACTGATCAGTCTCGTCTTAAACATTATGCCTCCTCCTTTACGCCGCCATACCGTCTGTCTCTCTGATTATACGCTTCTACGGCTTTTTCTAATTCCGCTTTTGAAAAAATCCGGCCACGGAACCGGTGTAAAATAAAATTCACTGTACGCAAGCTGCCAAAGCAGATAATTCGACAGACGCTGTTCCCCACTGGTGCGGATCAGCAGATCCGGGTCCGGAATCTCTTTCGTATCCAGATAGGAAGAAAAACATTCTTCGGTAATGTCCTCTGTCTCTAATTTGCCGGCATCATGGTCTTTTTACCATTTTTTCATCGCACGGATCATCTCATCACGACTGCCATAATTCAGGGCAATCTGCAGATTCAGTCCTGTATTCTTTTTTGGTTGCTTCTTCTAATTCCCGAATCGTGTTTTGGAACTTTGTATCCAGTCTGCTGATATCCCCGATCACACGGGATCCTCATATTATTCTTATCTGCTCTTTTGATACAGTTCTTTAAATAGGTCGCAAGAAGCTTCATCAGTGCTTCTACCTCTGTATCCGGACGGTTCCAGTTCTCTGTAGAAAACGCATACAGCGTCAGATACTGAATTCCCATATGATAGGCATCCTCACAAATAACCTCTACATTCTTCGCTCCCATGGTATGCCCGTAATTGCGCGGCATTCCTTTACTCTTTTGCCCATCTTCCGTTGCCATCTAATATAATGGCTACATGCTGCCGGAATCCTCATCGTCCTTCCTCCTACGTCTTACTTTCTATGAACTTCCCATGGAAGTTCCAAAAATCTCTATGAAAGAAAAAGGGGAACACGGCGATACCGCTGTGTCCCCATGTGTTCCAAAAAATTTCTATACGGTAAGAATCTCTTTGGATTTTTCTTCAATGGCTTTATCTATATCTGCTATAAATTTGTCAGTCATTTTCTGTGCCTGTGTCTCTAAGTCTTTTTACTTCATCCTCAGACACTTCTGATGATTTTCCTAATTTCTTAAAAGGAATCATTTGCATCACGGCGAATGTTACGGATCGCTACCTTAGCAGCCTCACCTTTTTTCTTTACATCCTTTGCAAGCTCTTTTCTGCGTTCCTCTGTAAGTTCCGGGAATACTAAACGGATCACTTTTCCATCATTGGTCGGGTTGATTCCTAAATCGGACATATTGATCGCTTTTTCAATCTCTTTTACCAAAGAAGCCTCCCAAGGCTGAATCTGTATCATTCTCGGTTCCGGTACGCTGACGTTTGCCACCTGCTGTAAAAGAAGTTGGTGTACCATAGTAGTCTACCTTGATCTTATCTAACACATGTGGGTTCGCACGTCCTGCACGAACTGTTCCAAGTTCCTCTATCAGATTATGATAGGATTTTTTCATTTTATCCTCAAATGGGGTTAATCTCTCATCCATGTTGTTTCCTCCTGTTTTATACCGTTACTACGGTTCCGTTGAATTTACCGCTGATCGCTTTTACGATACTGTTCTCTTCATTCAACCCAAACACATACATCGGCATATGATTTTCCATGCACATGATAGAAGCAGTCAGATCCACAACTGCAAGCTGCTTGTCGATGACTTCCTGAATGGAAACCTCATCGTAGCGTACTGCATTCGGATTTACCTTTGGATCACTGTCGTATACGCCGTCAATTGCTTTTGCTAACAGGATAACGTCTGCTTCAATCTCTACTGCACGCAATACGGTCGTAGTATCCGTTGAAAAATACGGCTGTCCGATACCGCCTGCAAAAAACACGACCATTCCATGTTCAAAATACTTGTTCGCACGGTCCTTAGAAAATAACTTTGTGAAAGAGCCACATTCAAATGGTGTCAGTACCTGTGTCTTCATTCCTTCGGAACGGAAAATCTCCGAAACATAGATACAGTTCATCACGGTTGCTAACATTCCGTCGATCGCCTTGGTACGGTCAATATTCTCGCTTGTTCTTCCACGCCAGAAATTACCGCGCCAATAACAACACCAACTTCCACGCCATCATCTGCTAACTGTTTTACCTGTTTTGCCACTTTGACAACAGTTGCCTCATCAAAACCGGTATGTTTTTCTCCTGCAAGAGCTTCTCCGCTAAGCTTTAATAATACTCTTTTTCATGGTTGTCTCCTTATTTCTCTATTATTCTTCCACAAAAGGCTTTCTACATCCACATCTGCATAACACTGTGAGCAGAATCCTTCAATCACTGCACCGTTGTTAATCTGTACGGAACGTGATTTGATATTTCCCATTACAACTGCTGAGGTATCTACCACAACCGGTCCCTGTACATCAATGTCGCCTTTGATCGCACCTGCGATCACTGCTGAGGTTGCAGTGATATTACCAACTACTACGGAACCAAGTCCGATTTTTACGGTTCCTGTTGTTGTTACTTCTCCCTCTAATTTTGCATTATCTGCAAAGAACTCTGCTGAGGTTGTGTTACCACGGATATTTCCGGTTACGGTTAACTTTCCGTTACACTGAACATCTCCGATCGCAGTTCCTCTCATATCAATAGAACCATTAGAAGAAAGATTACCTGTCAGACTGCTTCCTTCAGTAATTAATGTCACTTCATCAGTTACGACCGGCTCCGGTTTTCTCATTGGTGCTTCCTGCTGTGTATGCATCTGTGTCATTGTCGGCATCACAGACTCTGCTTTTCCTCCCAGATTGATCGGATTTACTGATGTTTCTTTCTCCATGCTCATGAATGGTTCCTCCTTATTTGTCACTGCTTTTGTTGTCTTTTCCTGTGTTGTTTCAGGTGCCGGCTCTTTGACCGGTGTCTCTTCTTTGGCTACAGATTCTAACAATCCGTTCAGCTTAGAAAGTTCAGACTCTACGTCTAACTCATCTTCTAACGTATTTACAACCAGATCATCTTCATCTGTTCCTTCTTCGTCCAGTACTTCATCATCCTGTGGCATTAATTCTTTCATTGCCTGAGATGCATCTTCTTTAAAATCTTTAAAAAAGCCCATGTTGTCCCTCCATCTTTTTTTTCTTATTGTCCCTGTTCCCCATCAATGCTGACATGATGTACAGTTGCTGTATTTTCATCTATTGGTAAAATCTCTGCTCCAATCCCCTGAAGCTGCTCGATCAGTGCCGGTAATGCTTCTACGGTAGCGGGTTTCACGGCAGAATCATGCATCAACACTACCGATGTCTTATATTTTGTAACATCTCCCATCACATTCTGTATCAGCTCGTCCGCTGTATATGCCTGTGATGTCGCATCTCCGCTTGAGACATTCCAATCATAGTATGTAATCCCCCGGTCATTCAGATATCGGATAAATTCCCGCATATCACTGTTGCTGACCTGATTGCTGCTTCCACCCGGGAAACGATAATATTTGCAATCCACTCCGGTAACTTCTTTCAGATAGTCATGAATCTGATTAAAATCCTGTTCAAATGCTGACATGGAGTCATATATTACCGAATATTTATGAGAATAGGAATGCATCCCAAAGGGTATGCCCTTCCTCTACGATCTTCTTATACATTTCTTTCGAAAGGTCATCTGTCTTTCCAATGACAAAGAATGTCGCTTTTACATTATATTGTTTTAATATATCCAGAATCTGTTGTGTATTCGTGCTTGGTCCGTCATCAAAAGTAAGATATACTTTTAACTTTTCGCCATCGTCTGCCTTCTTCTTGTTTGCATCATCCTGTCCGGTCTGATCCTGCTTCCCGTATTCCACATTCTTTCCGGTATCCGCATCCGAGAATTCTTCGTCTCTTCATTCTCCACCTGTTCTACCTGCGGCATGTTCTGCAGTACCTTGTTCAGATTATTCTCTAAGTGAATAACTTTTACAAAAAGTGTTGCACACAAAATGACAGATGCCAGCATCCAGATTCCCACAAAGGATACAATGATGGATTTGATCCGGTTGATCCGCTTTCTGCGGTCTAACTCCTGCTTCAATCCGTTCTCTGGTTTATCCGACATGTCACACTTATCTCCTTTTAAGAGTTAAAAACTCTTATCTATTGTAACACATTTTAAATGAAAAGAAATGCAAAAAATTCAAATTAATCTGAATGATTTTAAGCTATTGTTTTTCTAATTTTCAGACTTTTTGTATTATTTCTTTGATTTTGTCAAAAAACCCCGACAGTATCTATGTGATATCGTATCACGCGCGCGGATTCCTGTCAGGGTTCTTTGTCTTTTCTATTCGATTATTACTTATGATCAGGGTGTCAAAAGGCCTCGCAATTTGCCAGTCCAAAAACTTGAAACCGCCTTTTAACACCTAATCTTATTGGCTTTAGCTTTCCTTTCCATATTTATTATAACTGATCCCATGTAAGATCCGGTTTGTGGTAATGGAATCCAGACTGCTCTTCGCACTTGTCTGCGTCTCTTTTGACAATGCCTGTGTCTTTTTGACAAATTCCTGCCACTTTTCGTTGTCAGACTGTACCAGTCCTTCTTTCGATATGCTAAATGCTCCGGAATCATCTATGACAATTCCCATTTCTTCGAGTGCTTTTTTCGTATTCCTTTGCATTGCTCTGCAGTTCTTTTGCATACTTAGTCATCACATCTGTATCGATACGTTTCAGACTGTTTAATAAAGTATTGTGCAATGCCAGAAAGGATGTCACGTCTTCTTCCCACTCCTTTTGTGTCTGTTCGTCGGATGTAGCTATATCTTTTTCTTTTTAAAAAGCTCTTCTTCTTTTTAGACACTTCTTTGTAAATCTCGCTGATCGCATAATATCTGATCCTTTTGACTCACATATCTGTTCCCCGTCTTATCTGCGTCCTGATTCTTAGAAATTAATTTATCATATAATTTACTGTTATCCGCACCCTGGCCGGATACCCGGTAGATTTCGTATGGGAACGCAGCTTCTGTCTCTTTTTCGCACCGCTCTGTCCATCATTAAAGAGCTGTCCATTCTGTTTTGGATATTCATTTGTTTTCCCTCCCTCTAATCTGAATTTCTCAAAAAATCCATGTACACTTCTTCAAACTTTTGAAACTTACTCTTCGCCATCAATATCTCTTCGCCATTCTTTAAAACCACTCCCGCCGTATGATAACTTCGGACTGCCCTTAAGTTCACAAAGGTATCCTCTGTGTACACTGTTCCTCTAGTTCCCCATTTTTGCATAATAGGCAATCTGTCTTTCCCTAAATGAAGGATCACTTTTCTGGCATAATTTTTTCTGCATACAGGATCTCTTCTTTGGGAACATAACAGTTTTCTCCGTTTACACGGATAATTAACGGTTCCTTTTCCTTTTTTGAAGTTTGCAGTGGTTTTCCGCTCTTTTAAGACCTCTTTTAACTTTTCCTCATCAATGGGCTTTAGCAGATAGTGAAATGCCTCTACATCAAATACATCTAATACATGTTTTTGCCCTCTGCGATGAAGATCGGGATCGGGTCATAACACCGGCGGATTTTTCTTGCGGTTTCAATCCCGGTCGGCTCTCCATTTCCGATATCTAATAAGAGAATGTCATATTTCTCTTTACTCTCTAACAACTCCGTATCGGAATGAAATGTCCATACCTTACAGCCGATACTTTCCTCTGCCAGTGCCTTTATCAAAGAACAGGTCTCTTCTTCTTTATCACAAACTGCCATACGCAGCATTGTTCATATCCCCTTTTGTCCAAACCTAAGTAATACCAAAAAGGATGTCCGGTATATACTCAATTTATATATCGGTCATCCTTATGAAAAATTCTCTCTTTGTAACGAAATCCCTTTTTGTGTCACGGATTCTCGTTCAATCTGATCTGTCTGGTACAGACATGGTCTAAAAGCGGCTGACTGTGGCTGACGATCACCATTCCGATCCCGCGTCTTTTTCGTTTCCTCTATTAAAAAAATTCCAGATCTGTCCCTGCGTAATAAAATCTAACATTGTTGTGATCTCATCGCAGAGCAGATATTTTGTTCCCTTCCCCAATGCCCTTGCAATACAGAACCTTTGAAGTTCTCCCCGGAAAGTTCCTGCGGAAACCGGTTTTTCCAGTCTTCTTCGATCCCAAGTCCTTCGATCAGCTCTTTTGAGATGCCATCTCCTTCTTTTAGCACCTCTCGCATGCGAAGTCGTGAATTGACTGCCTGTTCCGGATGCTGAAAGATCATCTGTACCGGACAGTAACCTTTCTGTGGAAGCGGCTCTCCGTCTACAAGGTTCTGCCCGCATCCGGGCTGATATAACCGCTGATGATCTTTTAACAGTGTGGTCTTGCCATAGCCGCTCGGTGCAAGAATCCCAAAGGCGTTCTTCCGGTCCTACCGAAAGATTTACATGTTCTAATATCTGATTCCCGTTTTTTGATAGGAAAAAGTAATATCCTGTACTTCTAACATTCTTCCGCTCACTTTCTGACAATTTCCTCACTGCATTTAATGCAGCGGACAGTTCCACAACGTACCACGCGTTCCGGTATCTCGCCTTCACATTCTTTACTAAACTGTGGACACCTCGGTCCAAATACACAGCCCTTTGGCAGATCTTTTACATAGGGCTGATTCCTGGAATTACCTGAAATCCGTTGCCCGGCATTGCTCTCCAAAGTGCCTTTGTATAAGGATGACGCAGCCGCTCTTCCGATTGAAAATCACTGACTAGGGCTTCCTCTACCGTTGTTCCCGCATAAAAGATCGCGATCCGGTCTGCAACCTCTAACGCCAGTTCAATATCATGTGTGATCAGAAGTACCCCATTGCCTGCATCGGCAAACTTCCGAAAATCCTCCATGGCTTTTTTTGCCATAGCCAGTTCCATCCCCGGTGTCGGTTCATCTGCGATCAAAAGCCTGGTATTTCCCATCAGTGCCGTGGACAATAAAATCCTGCGGCTCATTCCGCCGGAACACTCAAACGGATACAGATCTTCGGTCTCTTCCTGCAATCCATAAGATAAAAAAAATTCTCTTTGACGTTTTAAGGCATGTTTTGATCTTTCCGTTCCCCCGCACCTGTTTTCCGACCTTCATCAGCGGATCCCCTAAGTAATTGACACTTTGAGGCACCAAGGCGATCTCATTTCCCCGTACCGCTTTCATTCTTTCTTCTGTCAAAGGTTCTTCTAAAAATCAAATCTTCCTTTTACTTGCATTTGATGGAAGCAATCCTAAGATAGCGTGGGCTAACAGACTTTTTCCTGAGCCGCTTGATCCTACCACGGCAACGATCTCTCCCTCATGCACCGATACATTGAGATTTGAAATAACTGGAAGCTCCTGCTTTTTTGTCCTTTTCGCATACTGATGAAATACCACGGAAAGATTCTCAATCTCTAAAATATGAAATTTATCTAAACAGCTCATAATGCTTCCTCCTATTCGTGCGCACTCGAAGGATCTAACATCTTTCGCAGCATGCTCCCTGCCACATCAAATAATCTCACGGTAAATACCAGCATTGCACCCGGAAATACTGCTAACCACCATTTTCCCGTGATCAGGTATTTCATGCTTTCTGATAAGATGATCCCGATTGCCGGCTGTTCTGCCGGAAGTCCGAATCCCAAAAAGTAATTCCCGCTTCATGTAAGATCGCATGTGGAAACATCAGGATCAGTCCGACTAAAAACTGTGGAAAGATATGCGGTGTCATATGTTTTAATGCCGTTTTCGATCTTACTGTGTCCTAATTTTTCCGCAACCTGTATATAGGTGCTGTTTTTTAACTGTAACACTTCCGCACGGATAACTCTTGCAAGGGACGGCCAATGGCTGAGTGCCACTCCGACCACGACACCTTTTACTCCCTTTCCCAAGGCATAGGAAATTAAAAGCAACAATAAAATATGCGGGATTCCCATGATCATATCGATCACAAAAGGAGATCACTGCATCTGCCTTTCCCCAAACTACCGCCGACACGCCAAGAACAAAGGCGATGATCGCACTAAAACCGGCTGCTAACAGTCCGATGCGGATACTCATAGAAAGTCCGGCAAACGTTCGAAGCAGCATATCTCTTCCTAACCAGTCCGTTCCAAAGAGATAAGAAAGACAGGGTGCCATATTTTTTTTTCGAAAAATCCGTCACTCTTGCCCCGTCCGTAACAACTATTCCAAACACGGTGACAAAGGTTAAAAATCCTACGGTGATCGCAAAAGATGATCAGGGGCTTTCTTTCTCTGGTTCATAATTTTCGCCCTCTCTTTCGCATTCTTGGATCGATCAGTCCGTAGAGTACATTTGCAAGAAAATTCCCTGCAAATACTACTGCCGCCGTTACTACGGTAATGCCCAGTAACAGTGGCACGTCACTTCCGGTTCCTGCTGCGACTGCCGCCTGTCCAAGTCCCGGATAGGAAAATACCTGCTCTACTAACACCGAACCCCCGATAATTTCACTGATCGAGGCAAATTGCAGTGTCATTGCCGGGAGTGCGATATTGCGGAGTCCGTGACGGATCGCCATTGTTTTTTTGCTCTCTCCTTTGCTGTTGCAAACAGCATATAGTCACTCTCCATGACATCGATCATTTTTTCTCTGGTATGCATTGCAATATTTGCAACACCCGTAATGCTGAGTGTGATTGCAGGCAGTACGGCATGATACAGACGATCCAGCCAGGTAACGCCTGCCTGCCGCTTCCACACCGATCGGAACACTCAGTCCGACGGGAAATATTTTTAACCCAACGGAAAATACCAGCAATAAGAGCAACGCCAGCCAGAACACCGGTGTACTTGCGATCAACAACGAATATCCCTTGATCAGTTTGTCGATCCAGCTTCCCCCTGAATACACCTGCAAGTATTCCAAGCAAAAATCAAGCAGTCGGAGATCGGCCATGCTGTCACTAATAACAGTAAGGAGTTCCCCAGCTTGACTTTTTATGACTTCAGACACAGACTGGCGATACAGGAGTGAAACTCCCATATCGCCTCTTACGAAATCTTTTGCCCAGTTCAGATACCGTTCTAGCGGCGGGGTGTCCACACCCCAGTAGGATTAGTTTTTCAATCTGTTCCTCACTCATCGAGCCCAGTGCCGTCTGACCGACATTTGCCTGTAACGGGTCGATCGGTGAGATACTGACTAAGGTAAACGTTACCACACTGACCGCTGCTAAGAGCAGTATCATTCTTATAAAATTCTTTCCAATCCATAAAAAATTCTCTGTACGCAATCTATTTGCTCCATTCCCACTGGTCTACATTATTGACGATCGACCAGCCATGTCCATGTGGGTGTATCTTTTGTTCTGCTACTTTCAGACCGTCTCTGACATAATAGAGATGGTCTACGTTACAAACCAGATCCAAGGAATATCTCCATCCTGTGTCACTCCGGTTGTTCCATCCCACTGTGCTTTTTTCCAAAAAGATCATAGGAATCCTCTAAGGTATCTGCCTGCAATGCCTCATCCATATAGTGGTCAACGGTTTCATTTGCATATGGAGAGTATTCTGCACTGTCACTGTCTGTTCCCGTATGATAGATATTATAGAGTTCCATCGGGGTATGTGCTCCCCAGCCCCATACCAATGGCTGTGATAATGCCTTATCGTAGGCAACATCCCATCCGGCACCCTCTGTCTTTACTTCAATTCCAAGTTCTTTGCACTGGTTCGCAAAATCCTCTGCCAATGCCTGACGCACGGAATCATCCGGATTAAACATTACGGTAAATTCTGCACGGACTCCGTCTTTTTCACGAATTCCGTCTTTTCCCTCTTTCCATCCTGCTTCATCTAACAATGCCTTTGCACTCTTTTTGGTCATATGTTACTTCCGATTCTTCGTTATACCACGGCATTTTATCGCAAACACTGTAAGCTGCTGTTCCATGACCGTTTAAGACGTTTTTTGATCATTTCTTCACGATCAATTCCGATATTCATTGCCCGGCGGATCGCAACATCACTGGTTACATCATTGCCGACCGTTTTTCCATCTTTTTCACTCGCTTTGACAGTTGGCAGATTGATTCCTCTGTTGTCAACACTTGTCACACTCAAAAGACCATAACCGTCGATCTTCTCGTCTGCTAATGATGCTGCCGTATGTGCCACATCTACTTGTCCTGCCATTGCTGCTGCAAGTGCCGCATCTTCATCCATAAATAATACGGTCACTTTTTTTTGATCTTTGCCTTTTCTCCGTAGTAATCCGGGTTTGCCTCAAAGATCACCTGCTGCCCTTTGTCCCACTGTTTCATGATATAGCGGCCGGAACCGATCGGATGCTGTCCGTAATTCTCATCATAGGCATGCTCCGGTACGATCCCGACGATCGCCATCGTATACGGCCAGATGGAAAACGGCTTGTTCATATGGAATTCCACGGTCGTATCATCAACTGCCACCGCTTCTTTTAACATCGTAAAGTCATTGACGGTACTGTTTTTTACACAGTTGTTATATGTAAATGCAACATCGGATGCTGTAAGTTTTTCTCCATCCGTAAATTTCACATCCTCACGGATCTTCACGATCCAGACAAGACCATCTTCACTGACCGAATAATCGGTTGCAAGGGCTTTTCCGATCTTTAAGTCTTTTGTTGTCGTTGTCAACGTGCTCTGGATCAGTGGTTCATGTACATGTTCTCCTGCTCCCCAGCCATATGCCGGATCAAATCCCGCTTCCGGTTCCGAGCTTGTCGGCATCGTTACAACGACCGATTCTTTATCAGATTCTTTTTTGTTGTTTTTGCTGTATCCGACTTCTCTGTATTACTGCTTCCACACCCAAGTAATGCTGTTCCCATTGCCAAAGTTAAAAGCAGTGCGATACATCTTTTCTTCATTTATCTTTCCTCCTGTTTTCAAACTGTACCCAGTTTATCACAGTAAAACATCCCCCACAAGCTCCCTGGGGGATGTTTTTTCTCTATTTACTCTATAGGATTATGGTGGCAAAAAGCAACTCACAACTTAGTGGCTGGCAACTTGTTCAAAACCGGAAGCCGCCTTTGACACCCGGAATCCTAGAAATCAAAAAGGGACGCTCTGAAAAGAACGTCCCCAAAATGCCTTTTCTATACTTCGATCAGTTCATAGCTGCGGCTGCCAAGTCCGATCTTTTTTCTGCGTGGTCTAAACAGCTTCTCCATTCGGATTCCGGTGTGGAATTGCGGAAATGATCATGATGATCCACAAAGTCTGCTTTTTTCATATTCTCTGCAAGCTGGCTGTTTGGCAATGGTGTTGCTGCAAGACAGGCATCTACACATGCCTGATCTAATGCCAGTGGATCAAAGGATGCAAACATTCCGATGTTTGGTAAGATCGGAGCATCGTTCTCTCCATGACAGTCACAGTTTGGTGAAACATCTACGATCAGTGAAATATGGAAGGATGGACGGCCATCTACAACGGCTTTGGTATATTCTGCCATTTTACAGTTCAATACTTCATTTGCATTTTCATTATTAAATGCGATCGCATCAAAGTTGCAGGCTCCAAGGCAGCGTCCACATCCTACACAGTGTTCGGTATCTACCGTCATTTTTCTTTGCTGCTTCATCAAATACCAGTCCACCGTTGGCACATTCACGCTGACAGCGTTTGCAGCCACGACAGACCTCAGCGGTAATATGTGGGGTTCCGGATCTGTGCTGTTCTGTTTTTCCGGCACGGGAACCGCAGCCCATTCCGATATTTTTTAAAGGCACCACCAAATCCGGCCCCCTCATGTCCTTTAAAATGTGTCAGGGAAATAAATACATCTGCATCCATAACTGCCCGTCCGATTTTTGCGGCTTTTACATATTCACCGCCCTCGACCGGCACTTCTATGTCATCGGTTCCCTTTAAACCGTCACCGATGATCACCGGACAGCCTACGGTCAATGGTGTAAATCCGTTCTCCCATGCACACTCTAAATGCTCTAATGCATTCTTTCTGCTTCCCGGATACATGGTATTGCAATCAGTCAAAAACGGTTTTTCCACCGAGTTCTTTTTACCACATCGGCAACCGCTTTTGCATAGTTAGGACGAAGATAACTGATATTTCCAGTTCTCCGAAGTGCATCTTAATAGCAACAAATTTGCCATCCATATCAATATCACCGATACCGGCTTTTTGATCAGCTTCTTTAACTTGGTTGGAAGTCCGTCACCAAATGCCTGTGTTCTGAAATTTGTAAAATATACCTTTGATCTTTCCATCATCATGCCCTTTTCTAATACTTTTCTGTACCTTTTCTGATCATATTTTATCTATCTTACTCACTTTTTCCTCGGATGCAAGTCCTGTCTGCAGGGTTCTTGCCAGTTCGTCGATCTGTCGTACCATCTTCTCGATTTCTCTGATCCCGGCTGCATTTTCCTGCGATGCTGCGGTCACATGCTCGATTGACTTATAGTTTTCCTGATTGTCTCTTGTCTGTTCACTGACCTGCTCTGCAAGATCCGCACCAATCCATGAATATCCCTGAAATTCTTATCCGGTAATATCCGAAGTGTAAATCCCAGCCATTGTCCGATGGACACGCCGATAACGGACAATATCGTGGTCATGATATTTAATTTTTGAAAAATAAAGACTTGAAATCGCAATCGCATAGATGTAGAGCAATACTACATGATATGTAAGTAACACAATGGCAACGGTCATAAAGACAACCGCTAAAAGGATCAGTACATACTCTATTATATGAATATCTGAAAATACCGTCAAGAAAAAACGTTTGTTTCAACACCTGTATCACCTTGTCATAGTTCTGCGGCTGATGCGGAAATGTGCAGTTTGTACATACCTTGATCCGCCTGCCGTCCTTTTCTAAAAACTCCGGTTTTCCGGGGCAGTGCTCCCTGCTGTATAACGGACAGTAACAAAACAGACAGTTCATGTTCTCAATCCCTTTATGGCACGGATAATACTGACACTCTTTGTTTTCAAAAAAACGATAGGAATTCTCCATACTTACCTCCTAAGTATTGCTCTGCTTTTTTTACAAAATGATCTGCAAAGGACGGGTTTGACGGATAGTAGAGATGCGGAAAGCCCATCCAGACATTTTCTTTTTCGATCACACACGGATAGGTTCTGCCTGTGATCGGCTTAACTGCCATACAGTCCTCTCCATTCTTCTCACTGTCAAAATAGTGGAACTCATGTCCTTTGATCCTCGTTCCCACTTCTAAAAATGGCTCTCTTTTTCTTCTAATTCGATATACCCGAAACGCACCAGCTTTTTCGTATCCTGACACGCTGCCGGGAGCACCCCTGCCATCTGATATGGATGACCGTCTCTATCACGGATCGCCGTGTGCAGATAGAGAAATCCGCCGCACTCTGCCACGACAGGCATTCCGCTTTCCGCTGCTGCTTTGATTTCTTTTCGCATCGCTGTATTTTTCCTCTAACTCTTTTGCATACAGTTCCGGATAACCGCCTCCTAAAAAGCAGTCCACTGCTGCCCTCTGGCAATTCTTTATCATGCAGTGGAGAAAAATAGGCAATATCTGCCCCATATTCTTTCAGTAATAACAGATTGTCTTCGTAGTAAAAACAGAAGGCTTCATCTCTTGCAACTGCGATGAGAGGTTTTGTAATTAGTTCTGTTGATGTTATTTTCTCTGTTGTTTCTGTTATTTTTTCTATTTCTATTGTTTCCGCACTTGCTGCAATTTGTATGATTGTTTCTATGGAAACAGACTTTTTGTAATTCCTCTGCCGCAACTTCTAACTGCCTTTGGATCTCTTTTAATCTCTCCCGGAAGATGTAAGCCTAAATGTCTGCTCTGGATGCTGCAACTGCTGCCGCTCTGCCAAATATCCCAAAACACGGATCTGCAATTCCGCTTCGATCAACGGCTTTATGATCTCATAATAGGACTTTGACATCCGGTTCAATATCACGCCCCGGATCGGATGCTCCGTATCGTATGCTAAAAATCCTGCAATGAGTGGTATCACGGAACGCCCCATTCCTTTCGCATCTACCACTAAAATGATCGGTGTTTTGGTCACTTTTGCCAAATGATAGGACGAGCCTTCCTCACGCACGCCACCAAGTCCATCATACAGCCCCATCACGCCTTCTATGACCGCTATTTCCTCTCCTGTTCTGTTTTTTTAACAGAAGTTTTCGGGTATCATTCTATCCGGTAAAAAAGTATCTAAATTCTTCGAGGGAATCCCTATGACTCTTTGATGGAACATCGGATCGATATAATCCGGGCCGCACTTATAAGAGACCACTTGTTTTCCCATATCTTTTAGGGTCTGTAATATCGCACAGGTAATCGTTGTCTTGCCGCTTGCTTTTGGGTGCTGCGATCATCACACGGTCTAATTTCATGTCATATATCCTCCCTTTTATCCACAAAAATCAAATGCACAGATCCATACCTGATTTTCTGCCTGCATCAAATGATAGGAACCTGCCACTCTTGCCCTGCTTACCTGTAGCTGTATCAACTCTTCGTTTTCGATCGGATAATCGGAGAGTACCTCTTTGATCTCACAGATCGTCTCTAAACTAATCGCATTGATCACGATCCGCATCTTAGATTCTTTTGATATAACACCGATAAGATTTCATTCATCCTTCTACTGCTGCCACCGATAAATGCATGTGTCGGTTTTAGAAGTGTTTCTAAGCCGTCCGGTGCATCTGCTTTTATGATCTCTATGTTTTCTAAGCCAAAGTGTTCTTTGTTCTTCCCGATCAGGGAAGCTGCCTCTTCTTTTTTTTTTTTTCTATGGCAAAACACGGATATCGTTAGAAAGTCCTGCCGCCTCCACTGCGATTGAGCCTGTTCCACTGCCAATGTCATAAAAATACAGCTCCTTTATGCAGTTTTAATTTACAAATACTGACATCTCGCACCTCTTCTTTTGTCATCGGTACCCGGTCGCGCAAAAACTCGGTGTCTGCCCCTGCCATGCGTCAGCCTTTTGCCTGCGGCGACTTGGATTTTTATAAAACAAGTATACAGTCCCTCTTTTTTACAATGCAAGGCACTCCTTTGGTGTCAGTTCTAAAATCTCCTGCTCCGGATAGGACAACTGATAGCCTGCATAAATCCTGCATGATTCAAGTCCTGCACGATCTAAAATTTCTCCAAGTCTTTGTACGTCCGATACGCCTGACATTAATAAAAAGGTCTTTTCGCTGTTTCATATCCGCTCTGCTAAATTCAACAACTCTTTTCCATGCATACTGTAAACAGTCGTCCTGATAACTTTCGCCGATGCAGGCGGCTAAATATGCTACGGAAGAGATTCCGGACAATATCCGTACCGATGCCTGTAAACGTCCGGCAGATATTTCCTCCTGCAATGCACGGTACATAGAAGCTGCTCCACTGTAAAAACCGCTGTCACCGGAAAACAGTACCACCACCTTCTGTCCTGTTACGATTTCCGAAACCTCTACATCTTTTGCATCTCTTCTAAATACGGAATGATCTGCTCTGTCCGATAATAAGGCTTTTTTTCTAATTTCGGCTGATAGGATGCGATCATCCGTTTTGCCCCAAGTAAAATATCTGCCTGTCGGATTGCCTGCTCTACTTCGTTTGTCAGGCTTTCCCTGCTTCCCATACCGACTCCTGCTAAGATGATCTCAAATCTGTTTTTGGACTGCTGAGGCAGGATCTTTGCATCCGCAGATCACTTCTAATTTTGTGCATACTTCGGTAAAGGTATCTCCTGTCTCTGTTTTTTCTGCCCGATGACATAGACCGGAATTCCTGCTTTTTTTGCCGACTTTTATTTTTTCTTCATATCCTCCGGCTCTGCCGCTCTTTTTTGTCACCATGCACTGTATTTGGTATTGATGCAGGATGGCGGTATTCATCTCTTCGCTAAACGGCCCCTGCAATGCTATGATCTGTTTTCCTGAAATCTCCTGCTCCATGCAGATATGCAGGCTCTCTAACCCCGGCAGCACACGCACATAAAGTCTGTTTTTTGATCTTTTCAGATGAAGCATATACGCTGAGTTCTTTACTTCCGGTCGTCAATAAAATATTTCCTTTTGTCTGCTCTAAGGCTTTTGCACATGCTTCATTGCTTTCAAAATAGCATACACCTGTTTCTTCTTCCTCTAAAATCTCTCTTTTTAATCGCAGATATGGGATGGTAAGGTCTTTGACTGCTGCCCGGATATTTTCCGTAACGGCTGTTGCATAGGGATGCGTGGCATCTACAACTGCTGCAAATGCTTTTTGCTTTAAATATTCCCGCATTGCCTCTTCATCCATCCTGCCACGATGAACGGTCACTAACGGATGCTCTTTTAATACAAGTTCTCCGTATTCCGTGGCTACGCATATGGTATGTGCAATTCCTGCTGCCGCTAAATATTCAGACAGGGTTCTCCCCTCCGTTGTTCCTGCAAATATTATTATGTCATTTGATATCCGTGTTTCTTTCAATGTGATAACCTCGCTTTGTAACCAGCTTTCCATGTATCAGTTCCGTATCAGGAATTACCGATGAATACGGTGGTAAACATATTCACCTGTGTATCTCTCAATTCCCGTAAGGTACAGGTCACTGCCTTTGTTCCTTCCCTGCCGATATTCTCCACATATCCGCATGGCCGTTCCTCTTCGATCACACGAAGCAGGATGTCACAGGCTTTTTTCAGATAATCTTTCCGCTTATGGCTCGACGGATTATAGATTGCTATTGCAAAATCTCCCCCGCTGCCGCCAGCAGGCGTTTTTCGATCTTTTTTCCACGGCGTTAAGAGATCACTCAGGCTGATCACGCAAAATCATGATTCAGCGGTGCTCCTAAAACTGCCGCCCCCGCTGCAGGCCGCCGTTATCCCCGGTATGACAAAAATCTCTGTATCCGGATATGCTTTTCCCATTTCATTACAGTAACGATGCCATTCCGTAAATCCCTGCATCACCACTGCAGACCATTGCTACCTGTTTTCCTTTTTTTGCTTCTTCAAAGCACAATTTGCAGCGTTCTTCTTCCTGTCTCATTGAGTTGTCCGCATTTCCTTATCTGCAAACCGCTCTCCTAACAATTTGATATAGACCGTATAACCGATAATGACATCTGCCGCTTCTAATGCTTTTAGTGCCTCCCCTGTCATCATCTCTTCTTTTCCCGGCCCCATTCCGACTAAATAGATGTTATGCTTCATCAAATGTAATTCTCCATTCCCTTTTTGCAACGGCTATCGTCATCCTGTCTTTGGCATGTTTTTCATACACCAGTGTTCCTCCTGCTTCGCAGGCACAAAGTGCCGCCCCTTCACAGACATTGTCCACCCCAACCTGTGACTCTACAAAAGCAGAGGCATGAAAGTTTCCCTGCACTTTTTGCAGTTCTTTTTGCCGTATAGGTCAAAAACGGTACTCTGTGCTATCTGCTCCAGATTAAAAATCCCTGCTCGTCCTGCTTTTTATCAATAGAAGCCAATGCAAAAATCTGCTCTTTTTTTTCATTCCTGCTGTCTTTAGGGTTTCGTCAATCAGTGCTGCTATCTTCTGTGGCTTGATTCCCCTTTTACATCCCATTCCGACGACATACTCTTTGGGCTGTAATCGGAGCAATGCGTCTGTGTTTGTCGGATGCTCCGGTTTTGGATTTTCCGCAATCACAATGTCGACGGTTTGTGGTGCGGAATCTGCTGATAGCACAGCCGTTGACGGGTAGGAAATCAGATGTATTTCCTCCGGTATTTTCGTTCCCTCTTTCAGATGTCCCTCTTCTACACACAGGGTCACTTTCTCTCCTGCTAAGACTTTTGCCGATATCTTTGCAATTCCGTCTTTATTTATGATGCGAAGTCCGTTCCTTTTTGCAAACAGATCCACGGCAAATTTGTTTTGCAGATCGGTTGCTGTTGTGGCGGTCACCCGGGATTGCGTTGATCTTTTCTGCAATCTGCACCGCGAGTTCATTTGCACCGCCATAATGCCCCGCCAAAAGCGGAATCACATACTGCCCCTGTTCATCTAATACAAGTACCGGACTGTCGTGGAGTTTGTCGGTAAGATTCGGGGCAATGGCTCTGACTGCAATTCCACAGGCTCCGATAAAAAGTATGGCATTTTTTCCTGCATCTGCTCTTTTGTCCAGTCAGCAATGCTCTTTTCGACATGGACTGCCTTTATCTTCGTGTCATGGGTTTTTACAAGGGAACATTTTGTATAAACTGCCGTTGTGATGCCTGTATTTTCCGTCAGGCTCTCTGACACTCTCTTGGACAGCTCTAACCCATTGTTTGTAAAACTGATGATACTTAGTTTCATATCTATTCTTCCTTTGCCTGCCTGAATTCCGTTGAAAAATCCGGTGCATACAGCCGCGATTTTTGATAGTGCTGATGCGTCAGCACATCCCCGACTAAGACCAATGCCGTCTTTGTGATGCCATGCTCCTTAGCCGTAGCCGCCAGTGTCTCCACCGTACAAAGATACGATTCTTCCTCTTTCCATGTGGCCTTATATACCAGTGCCGCTGGCGTGTTTTTCTCATATCCCCCGGCAATCAGTCTTTTGCTCAAATCCTCTAACATACCGGTGCTTAAATAGATTGCCATGGATGCCTGATGCGCCATAAAACTTTCGATACTTTCTTTCGGTGGAACCCTTGTTTTGCCTTCCATCCGTGTGATGATCAATGACTGTGAAATCCCCGGCAGCGTATACTCTATATTTAAGGATGCTGCCGCCCAAAGCAGGCACTGACACCCGGACAGCTTTCATATGGTATACCAAGCCTGTCCAATTCATCCATCTGTTCCCGGATCGCACCATAGATGCTTGGTTCTCCGGTGTGCAGACGTACGAGCATTTTTTCTGCCTCCTGTGACTGCTGCATCACGGCAAGCACCTCAGACAACGTCATCGTGGCACTGTTAAAGATTTCACATTCTTTTTTGCATATGCTAACAACCCGGATTGACTAAAGACCCCGCATAGATGATGACATCCGCCTGCTCTAACAGCCGCATTCCCCGCACGGTGATTAAATCGGCTGCCCCTGTTCCTGCGCCAACAAAGTAAACCATTGCTCTGCCCCCTTACTTTTTGCTAATTCGCCAAACTCATTGGCATACATGATGCAGTCTATCTGCATTTTTTCCCATTGCACGTTTATTCAGATAATAACAGATATGTTCCATCGCATCCTCCATAACGACTTTTTCTTTTACCGGTTGTTTCTAAAATACGGACTGCTTCTTCGGTCGTAACACAGGCTAAAATTTCACAGGCTGTCTGATAAGCGCTGACTCCCTGCTCGGATCGCAGATGCCGTTATCAGCTCCATCCTGCAATCCCCTCTTTGAATGTGTATTCATAATACCGCCTGCTACTTTGATGAGCTTACCGATATGTCCGGTTAAGAGCAGTTTTTGAAAACCTTCCTCCACTGCCATATCAATCGTATTGCCAATGAAGTTACTACACTTGATACTTTTATCTAAATCATAGCCATAAGCCTGCTTCATAAAAAATCCAGTCCGTAATTGCCGGGTGCAACTGCCACATACGCATACCCTTCTGCCCTTCTCTGTCTTAGTTCTACCTTGGATCGTATCTAAGATTGCCTGACTGCTCATAGGCTCTACGATCCCACTGCTTCCAAGAATCGAGATCCTCCTTTCGATCCCAAGTCTTGGGTTGAAGGTCTGCTCCGCAAGCTGCTCTCCCTCCGGCACAAAAAATCTCTACTGCCAGTCCGCCTTTATAATCGGTGAGCCTGCAGACCTCTAAGACTTCCTTTGTGCGATCATCTCTTGGCACAGGATTAATGGCTGCATTTCCTACCGGCTGGTCTAATCCCGGCTTTGTGACCCTGCCCACTCCGATGCCTCCGTCGATCTGTACATAGGGTGAGTCCTCTAGGGATTGAAGATTTTTCTCGGGATTGAAAATCTGCTTGGGAACGAAAATCTTTTCTGTCATTTCCGCAATAAGTCACTTTTGCATAGATCCATGCTCCAGTCGTTACATCCGGATCGTCTCCCCCGTCCTTTGCACGGCACAGCTTACGACTTCTTCCGTTCGCCTGATATCTAAAATCTGTGCCGTATAGGGAATTCCCTTTGGTGTCTCAATCGTGATCTCTGTTTTTTTTCTTCCTAACAGAAGCATATATGCCGCCGCCTTCTGCCGCCGACAGCTTCCTGTTGTAAATCCATATCGCATACGTTCCTGCTCCTGTCTGCTCAGACTCCACTCTGCTCTTTTTTCAGTTCATAGAGGATTGCATTACATATGGCTGCTGCCACGTTACTGCCGCCTTTTCTTCCACGGTTGATAATATGAGGCACCTCTGTTTCTAAAGATCAGCTCCTTTGCAGCCTCTACATTGACGAACCCCACCGGAACGCCAATGATAAATTCCGGCCGGAATCTCTCATCCTTTAACATCTCATATAATTGTATCAGAGCTGTCGGCGCATTTCCAATTGCAAAAATTAAAGGTTTCTTTAATTTCGTTGCCATCTCCATGCTGATCTGCGGACGGGTCGTCCCACGCTCTTTGCGATTCTCGCCACGGTCTCATCTGCCATAAAACAGTGTACAGTTCCGCCAAAGCCTGCTAAGGTCTTTTTTATTAATCCCTGCAAGTGCCATATTCGTATCGGTTACAATATCTGCACCTCTTAAGATCGATCTTTTGCGATCCGAACGGCATGCTTTGAATATACCAGTGTT
>VOFC01004919.1_pt1 | contig 21676 bp, 33 predicted proteins | sample 5384161 | NCBI WGS metagenome assembly VOFC01 (sample SAMN12384722, study PRJNA508395) | human gut metagenome | isolation source: healthy gut B | host: Homo sapiens | reverse complement strand
TTAGGGAACATGTTTCACGTGAAACATGTTCTGCTGCCTACTGATTCTGTGTGTTCGGCTGGTTCCAAAAAGTGATTTCTGTGATTTGCTACAAAATCTGTATCAATCGTTTATGAAATATGTTATAATATCAAAAATATTTGTTTTTATTGATGATACATTTTTTTACACAGGAGGTGTATTTCAAATGAAACGACCGTTAATAGGTGAATACCACATGACCAAAGGACAAGCAAACCGATGAATCCTGCGAAAGAATTTATAGTTGTATTGGCAGTGTCATCATGTGTATTTTTTTCTTCTATTTGGATTGCTATTTGTGGGAATAGTATGTTATTTGAGTTACGTGTTCATGAATATTCCCGTGTCGCAAAATTTGAATTGCAATCAGGAAGCGCTTACAGTAAAAGAAGTGTGGACGGTAGATGATCAGTTTTGTATTTGGATTGATAAGGTATCGGAAGTGTCAGGAACTACTGCTCAGGGACTGGATAACAGGGTCGTGGAAACGGATGGGAAGCGCTATTTTGATGTTTCTTTTTCCTTTCAGAATATTGACTTTCCTGGTTGTATTATTGGCGATACGGTAGAGAAATACCTTTAGCGTGCGGGCCACTGCTTTTTTGCATAGATGAAAATGGCGAAAGGGTATGGCCTACTATGTTGCAGGTATACGATCAAAATCCGTATCAAACGGTCTGGCAAGAAAACGAAAAGGGTTTTTGGTAACATCGGGTATGACATCGTCTGATAATCATCTGATTATAGAAGTGGAGAAACGGAAATTATTACTTCGTTAGATAGTTTCATGATCTGTTTTTTAGTACCAGTAGAAGTTTTATCGGCAGAGGCATCTATTCGCTATCAGCAGGATTTTCTTATTAGTATTTAAAAATCATTGCATAGATAGCTGGATTTCCAGGATAGCATAAACCACACAGGGTAATCTCTTTTGATTGCGCTGTGTTTTTATTTGTAAACCATAATTTCTCCTTAGTAGTTGACAAATATCTTGAAAGGAACTATAATAAGTTAACTTTTTTAATTAATTGGAGGTTAACATGACAACACAGTATCGCAAAAACGACAGCCTTATTATTATGTGCCTTATTTACAGCTTTGGTGGCGGTGGGGGCGTTTATTCGCATTCCGGTGCCGTTGGTTCCTTTTACGTTACAGTTTTGGTTTACAACCATGGCGGGCCTGTTGTTGGGGGCCTCGCTTGGGAGCGCTCAGTGTGTTGGTCTATGTGCTGCTGGGCTTGGTAGGGGTGCCGGTATTCACCCAAGGCGGGGGACCGGGCTATGTATTCCAGCCCACCTTCGGCTATCTGTTGGGGTTTATCGTCGGCACCTGGCTGACAGGCAAAATCGCTTGGGCAAAGCGGGAGCCTGATGTCAAATGGCTGCTGTTGGCGGCGTTGGCCGGTTTGCTGGTGGTGTATACCTGCGGTACGGTCTATTGTTATTGGATTAGCAATTTTGTGCTGGGCAATTCTATTACCTTCTGGCCGCTGATGGTCACCTGTTTCTTTTGCCGTTGCCCGGCGATTTGGCCTTGTGCGTGGTCAGCGCCCTGTTAGGGAAACGGTTGCTGCCGCGGATACGGGATTTGCAGAGCCGTTGATTGTACGAAGTTGTGAAAAATCATCAGGAAACGAGGAATAGAGATGGAAGAGAGACTGCAGCGATTAGAACAATACAAACAAACTGTATTGCAGGGGAATTTATTGGAGAAAGCGGAGGCTTTGGAATTGGCCCAAATGCCGTTAGAACCATTGTGCCAAGCGGCCGATGCAATTCGGCGGGCCTTTTTGCGGCAATGCCTTTGATCTATGTACCATTATCAACGGCAAAAGCGGTCGTTGCTCAGAAGATTGCAAATATTGCGCCCAATCGGCCTGGTATCACACCACGGCGGAAAGCTATCCGCTGTTATCGACGGAGACACTGCTGGAACAGGCTGTCTATAACGATAACAAAGGAGTGCCCCGCTATTCCATTGTCACATCGGGGCGCAGCCTGAACCAGCAAGAGGTGGACCAGGTATGCGACAGCATCCGCACCATTAAACAAAAACGAAAATTTCGGTGTGCGCTTCCTTTGGCTTACTGGATGAGGAGCAGTTTCGTCAGCTAAAGCCGGCGTCAGCCGCATTCACAACAATCTGGAAAGCTCCCGTCAGTATTTTGCCAGCGTCTGCACCACCCATAGCTATGATGATAAACTGGGGAGCCATTGCAGCGGCCAAACGGGCCGGTTTAACGGTGTGCAGCGGCGGCATTATGGGATTGGGGAAACCATGGAGGATCGCATTGATTTGGCGCTGACGCTGCGGGAATGGGCGTGAAATCCATTCCGGTGAATTTGCTCAACCCCATTGCCGGTACACCCTATGAAAACAATGAACGATTGACCAATGACGATTTGTGCCGGATTGTGGCTGTATTTCGCTTCTTATTGCCCGACGCCTTTATTCGTCTGGCTGGAGGACGGGGACTGCTGCCGGATAAAGGGCGGCGCTGTTTTTGCTCCGGCGCTAACGCGGCTATCTCCGGCGATATGCTCACCACCAGCGGCATTACCATTGAACAGGATATGCAGCTCTTGCGGGAATTACAGTATGAGGTGGTGCAGGTGCATGACTAAGGGGTTTATTTATCTCCGCCACCGGAACCGACGTAGGCAAAACCTATGTGACGGCACTGCTGGTGAAAAATTGCGGCAGGCCGGTTATGAAGCCGGCTATTACAAGGCTGCGCTGAGCGGCGCAGTGCCAGTGACCAGGGCTTAGTGCCTGGCGACGCCCAATATGTCTGTCAAACAGCCGGTATTCCGGAGGAACCCTCCCAAGTGGTCAGTTATATTTATGAAGCAGCCGTTTCGCCCCACTTGGCTGCCCGATTGGAAGGCAATCCGCCGGAGCTGGATAAGATTGTACAGCATTATCGGCGTTTAGGGCAGCGCTATCCCTATCTGACCGTAGAGGGCAGCGGCGGCGTTGTCTGTCCGTTGCGGCATGATGAACAACAGTTGATGCTGCTGGATGTGATACAAGCGTTAGAGGTGCCAGTACTGCTTGTGGCCGACGCCAAGCTGGGCAGCATTAACGCCGTTGTACTGACAGTGTCCTATTTGCAACAGCGGCAGGTTCCCATCGCTGGTATCATTCTCAATCATTTCAGGCTGGCGATACCATGGAAGAGGACAACCGCGCCATGATGACCGTGTTGACCGGCGTACCTGTATTAGATGTGCTGGCAGACGGAGAACAGGCGCTGCATCTTTCGGCAGAAGAAATACTGGCGTTGTATGCATAGATTTTTGGCCCACGCTGGTCTTTATTTCTTTTGGGAGCGTTGTTTGGAAAAGGCTTTGTGGAAAGCAAAAAAGCAAGAAGCAAAATAAAATTCTTGTAGCCCTATTGATTGAGAAGAAAACCGGCATTTTGGCTGTATTGTCCACCCCTAATAGAGCTACCAATACAGAGAATACTGACAAAAACAAAAAATCGGGTAGAAATTGTTTCACGTGAAACAGTTTCTGCTCAATCATAGAAAACGATGACTGGGCAAATCAGCTCACCCATGGGCGATACAAGTATCATGAACCGTTGTGTCATAAATCATTACCCAATGCACTAGAAAAGGAGTCGGTGATTCATCGAACCATTTTGCCAGAATGGGCCGCAGAGAATACTTGCAGCATAGTGTTCTTCTGGCAAAATTTTAAGCAGGACAAGATTGTATATTTCTTAAAAAGACTTTGTGGAAAGCAAAAAGCAAGAAGCAAAACAAAATCGCTACAGCCCTATTGATTGAGAAGAAAACCGGCGTTTTGGCTGTATTGTCTACCCCACTATTAGAGCTACCGATACAGAGAACGCTGACAAAAGCAGAAAATCGGAGTAGAAATTGTTTCACGTGAAACAGTTTCTGCTCAATCATAGAAAGAAACGATGACTGGGCAAATCGCCCACCCATGGGCGATATAAGTATCATGAACTGTTGTGTCATAAATCATTACACAATGCATTAGAAAAGAAGTCGGTGATTTACCGACCCATTTTGCCAGAATGGGCCGCAGAGAATACTTGCAGCATACTGTTCTTCTGGCAAATTTTAAGTAGGGCAAGACGGTATATCTCTTAGAAAAGGCTTTGTGGAAAGCAAAAAAGCAAGAAGCAAAACAAAATCACTGTAGCCCTATTGGTTGAGAAGAAAACCGGCGTTTTGGCTGTATTTTGTACCCCCCCTGTTAGAGTGCAAAATACAAAAACACTGGCAAAGAGAAAATTAGAGCAAAAAAGAAGGCTGAAACGCAGACAGCAGCATGAACCCCGGAAAAGGAGTTCGGTGAATCGCCGACCCTTTGTAAGAAAAAAAGGTTCAGAAAAAGGCAGTAACGGTGTAACCAATCGCGATACCATTGCTGAAAGAACACTTCTTCAAATCCGACAGCCTAACGGCCAGCGGACAGCTTTCAGCGCATTCGCGCAGAAAACCGCGCTTCAAAAGCGCTAGCGGCGGCTGTCCCTGCAACGTATCTGCCGCGTAACATACAAACAGCAAAAAATAATAAAAAAAAAGAGGAACCAACCATGAATCGTACAACAGAAAATCTCATTCAAAGTGATTTGCAGCATATTTGGCACCCTTGCTCTCAGATGAAGGATTATGAATTGCTGAAACCGGCGGTGATTGAGCGAGGGCAGGGCGTATGGCTCTATGACCGGGACGGCAAGGCTTATTTGGATATTGTCAGCTCCTGGTGGTGCAATTTATTAGGCCATTGCAATCCCACCATCAGCAATGCCATCCGTGAACAGTTAGGAAAGCTGGAGCATGTCATTTTCGCCAATTTCACCCATGAGCCAGCCATTACGCTGTGCGAACAGTTGTTGAAAATTTTACCGGCGGGGCTGAACAAATTTAATTTTTCCGATAACGGTTCGGCTGCGGTGGAGTGTGCGCTGAAGATGAGCTTTCAATATCAAAATCAGACAGGCCATCCGGAAAAAACACGGTTTTTCTGTCTGTCCGACGGTTATCACGGCGAAACCATCGGCGCACTGTCGGTAGGAACGATGGATTTGTATGCCAAGTTATATCAGCCCATGCTGATGGACACCATTCGCATTGAAGCGCCCGATTGCTATCGCTGTCCGTATGGGAAATGCCGGGAGCATTGCAGCACCGAATGCTTTGTAAAAGCGGAGGAAGCCTTTGCCCAATATGCCCAGCAGTGCTGTGCCATGATTGTGGAGCCGCTGTTGCAGGGCAGTGCTGGCATGCGCATGTATCCGGCTCAGTATTTGCAAAAATTGCGCAAGCTGTGCGACCAATATGGTGTGCTGCTGATTGCCGATGAAATTGCCACTGGCTTTGGCCGTACCGGTAAGATGTTTGCCTTTGACCATGCCGGCGTCAGCCCTGACATTATGTGTCTGTCCAAGGGCTTAACCGGCGGCTATCTGCCTATGGCGATTACCGTGACTACCGACGAGGTATACAATGCCTTTTATGCCGATTACAACGAAGGGAAGGCTTTCTTGCACAGCCACACCTATAGCGGCAACCCCTTGGGCTGTGCGGCTGCGCTGGCAGTACAGAGCTTATTGCAGGACGGCAGCATTTTGGAGCAGGCTGCGGTGCGGGCCCAATATTTGACGGAGCAGTTAAATCAGGCGCTGGGCAATCATCCCCATATCGGGGAAATCCGCCATTTGGGATTAATTCACGCCATGGAGCTGGTGGTGGATCGGGACACCAAAGAAGGCTATGACAGCAGCTTGCGGATGGGCTATCAGATTTATAATAAGGCGCTGGAAAAGGGGCTGTTGCTGCGGCCTTTGGGCAATGTGCTGTATTTTAATCCGCCGCTGATTATCAGCGAAGCGGAAATTGACCAGGCTGTGGCTTGGTGTAAGGAAGCAGTGGAAGAGGTTTTGGGGAAATAGATAGAGAAAAAGAGTTGGTTTCCTGCCAGACTGTGGAAACCAACTCTTTTTTATACGGCTAAATGTAATTGATTGAGCTGTCCCTGATAACGCAACTGTAATTGGGGCAGATAAAGAAAGTCGCCGGGCTGCACCAGCGAGGCCGCTTTGCTAAATTCAATGCGCCGCTTCTTTGCAATAAATCGGCCACAAACTGGGAGCAGAAATAATGATACCGGCGCTGATAGGCAAATTCCAGCTTGCAGAGCACCACGCCCAGACAATTGTAATGATAAATGTCGGCGGTGTATTGCATGAGCAGGATGCGCTGTTTGATTTGCTGATATACGGTTAACGGCACTTGCAGCTCGTATAAGGCGCAGGGCATTTGGTGAAAGCGGCGGAAAACGCCGCATTGCAAATCTTCCTGGACAAAACCGGCAGGAAACATAAAGAGATCGCTTTTTTCGTCCGAAGCTGTAAAAATGCTGCAAATCAGCGTCCAGACAAATCGAAACATGGGTATAATCCTCGTCTGTTAGCAGATGAATCAGGCGGGAAAAATAGGTGTCGGAACGGGTAAGCAGAAATATAAACCGAGCGGTATTCCTGCTGGCTACTGAAAAAATGCGGCATACGAACAACTCCTTTTCCATGTTGTCAGAGATTGGGAGATTAGGCCAGGAAGAAGAAATATCCTAACACAATCATCCCCAAGATAATGCGATAGTATCCAAAGGCTTTGAAATCATTTTTCTTGATATAGCTCATCAGGAATTTAATGGCCAGAATCGATACCACAAAGGCTACCACCATGCCGGTAAGCAGGATAATGCCTTCGGCCATGGTAAAACTGAGTCCAAACTTGAGCAATTTGATAAAGCTGGCACCGAACATCACCGGAATGGCCAGATAAAAGCTGAATTCGGCAGCGATATAACGGGAGGTTCCCAATAAAATACCGCCCAAGATGGTGGAGCCGGAGCGGGAGGTGCCGGGAATGAGTGACAGCACCTGAAACATCCCGATGGCCAGCGCTAGCTGCCAGGTTAGCTGGGAAAAATCATTGACCTTTGGTTTGCGGTGTTTGTTGTAATTTTCAATGACGATAAACAGGACGCCGTATAAAATCAGTGTAATGGCTACCGTTTGATAATTATAGAAATGCTCGTTAAACCAGTCGTCCAGCGGAATACCGATGACGGCGGCGGGAAGCACTGCCAAAATCACCTTCATCCAGAGCAGCCAGATGTCTTTTTAATCCAGCCGTTTTGCGGCGAACAGAAGGGCCACAGCTTGCGGAAGTACAGCACGACAACGGCCATAATAGCGCCTAACTGAATAACTACGTTGAACATTTCTAAAAATTGGGGCGAAACGTCCAGCGTTAAAAATTGCTCGGCCAAAATCATGTGGCCGGTGCTGGATATGGGCAGCCATTCAGTAATCCCTTCTACAATGCCGATGAGAACCACCTTGAACAATTCAGAAAAAAAGTCAGTCATGATATGCAGTCTCCTGTTTTTGATAAAATTTTTGGTATCTGTAACAAGTACCGTTGTTATGATACTTGATTGACCAGAATTTATCAAGAGTAAAATGGATGTTCTTACAAAATTTATAAATTCTTTATAACATTTTAACATGTCGGTTAAAAAAGAGAAGTCAAAGTATGGTAAGCCTGTTTTTGACTTCTCTTTTTGCAGTTTCGGCAAAGGCTGCCGTTAGTTTAAAGAGCTGCGAATATCTTCAATCTGTTGCTGCAGCGTTTCGATTTGTTCCTCTTTCTCCATCAGTTGTTCTTCATATTGCTGCTGCAGTTCGTTGATTCGGGTTTCATAGGACTGCTGCTGCTCTTCCCCATTGGGTTTGCCGCTGTTCTTCCAATTCTATAAGCTGTTCCTGATACTGTTCTTCCATGGTTTGCATACGCTCTTCATAATCGGAGGCCATTTCGCTGGCGTGATTTCGTTCTTCGTTAAGCTTAAAGTTTTGGCCTGGGCTTCGCTCATCAACAAAGTAACCTTGACGGGCGGCAGATTGTTGATGATATAGCCTTCCTTGGCGGCTTTCAGCATCAATTGGAACGATTCCAGATCGCGGCCTTCCAGGTAAAGCTGATAGTAGTTGGAATTCTCCTGCGTCACTTTTTGTCAGGTGGTAGCTGTACAGGCCTTTGGGTCCTGTGATTTGTACCAGCACCTTATCTTGCAGACTGTTGTCAATTTGTACGTCATAATCGCTGTCGTACCAGGGATAGTAATCAATTTGAACTGTCCGCTGCCGCTTAACGGCGCTTCTAAGGTTTCGGTAGTCATTTCCACCATTGGCAGGGCGGCGTCTGAGAAATTGGTACGGTAGTCGGCGGTTTTATAGTTGCTGATTTCAAAAATAGAAATACCGCAGCCCAAACCGATAAGAATCACGCCGATTAAAGTAAGGGCTAGATAAATTTGTGAGGATTTCTTCATGCCTTCGCACCTCCGATGCCAAATACGAATTGAATGAGTAAGGCAGTCACTACAATGGCTACAAGGGCGCGCAGCCCAGCACGATTAGAAAAGGACCGATGATGCTATAGCCCATCACCACAAAGACGAATGCGGTGGCGGCGCCGGCAATGAGACCTAAAGCGGAGCAGGCTGCAAATAACAGAAAGAAGAAGCCCACAAAGCGGCAGCACCAGACGACAACCTTCATGCATAGCGCGCTCAAAGAAATATCGGGAAAAGGAATTTTAAACGGTTCTTTCGCTTCTGCGCCTTCTTTTCAGCCAACCGCAGTTCTTTCGATTGGGCCGCTTTTACGCGCATGCGGGCGATGGCTTCGCCGGCGGCGTTGCTGGCATAGTTCTTAGCGCCGTCAAAATCAAAGTTGAAGGCTGGCTCCGCGTTATAGTTGTTATAGGTGGTTGGCGGGTCCAGCGGCTTATAGTCGATGAGAATATAGCGCTTGATAAAGAAAATGATCAGATAGATGGTGAACGCCATATAAATGAGATACAGGCATAATTCAAGCAAGTGATAGACCGCACGGCCGATGGAGCCGCCGAAAGGCAGCGTATAGACCAAAAAGCTGTGCAGCAGACTGCAAAACAGTGCGCCGACCGTATAGAGCGCGCCTAAAAAAATTCCCAGGCCGCAGAGCCGTAAAAAGGATTGAAACAGACTTTTCTTGTCCATTTGACATAACGATTCAAAGGTGCTGCTCAAAAAATGGGCGCAGCTTTTGACACCGTAGGTGATATTGGCGGAAAAATGATTTTTCGGTTGATAATCGGTGTTGAGGTGATAAGCCTCCAGCAGTTCTTTAATCAATTCCTCCGGGTCACCAAAGTCGGCAATGGCTTCTTCTTCGGATAAGCCGGACTGCATTTTCATTTCGATGTGCTGTTCATATTCGCTTAATAAATCGGCTCGCTCGTCGTCATTGAGCACCATCAGCCGTTGTTCCAGCAAGTTTAGAAACTCGTTTTTGGTCATGGGGAATCACACTCCTTGATAAATTTCGTCACGCTTTCGTTAAATTTGAGCCATTCTTCTTTGAGCTCGTCCTTATAAATAGTTCCTGATTTTGTAAGATGATAATACTTTCTTGGCGGACCTTCTGAGGATTCGCGCAGATAGGTTTCAAAATATTTTTCATTGGTCAGCCGCTTTAAAAGCGGATAGATGGTACCCTCATTGACTTCAATGATTTTGGAAACTTCGCTGACAATTTCATAGCCGTACATATCATTCTTGGCCAGAGAAATGAGTACAACCAATTCCAGGACGCCTTTTTTGAATTGAGCATTCAAATCAGCCACCTCCTTACAGTTGATATGTTATACCAACGATTTTGCATTGTCAAGTACTAAAAAAAAGAATAGTACTAAATTTTTTCTGATAGTGAGAATTGGAAAGGGCGTTGTACTTAAACCGGCAGGCAAAAACATAAACATAAAGCCGAATTCTGTCACATAGGTATAAATAAGAACGGATGTAAAGGCGGGAAGCGAAATGAAAAATAAATTTCTGCAGGGTACGGTGATTTTGCTGCTGACTAGCGTGCTGTTGCGGGGGTTGGGCTTCGTGTATCAGATGCTGGTGGTGCGTTTTGCCGGAACAGAATCGGTGGGATTGCTCAATATGAGCTTTCCCTTTTATATCATGCTGGTGGTGTTGGCTACAGCCGGTATGCCGGTGGCTATTGCCAAATTGACGGCAGAGTATGTGTCACGGGGCGGGAAGAACAGGTCTCTGCCATGATGCGGACTGCTTTTTTTATTGGTTGGTGCTTTGAGTTTGCTTTGTTTGGCAGCGGCGCTGCTGCTGGTACCCCATTTGTTTCAGATGTTGGGAACAGAAGAACGGGTAGCCCGCTGTTTTTATGTCTTGGTGCCGGGCATTGCCATTGTGCCGTTCACCTCGGTGATGCGGGGCTATTTTCAGGGGATGCAGCAAATGCTGTATCCATCTTTGGGGCAGGTGGCGGAACAGCTCATTCGGGTGGGCTGCGGATTGGTGTTTATCATTTGGCTTTGTCCCCGTGATGTGATTTCGCTGGCGATGGGGTTGGCAGCGGCAGCCATTGCCGGTGAATTGGGCGGCTTTTTGCTGTTGTTAGGCTTTTATCTTTACAGCCGCCGCAAACAAAAGCGACAGGCTGGCGGAAGATTCCGCAAGGACGCTCCGGTGCTGCAAAGTTTATTGGCTTTGGGGCTGCCCACCACTTTTACTCGGTTGACCAGCAGCGTGGATATGGCCATTGAAGCCAGTTTGGTGCCCTTTTGTCTGATGATGGTCGGGTATAATGCCAGTCAGGCCGCCGCTGTTTACGGGCAGTTTTCCGGCGTAGCGGTCAGCTTGGTGACCATTCCTACTGTATTAACCGGCGCTTTGGCTACTGCGCTGATTCCGGCTGTTTCTGAGGCGGACGCTTCCCGGCAGAAGCAACAACTGGAGCAGCGCTGCCGTCAGTCTGTCAGCATTACCTGGATGTTCAGTCTGCCGGTCATTTTGGTGCTGTATGTCTATGGGGAGGAACTGGGGCAGATTTTATTCAAAATCAGCGGTTTGGGCGAAATGATGCGGATTCTTTCCTTTGGCGCTGTTTTTATGTATTTGGAGCAGACGATTGTAGGAATTTTACAAGGGTTAGGGCAGACTAGAACTGTTTTTTATCAATAATTTTTTTAGGCTCGGCGGCAAAATTGATTGGCATGCATTATTGTATCCGCACTTTGGGTTGGGGCAGCAACGGCATTGCTGGCGGTATGGTGCTGGGCTACGGCTTGCAATGTCTGTTAAATTTGGCGATGCTGGCCCGCAAGGTGCAGTTTGCTTTGAGCTGGAAGGAAATGCTGCTGCCAGTGGCGAGCAGTTTTTTCATGCTATGGGTGATTCGGCTCTGCGCGTCGGTCTCTGCTGTAGGTTTATTATTGGCAATGGTGGCTGGAGGCGTTAGCTATCTTTTGGTATTGTTTGCGACAGGGGCAGCTAACTCTTTTTTTGGGATGGCTTCAGCAGAGGAGAACAACGGAATTGACAGCAATTTGACAACTTTTTTCTCCATGGAATTGTCTGGTTATCTAATCTGTGATACAATAAAAAAGTATGTAGAAACGGAGGGTAGTATATGGTTGAATCGTTGGTAGATTGGTTTACGTCTGTTTTTGCAGATTTGCTGCCGGGCGAACTGGTCATTTTTCTGTTGTCCATGCTGCCCATTTTGGAACTGCGGGGCGGTTTGATTGCGGCGGCATTGTTGGATATTCCGTTGGTAGAAGCGGTTTGTATTTGTTTTATTGGAAATTTAATTCCGGTTCCTTTTATTTTATTGTTAATTCGGCCTATATTTGCATGGTTGAAACGCACTGCGCTGTTTCGTCCGTTTGTGGAAAAGCTGGAGCGCAAGGCGATGGGAAAAAGCGATACCATTCGCCGTTATGAATTTTGGGGGTTACTGATTTTTGTAGGCATTCCTTTGCCGGGAACCGGTGTGTGGACCGGTGCCTTGATTGCCTCTATGCTGAACATCAGCATAAAAAAGAGCCATGCCTCCGCTGGTGTTGGGGATGGGCATGGCTACAATCATCATGTGTTTTGTTTCCTACTTTTTGCCTTGGCTGCTGACCCAATTTTAGTGATGGTCGCAGTCGTGATGATCGCAGGCAATCTGGTTGTCGGTCAGTTCATGGCGCAGCCAAGCTTCTGCTACCTGGCGAACAGGACCGGAGCAGCCGCGGATAACTTCAATGCCGTTGGCGTTCAACACATTTTTAGCGCCGTCGCCCATGTTGCCGCCTAACATTACCAATACGCCGGCTTGTGCAAGAATCGGTGCGATGCCTGATTTGCAGCCGCAGCCTTCTGGAGATGCCATGGATTCTTCAGCGACAATCTGGCCGTTTTCGATGGTGTAGATGGTGTAATGGTCGCAGTGACCAAAGTGGGCGTCGATGACACCGTCACGAGTTGGTAAACAAATTTTCATGAGAAAATTCCCCCAAAATATAGTGAATTAGAAATCGTAACTATTATAATACAAACGACAGAGAAATTCAATATGAAGAAAGAAGGAAATCTATGATTCCGCAGAAAAGAGAAGTACATTTACGGCAGTTGTTGAAACGGCTGCAACTGGAATTGCAAAATTTGGAGCAGTTAAGCATTGCATTAACCCATCCCTCTTTTTATTTTAGAGCGGGACGGCAACGAACTGGTCAACAATCAGCGGCTGGAATTTTTGGGCGATGCTGTGGTGGATTTGGTGGTGGGCCATTATCTGTATGAAGAGTTCCCCATAAGCCGGAAGGCGAATTGACCAAAATGCGGGCGGCTTTGGTTTGCGAAGGCAGTTTGGCCAATGCTGCCCGGCGTGTGTCCTGGGCGAGTATCTGCTTATCGGAAAAGGCGAGCGGGGCTGCGGCGGCGCCGACCGTTCCTCTAATTTGGCTGACGCCTGGGAAGCCATGGTGGGCGCTATTTATCTGGAATTGGGCATTGATGCGGTGCGTCCGCTGATTTTACAGCACATTCAGCCCGAATTGGAGCAGGTGCGCAAGGGTCATTACGGCGATTATAAGACCCAACTGCAGGAACTGGTGCAGCGGCACCGGGATGATACTGTCAGCTATGAAATTATCCGCGAGGAAGGTCCGGACCATGCCAAACAGTTTACGGCCTGTGTGTATATTAACGGTGTGGTACAGGCAGAAGGGATTGGCAAAACCAAAAAGAAGCAGAGCAAAATGCGGCTTGCCGTACCTTAATTCAAATGGGTGCCATTGCACAGTAAAGAGGTGAGTTCATGTATTTAAAGCGATTGGAAATTCAGGGATTTAAGTCTTTTGCCGATAAGGTGGAATTTGAATTTCCCAGTGGCATTACGGCGATTGTGGGGCCTAATGGCAGTGGGAAGTCCAATGTGGTGGACAGCATTCGTTGGGTATTAGGCGAACAGAGCGTAAAAAATTTGCGGGGCAGTAAGATGGAGGACGTTATTTTCGCCGGCAGTGCGGACAGGCGTCCGCTGGGTATGGCCCAGGTATCGTTGACCTTGGATAACAGCGCCCGTATTTTTGATTTGGATTTTGAAGAGGTGACAGTTTCCCGGCGGTTGTACCGTTCTGGGGAAAGCGAATATTTAATCAATAAAGCGCCCAGCCGTTTGAAGGATATTCAGGAATTGTTTATGGATACTGGTTTAGGCCGTGAAGGGTTATCCATCATCAGTCAGGGCAAGGTGGACGAAATTTTGTCGCTGAAGCCGGAGGACCGCCGCGGGCTGATTGAAGAAGCGGCTGGAATTATGAAATATAAGTACCGGAAGCGGGAGGCAGAGCGCAAATTAAAGGACACCGAAGAACATCTGGTGCGGGTGCAGGACATCATCAGCGAATTGGAGGAACGGGTTGGTCCGCTGGAGGAACAGGCTGAGAAAGCCAAGCAGTACCGGGCCGGCAAGCAGGAACTGGACCAGTTGGAACTGTCGCTGGAAGTGCATGATATTGCCCGCAATCAGGTGCAAGAGAAGCAGTTGCTGGAGAAAAAAACGCAGCAGGAAGACCAGATGGCGCAACAAGCTGCCGGTTTATCTAGTCAGGACGCCGAACTGGCACAGTTGCGGCTGGAATTTCAGCAGCAGGAAGCGTTGTTTCAGGAACAGCAGCAGGCCTTTTTATGATTTGCAAAATCAACTAGAGCGGCGCAGCAATCGCATACAGTCCCATGAACAACTGTTGGAGCATACGGTTGAACAGATGCAGAAGCTGCGAGGTGAGCTGGCGATGCAGCAGGCAGAAGCGGCGGCTCTCAAACAAAAAGAGGAAGAACGGCAGCAGCAGGCCAGTCAAGCGGAACAATTATACCGCCAGCAGCAAGCTTTAGTGGAAGAACAGCATAAACAGTTGCAGCATTTGAGGCCCAATTATCGCAGGCGGCGGCGGAGCAGGAAACGGCATAAGCAGGCGGTGTTTGCCAATATGCAGGAGCAGGCCCGCAATCATAATACGTTGCAGCGGTTGGAGCATGAATTATCGGGCAGCGGCCGCAGCAGAGAAAGATGGAAGAAAAGCTGGCTCAGTTGGAGCAGGCTTTGGCGGAGCAAAAACAATATGGTTTGGAATTGACAGAGCAGCGGAATGCACTACGGGAGGAGCAGGAACAGCATAATCAGGCTGTTGCAGTCTTAGAGCAGGAGGTAGAGCAGCGTAAGCGGCAGCAGTTTTTGATGCGGCAGGAGCTTAATGAAACCTCGCTGCTTGGCAGCAGCAGCAATCGAAGGCCAAAGCATTACAGGAGTTGGAAGAAAGCGGCGAAGGGTATCAGTACGGGGTAAAATCAGTACTGGAGCAGAAAAACCGCGGTAAGCTGGAAGGCATTATTGGTACGGTCAGTCAATTGATAAAAGTGCCGCAGCATTTGGAAAAAAGCCATTGAAACCACGATGGGTGTCAGCCTGCAAAATTTGGTGACGGAGAATGACCAGCAGGCGCAGGAGGCTATTGCTTATCTGAAAAAAAATAAAAAAGGGCGGGCTACCTTTTTACCGTTAAACACTGTAAAAGGACAACGGCCGGAAGAAGATTTGAGCAATGAGACCAATGTGTTGGGGCTGGCAGTAGATTTAATTCAATTTGATGAAAAATATGAAATGATCATGCTGCATTTGCTTGGTAAGGTTTGGGTGATTGGCGATTTGGCTTCGGCGGTGGCCATCGGTAAAAAGCGGGCTTTCATCATCGTATGGTCACCATTGACGGTGAACTGATTACACCGGGCGGTGCTTTAACCGGTGGAAATCATGAAAAAAGAGCGGGGCGGTTTGTTGGCCCGGCAGAGGCAGATTGCTGAGTTGGAAGTTGAAGTGGCCCGTTTGGCAGAACAGATGGAGCAGCAGAATGGGCAGTTAGACCAGTATTATGCGCAAACTGGCCAAAAAAAGGATGAGATTGCTACATTGCGCGGCCAGGACGAAGCTTTCATTCGGCGGGCGGCGCAATTGGAACAGCAGTTAAACCAGCAGGAAAAGGAAACAAGTCGGTTGAGCCGGGAGTTGGAGTTGGAGCGGTTTAATCTGGAAGAACAGCAGACGTTACTGCAGGAACAGCAAACTGCTTTAGCAGCAGAAACGGTGCGGCAAGTGGAATTGAAGGAACAGGAAACCCAATTAGCCCAACAGTCCGATAGCTTGGAACAGCAGCAACAGCGTTTGCAGCAGCAGCAGAAAAAACAGCAGGAAGCCAACAGTCAGGATCGTATTCAACTGGCAACTGCTCAGCAGCGTTGGCAGATGCTGGCTCAGCAAGCCGCCGATGAAGCGCAGCGTTTGGCGGCGTTGCAGCAGACTTTGCAGGCTAAGGAGCGGAACAGAACCAGTTGGCAGAACGGAAAGGCCAGTATGAGCAAGAGATTGCCAGCAACAGCCAGCTTGTAAAAGAAGAACAGGCACAGCTATCCCGCCAAAATCAGCAGTTGATGGTTTATCGGGAAACCCGGCAGCAAACGCAGGAACGCATTCGTGCGCTGGAAGACGGTGTGCGGCAGAAACGGCAGCAGCAGGAGCGGCTACGGGAGCAAAAATATCAGTTAGAATTGCATTTGAATAAAGTGCAGGGCTATTTGTCCGGTGGATATCGCCGTTTGGCCCAAAATTTCGACTGCACTTATGAAGAGGCGCAGCAGAAAGCCATCGTGCTGGAGAATGTATCGCAGGCGCAGAAAATAATTCAACAATTGAAAGGGCAGTTGAGCCGGTTAGGGGAAATTAATTTTACCGCCATTGAAGAATTTGAACAGGTACGAGACCGGCTGCAATTTTGCAGACCCAAATAGGCGATTTGCAGGAGGCGCGCCAGTCGCTGCATAAAGTGATTGCAGAGATGGAAAAAATTATGGCGCAGAAATTTGCCGAAACCTATCAGGGAAGTCAACGCCCGCTTTGCCGAGGTGTTTCAGTCCATGTTTGGCGGCGGACAGGCTCATCTGGAATTATCGGAGCCGGAGGATTATCTGCTGACCGGCATTGAGATTGTGGCCCAGCCGCCGGGCAAAAAGGAACAGGTGTTAACGCTGCTGTCGGGCGGCGAGCGGGCTATGACAGCCATTGCGTTGTTGTTTTCCCTGCTGACGGTCAAGCCCAGTCCCTTTTGCATTTTGGATGAGATTGATTCGGCGCTGGATGATGTTAATATTGACCGTTTTGCTCATTTTATCCGGGAATATGCCGAAAAGACCCAATTTATTATTATATCTCACCGTAAAGGTACTATGGAAGCTGCCGATGTGTTGTACGGCGTAGCCATGGAAAATAAAGGGGGTATCCCGGTTGATGTCGGTGAAGGTCAGCGATTATGTATAAATTAGAAAAAATGGAGGTTCAAAGAGATGGGATTGTTTTCAAAGTTAAATGATAGCTTGTCCAAAACCAGAAAGGGCTTTGTAGAGAAAATTTTTGATGCTTTTACCGGTAAAGAGATTGATGACGATTTATACGATGAATTGGAAGAGTTGCTGATTCAGGGTGATGTGGGCGTAAATACCGCAGTGGATTTGGTAGAACGGCTGCAGGGAACGAGAAAAAGCGGGATAAGCTCAAATATGCCGAACAGTTACGGGAAGCGTTGGTAGAAGAAATTGCTGAAATTATGGGTGATGAAAAGGCCACGCTAAATTTAGATAATGATGAACTGAACATTATTTTGATGGTTGGTGTGAACGGCGTGGGCAAGACCACCAGCATCGGGAAGCTGGCATATTTGCTCAAGCAGCAGGGCCATAAAGTGATTTTAGGCGCCGGAGATACCTTTCGGGCTGCCGCAGCTGAACAGCTGAAGGTGTGGGGCGACAGAGTCGGTGTCGATGTGATCAGCCATCAAGAAGGAGCCGACCCGGCAGCAGTGGTATTCGATGCTATTGCCGCGGCTAAATCCAGAAAATGTGATGTGTTGATTGTGGATACGGCAGGACGGTTACAGAATAAAGCCAATTTGATGAATGAGTTGAGCAAAATGCGCAAAGTGATTGATCGGGAAGCGCCGGGTTGTCTGCAGGAAGTATTGCTGGTGCTGGATGCCACCACCGGGCAAAATGCCATTTCCCAGGCTAAAATTTTTGGCGATGCCACCGGTGTGACCGGCGTTATTTTGACCAAACTGGACGGTACAGCTAAAGGCGGTGTGGTTATCGGTATCCGCTCTGAATTTGATTTGCCGGTGAAGTTGATTGGCACAGGAGAAGCTATTGATAATATGGAATATTTTGATGCAAAAGCCTTTGGGGAAGCTTTGTTTGCCGCTGAGGATAGCCTGAAAGATAACGTGGAAGAGGCAATTGATGATGTGAAAGAAGAAATGGCGGAAATCATAGACGAGGTTCAGGAAGGCTGGCAGGGCTTGCAGGAAGAAGTGCAGGATTTTGCAGAAGATGCGCGGGAAGAAATAGAAGAAGTTATTGAAGAGGTAGAAGAAGCTGTAGAAGAAAAGCCTCGTAAGAGAGGATTTTTTTTTGGCTGGGGAGGTCGCAAATGACAGAACAGAGAGAAGCAAATCACAAAATCTGGATTCGCAACACGCAAATACTATCTATGACTGGCGCTGCATTACAGAACGGCGATATTTTAATTGAAAATGATAAAATTGCCGCCATTGGTGCAGTGGATGCGCAGATGGCGGAAGGTGCGCAAATCATTGACGGCAGCCGTACCATTGCGATGCCGGGTTTGGTGAATACCCATACCCATGCGGCGATGACGTTGCTGCGCAGTTATGCCGATGACATGGAGTTGATGCCGTGGCTGAATGAAAAATCTGGCCTGCCGAAGCCAAGTTTGTCAACGAATCTATTTACTGGGGCAGCAGTTTGGCTGTATTGGAAATGATTCAGAGCGGCACTACCACCTTTGCCGATATGTACGACAGCATGCATGAAGTGGCTCGCGTGGTGGACGAGGCAGGTGTGCGGGCCAATTTGAGCCAGGGGTTGCTTGTTTTTCAGATTCGGAAGGGAAAAACATTCAAAAAATGTGCGGCTGTATGAGAATTTTCATAATCGGGCTGATGGCCGGTTAAAAGTTTGGTTTGCACCCCATGCGCCCTATACTTGTCCGCCTGCATATCTGGAAAAAATCGTGCAGGCTGCTGCCGATTGTCATACTGGCGTTCACGTTCATTTGGCTGAAACCCAAGATGAATTGCAGCAAATTCGGGAAGCATACGATAAAACACCGACAGAATATTTGCGGGATTTAGGCGTATTTGAATTGCCTACTTTGGCGGCCCATGGTGTTTATCTCAACGACGGAGATATTGCCATTTTAAAAGAACATCAGGTCAGTATTGCCCACAATCCATCCAGCAATTTGAAGCTGGCCAGTGGGATTGCCAATCTGCCTAAATATATGCAGGCTGGTTTGAATGTGGCTTTAGGCACCGATGGCGCTTCCAGCAATAATAGCTTAAACATGTTCAAAGAGATGACAGTTTGCTCTTTTGCGCAGAAAGTAAACGCGATGGACCCAACAGTACTCCCGGCGGAAACCGTTTTGCAGATGGCAACCATCAATGGGGCCAGAGCCTTGCATTGGGATGATGAGATTGGTACATTAGAAGTAGGGAAAAGAAAGCTGACATAATTCTGGTGGATTTGGACAAACCCCACTTCGCACCGTGGAACAATTCTGTATCTGATTTGGTGTATGCAGCTCAGGGTGGCGATGTGAAAACCACCATTGTCAACGGGAAGATACTGATGAAGGATTATGAAGTGCTGACCATGGATACAGAAAAAATTATGGCAGAAGCGACTCGTATAGCCCGCTCTGTATTATAAGCGGCGATGACAGGCAGCAAGTGATTTTGGGCTGTGTCAAGAACTTGAAAGCGGCATGGATTTCATTCTTGTAATTTATAAATGATTATGCTAGTATAATAGAGGTGTTTTATGGATTTGCAGCATACAATTCTGCTTTTGGTGGGATTTCTGATAGTGTTGGGCGTAGCGGCAGCAATCGTTGCCTGGTATTTTGGCAGACAATATCAATCTGGTGGCAGCAAGCGGCAGAAATACATCTGTGTAGCCTGTTGTGTAGGCAGTTGCGTCTATCATTACCGCCATACAAATTTTATTGATGTTCCGCAATGCACTGTAGAGTCCATTTTTGATGGATTGGTCAGTTGCATGCAGTAACATAAATTGTGTCTGTAGCTCAGTAGGATAGAGCGATTGCCTCCTAAGCGATAGGTCGCAGGTTCAATTCCTGTCAGGCACATTGTAGGAGTCGTTTAATTTGCGGCTCCTGTTTTTTATAAAGAGAGCCAATCTGCTTGCAAAAATTTTTGCGTGTCTTGGAAGCTGTCAACAGTGGTGTTGCAAGTGTTAATGATGGACCGCATGTACGCAGGGAGATATGACTGGCAATTTCCGAATTGATTGTGTAAGGTGGACAAAAATAAATTTAGGAGAGGATGTTGTTTATGCGTCGAAAAATATTAGTCGTCATTGATATGCAAAATGATTTTATTACGGGAAGTTTAGGGAACTACGGAAGCCCAGGCTATTGTAAAAGGAGTAAAAACAAAAATCAATCAGGCGTTGAAACAAAAAGATACAGTTGTGTTCACGCGTGATACGCACAGTGATAATTACCTGGACACTCAGGAGGGAAAAAAGCTGCCAGTACTTCATTGTGTGCGCTATACTTCCGGTTGGGAAATCGAGAAGTCTTTACAACTGCCTGGTGCGCAGATTTTTAACAAAGATACCTTCGGCAGTTTGGATTTAGCGCACTATTTTGCTTTCTACTGGTTGCGATGAAATTGAACTGGTAGGTGTTTGCACCGATATTTGTGTATTTCCAATGCATTGCTCATCAAAGCTTATCTGCCTGAGTTAAAAATTGTGGTGGACAGCGCCTGCTGTGCTGGCACTACACCGGAAAACCACCAGAAGGCTTTGGCAATGATGCAGCAATGTCAGATTGAAATTATTTAAAATATGATATTTTCTGTTTATTATCGTGTTGTCATTTGTTGCATGCGTAAAATGATTGGACGAAAAAGATGGCGGGTGTGTCATTTTGATATGGTACTTTGATACAGGGAGGCTAGAATATGAACGTACATCAATATCAGCATAAAGTACAGTATTATGAAAAACCGATAAAATGGGAATGGTACATCATTCTAACTATATTCGCTGGTTTGAGGAAGCACGCACCGATTATTTGGAGGCGTTGGGCTTGCCGTATAATCAGATGGAGGCAGAGGGCATTGGCAGTCCGGTTTTTATCGGTGCAATGTCAGTATAAATCTAAGGTGGTCTACGGTGAAACGGTAACCATCCAGGTGGCGTTAAAGAGCTATAGTGGATTGCGAATGACCATTGTATATACAGTGTCGGGCAGTGACGGCAAGGTGTTGTACTGGAGAAACCGGTCATTGTTTTATCAATCAAAATGGAAGACCTGTCACATTGGCCAAAGTAAAGCCGGACTGGGATAAGCTATTTCAACAGCAACTTTAAGTGTGTTTTTTGATAGTGCTTGTATGGTGGCATTACTTTTTGAATTGCGCTTTTCCGTAATATAAAATTATAACATTATTTATAAAGTTGTCTTGTTCTGCAAAGAATAACCGTGCCTTTGCTAGAAGCAAAGTTACAGTTGTTTTGCAATGTTTCACGTGAAACAATTATAGCATGTTGTTTGGCTTGTGCTGTGTCTGTTTAATAGGCAGCAAAAGACTGTTGCATGAAGGATTTGCTTTGTCATGGTGAGTACCGCATTAAAAATCTATGCGGGTCGTCAATCTCTCGTTTAATAGCCTTCATGGAACAGTCGTTGTTATTTTTATAGTAGGTTTTATTTTGTTGGATGCTTATGCATTTTGTTGTTAATAGTATCAATTACCACTGCAATGGCGTTATCACCGGATACGTTGGCGGCAGTTCCGAAACTATCCTGCGTTAAATAGAGTGCGATCATCAGAGAAGCCAGCGGACTGTCTACAGCAATACCAATCATAGGCAGGAACGGCAGCGCACTCATGACAGCACCGCCCGGTGCGCCGGGAGCGGCAACCATGGCGATACCTAAGATAAACAAGAATGGCATATAAACGCCCATGGAATAATCCATACCGTTCATATACAGCAAGGCAATCGAGAAACAAGTTAACGAAGTAATACTACCGGCTAGATGGATAGTGGCACACAACGGTACTACGAATTCCCGAATTTGTTTTGAAACGCCATTCTTC
>VOFC01003780.1_pt1 | contig 21676 bp, 40 predicted proteins | sample 5384161 | NCBI WGS metagenome assembly VOFC01 (sample SAMN12384722, study PRJNA508395) | human gut metagenome | isolation source: healthy gut B | host: Homo sapiens | reverse complement strand
CGGAAAATGAAATATTTCCGGGAAAAAACCTCCGACATTCCGCCCATCGGCATGTCTGTGGAACTGCAGCAGAAGATGCTCGACGCGGCGAAAGAGCTGAAAATCCCTCACCGCTCCATGATCAGCGGTGCCGGACATGACGCCATGTCGTTTTGCCCACATATCTGCGACACGGCCATGGTATTCATCCCCTGCGCCAAGGGCATCAGCCATAATAAGAAAGAGTTTACTACCATCGAGTCCATCTGTGACGGCGCTAAGGTGATTTATGAGTGTCTGAAGGAGCAAGCACGATGATCCTGATTAAAGATGGCCGGGTCGTTGACCCGAAAAGAGGCATTGACGATGTGCTGGACCTTCTCATCGAGGACGGCAAGATCAAGAAGATCGGAAAATATCAGCGCTCCGACGATTACGAGCGGATCGTGGAGGCCAAAGGGGCTCATTGTGGCGCCGGGGCTCATCGATGTGCATGTGCACTTCCGGGATCCGGGATTTGAATACAAAGAGGATATTGTCAGCGGTTCCAGGGCTGCGGCCAGGGGCGGCTACACCACCGTCATCTGCATGGCCAACACCAAGCCGGTGGCAGACAACCCCGACACCATCCATTACATTCTGGAAAAGGCAGCAGGCTGTGACGTTAATGTGCTGACCTGTGGCTCCATCACCAAGGGGTTAAAAGGCGAAGAGCTGGTCAATATGGAAGAGCTGAAAGCTTGCGGTGCGGTGGGATTCACCGACGACGGCATCCCGCTGATGGATGAGAAACTGGACCAAGGCTGCCATGGAAGAGGCCAAGCGGCTGGACGTACCTCTGTCCTTTCATGAGGAAGACAAGGCCTTTATCGAGACTCCCGGTGTGAACCAGGGAAAAGTATCCGAAAAGCTGGGCCTGGGCGGTGCCCCGGCACTGGCCGAGGACGTGCTGGTGGCCAGAGACTGTATGCTGGCCCTGCACACCGGCGCCAAGGTCAACATCCAGCACATCAGCTCCGCCAATTCCGTGCAGCTGGTGCGGCTGGCAAAGGAGATGGGCGCCCACGTCACCGCAGAGGTGACACCTCATCATTTCTCCTTAAACGAGGATGCGGTGCTGACGAAAAGGCACCCTGGCGAAGATGAACCCGCCGCTTCGTACCCGGGCAGACCGGTACGAGCTCATTGAGGGCATCAAGGACGGCACCATCGACATCATCGCCACCGACCATGCCCCCACAGCAAGGAAGAAAAAGAGCGCCCCTTCACCGAGGCGCCCAGCGGCATCATCGGCCTGGAGACAGCCCTGGGCCTTGGCATCACCAAGCTGGTGCGCAAAGGTCATGTTACCGTTATGCAGCTCATGGAAAAGATGAGCCTGAACCCGGCCAAACTCTACAACCTGAACAAGGGCTACATTGAGGAAGGCGCCGATGCCGATCTGGTCATCTTCAGCGAGGGCGAGCAGTGGACCGTGGACGATCATTTTGCCTCAAAAGCCTGCAATTCTCCTTTTATCGGCGAGAAACTGTATGGCAAGGTAAAATACACCATCTGCCGCGGAAAAGATCGTGTATGAGGATGGAGAGGAAAAGTAAACTATGTTACAATAAAATCCGGGGACTGTGTAAATGGTTTCCGGATTTTATTTTTAAACGAAAAAACCTCCCATGTATCATGAAAGGGTTCGCCAACCGTATCACAAAACAAAGGAGGTTGTCAATAGACAATCGTCGTGTATCATTTGTAGTGCAGAACTGCAAATAGAAAAGTTGATGATAGATTTTGATGATTAGTAATAATGGGGGGATTGAAAATGGGAAAATATACGAAAATTATTGTGGGATGTGGATGAGACGCTGCTGGATTTCACCGCAGCAGAAAACAACGGTGTGCAGGCGGTGCTCCGGGCCTACGGCGTGGAACCGGATGCGGAAAAAGATCGCCTGCTACAGTCGGATCAACGACAGTTTGTGGAAAGCCTGCGAGCGGGCGAGATCACCCGGGATCATATTCTGGAAAGCCGGTTCCCGCTGTTTTTCAAAGAACTGGGCGTGGAAGGGGACGGTCTGGCGGCAGAACGTCTGTACCGGAAGCAGCTGGACGAATCCGCCGTCCTCATCGACGGGGGGCGCTGGAAATACTGGAACGGTTGTCCGGCCACTATGAAATGTACGTCATCACCAACGGCGTATCCAAGACCCAGTACAGCCGTCTGAAAAATCCGGCATCGACCGGTATATGAAAGACATCTTTGTGTCCGAGGATGCAGGTGCTCAGAAGCCCCAGAATGCCTTCTTTGATTACTGCCTGGAGCGGATGGGGCATCCGGCGCTGGAACAACTGCTGGTCATCGGTGACTCCCCTGACCTCCGATATCCAGGGTGGCATCAACGCCGGGATCGACACCTGCTGGTTCGACCGGAAAGGAACAGGGGGATACCCAGGGACGGGAAGTGACGTATATCATTCGGGCGCTGAAAGAACTGGAGGAGATACTGTAAAAAGCTCAGCCGCGCCCATTCGCAGAACCGCGCATAGATTATGCGCTCTCCGCTGCTGCGCAGCTCATTTCTGCTCATGATTGGGCGCTCCGTCCATGAGCATAAATATCGCGGGATTTATGTGCAAGCACAACATCTCCGCTCTTTATACATGGCTGAGCTTTTTTTTGCAAAAAACTCTATGAAGTTTCTTTGATTTACGGTATAATAAGGGAAGATACTGGATCAGGGGAACAGATAATGGACAATACAGGTAAAAAAGCAAAGCAGTCAACCATCGGCTACCGGGAAATGCTTCCCTGTGGCTGTTATCTTGCAATAGAGGGAAAGAACGCTTATGTGGCGTATGATTTCCTGAGCGTTTATCATAAGCGGGAAATGGAGTATCGGGTGCCGCTGGACAAGATCCACAAGCATCTGGAATATCTGAAGGAGAATCTCAAGGTATACGAGGAGACGAAGGATCAGATCCCGAAGATCGTCATGAGAGTGCCACCGGTAAGGGCGGCATGCGGATCTGGTACAACAACGAGTATCCGGGCGTGTGTATCGAGGGAGATTATTTCGCCGTGGAGACGTGGGAAGAGTATGAGGTATATGAGAAGAGCTTCCTGCGGGCAGAAGAGATCGCGAAGAAGTTATCTGGCGAAACATGAGGGTGAGAAAGTTGACAGCCAGGAATAAAAATAGTATAATATATTTTTTCCTAATACAAGACCAAAGGGGAGGAATCGATACGAATAAAGAACACAACAGATATTACATTATCTGCATATTTTAATGATATTGTCATCGGCTACTACGAGGATGAAGATCTGGTGAAGTCTTTCTTTGGCAAGAAATTCGGTTTTGATGTAGATAAGGATACATTTATGGCGGTTTCTTTCCTTTATCCGTCAGACGCTTATGTGACAGGGGAGGACAAGGAGCTGCTGAAAGCCTGCGGCAGAGGGGCGATGATCCATTTTTCCGAGATCAATAAGAAGATTGGCGGCAGCCAGGTGATGATGGCTGATATGGGACTGGTTGTCATCCTGATGAGCCATTCCAAACGGGACATGAGATATATGCTGAAGGATCTGGAGGACGAAGCCCTTCGTCAGCTGGAGAAGCTGGATTCCCGATATGCGCGTGCGCGTCGGCATCGGCACCATGGAGAGCGGTATCAAGGGCATCAAGCACACCTACAAGAACGCACTGGATGCAGTGGCAGCAGGTGAGATCTTCAAGCCTGACCGTGTGATCCTGGAGTACGTGTGGGCATGGAGATCTACAGTGCCATCAACCAGATGGTGAGTCCCAGCTACGGCGACCGCCTGACCCGCACCGTGCTCAAACAGCTGGGCGAGACCGAGATAGCAGGTGCTTTCCAAGTACTACAAGTGCAAGGAGGACGTGGCACTGACCGCCAAGCAGCTTGACATGACCGAGGAGGAAGTGCAGGCGAGCCTCAATCAGGTAAAGATCAACACAGGACTGGATGTCAGCGATAATGAGGATAATTTTTTAAGCTTCATTTCATTACTATCGCCAAGAAGGTCCTGGAGAACGACGAGAGAATCAAACGCAGCCGTTAGTCCGGATCGGGACCGCAGCCGCGCAGAGCATCAGAACGTAAAGTATTCGCCCGGATATCCGTTGTATAGTCGGGTATCCGGAGTTTTTTTTGCAAGCGAGCAACGAGCCAGATCCGTGCTTGCGCGGAGATCTTGGCACGTTGCTAAGCGCCAGTGGCGCTTGTTTCATCAAAAGACCAAAAACGGAGTGTAGATGCCGCGATCCAACCATGAGAAACTCGCAAAAGCATGTTTCTTATGGTTCCAGTATGATGTATCGAAAAGAAATTGAGAGGTGTGACTGCGTGGAATGTTAGAAATGGTTATTTCAGGATATAATGACTGGTGAAGATACCGATGCAGGATATAGAAAACAGGGATTATGCGGTTTTACGGCCTGCATTATAGTGCAGCCTGTATTTGAAGCAAAGGGAAAAGAGAAGCTATGTTGAATGCGATTTTATCAAAAATTAAATGATCTTATGTACACGTATGTGCTGATTTTTTTCTGCTGGTGGGAACTGGATTATATTTCACCGTGCGGACAAAAAGGCGCCCAGCTGCGGCTTTCAAAGATGCGTGTAAGGTATTGTTTGAAAAGGAAAGCGGTGATGGCGAGAAGAAGGGCGTTTCCCTCCTTTCAGGCGCTGATGATCTCCACGGCATCGGGTGGGGACCGGAAACACGGGCATTGCCACGGCCATTGCGGCAGGCGGCCCGGGCGCAGTGTTCTGGATGACTCATGGCACTGGTGGGGCGCAACTCCCCTTTATGGAGAAACCCTGGCCCAGATCTGGTAAGGACGGACGGCAGCGGGTACCGGGGCGGCCCGGCTATGCAGATGGCGCTGAAAAAAACGCTGGATGGGCGTGCTGTTTTCTGTTCTGATGATCATTTTGTTTTGGCTTCCAACGGCTGCAGTCCTATAACATGTCATCGGCGCTGGCCTACTATATCCCGGATTACCGCCACAAGACCATCTGCCTTATGCTGGTGGGGTTTTGGTGCTGGCAGCGGCTTCCGCCTGGGTGATCTTCGGGCGTGCACCGATTGGATTTATTACTTCTGTCATTGTGCCGGGATGGCCATTGGCCTGCTGCTGGGCGCGGTGACGATCCTTATGCATCTGCCCCAGATTCCGGGCATCCTTGCCATGATCGTCAGCCAGGCCTTCGATGCCCAGGCGATTTTTCGGCGGCTTTGCGGGCAGCGCCGTGGTCATCGGCGTGAAGCGCGGCCTGTTTTCCAATGAGGCCGGTATGGGCAAGGTGCGCCCAACGCCTCCTACGCTGCGGCAGAGGTGTCCCATCCTGTGAAGCAGGGCATGGTGCAGGTGTTGTCCGTGTTCATTGACACCCTGCTCATCTGCTCCGCCACGGCCATGATGCTCGTCGTACCTCCGGTGTGGGGGGCGTCAGCGGCGTGCTGGACGGCATTCCCTACGTGCAGGCGGCGGTGCAGGCCAATGTGGGCACCTGGGGCATTCACTTTATCACGATTTTCTATTTTTTGCCTTTGCGTTCAGCAGCCTCATCGGCAATTACTATTACACGGAATCTAACCTGCTCTTCCCTGAAAAACAACAAGGTGCTGCTCTTTGTCTTCCGCTGTACCTGCCTGCTGGCCATTTTCCTGGGGGCACAGGCGGACTTCGAGGTGGTGTGGAATCTGGCGGACGTGACCATGGGATTTATGGCCATCGTCAATATTGCTGCCATTCTCCTGCTGGGCAACATTGCCATCCATGCGCTGGAAGATTATGAGAAACAGAAAAAAACAGGGGAAAAGATCCCGTGTTCCATGCAACAGATATCGGCCTGGACGATACAGAAGAATGGAAGTAGCAGAAGTAAAGAATCAGACCAATATTTATGTGTCAATGATGGATGGGCATGAATTGGCATGCAGAGTACAGGGGAACCCGGAGAGGGACAGTGTGCATGCATATATGGAGTGTGTGGCCTGGTATATAAAAAAGTAGGAGGCGTTATCAAATGCGATATGTGAAAACCGACGATTACGACAGCTTTGTCTGTCTGGCGGGCGCCTGCGGACACCTGCTGCGCGGGCTGGGAGATCGTCATTGATGAGCATTCCCTGAAGCCTATGGGCAGCGGTCCCAAAAAGGGGATGCTTTTCGCAAAACGGCTGGCACGGTCGGTGGACTGGGAGGAAAGCGTTTTTCGGCAGACAAACCGCCGCTGTGCCTTTCTGGAGGACAACAATCTGTGTGCTCTTTACACAGCCATGGGGCCGGAAACCCTCTGCGATACGTGCAGAAACTATCCCCGGCACATGGAAGAATTCGAGGGCCTGCGGGAATACTCCCTTTCCTGTCCTGCCCGGAGGCGGCACGGATCATCCTCACCGGGGAAAAGCCTCAGTCCTTCCTGACGGAAGAAGACGATACCGAGGACGAGATTTTTTTTGACGATATGGATCTGCTGCTCTTCTCCCAGCTGGAGGATGCCAGAGCGGCTATGTTTGAAATTTTGCAGGATCAGACACTGAAAATGCAAAATAAGAAGGATTTGATCGTACATATGGCCGCGGACATCCAACGCCAGATAGACGAAAATGAATATTTTAAAAATTGATGAAACTATACAAAACTATAAAAAGAAAGAAAATAGTTTCAAAATAGCAAAGACCGCCAGGCAAGATAAAATGACGGAATTTATGCAGAAAAAGGAGGAACTGAAAGAGCTGAACCATTTGGAACGACTGCGCCCGGAGTGGCAGGAGCTGCTGGACGCGGCAGAAGAAATGCTCTTTGCATCAGGCTGGGAAGCCTATGATCGGGAGACAGAAGACTTTGAAACGGCTCTGGAAACGGCAGACTGGGAGCGGATGGAAGAACGGCTGGTGCTGTCTCTTCTATACACATACTTCTGCGGTGCAGTGTACGACGGCTTCATCTATGCCAAGGCGGCGCTGACGGTATTCTCTGCCAGGTGGATCCGGGAACTGGTGCGGGTGGTGTGGAAGCAGAACGGGGGAAGCATTTCAAGAGAAGATATCATTGGCATTACTTATCGGTACGCCCGGGAGATCGAGCACTCGGATGAGAACCTGGGGAGCTCATGGAGTATCTGGATGGACGAGGATCGGATTCCTTGTGTGGATAAAGATTTCATGGTATCATAGAAGTGCCTTTAAGAAACAGAGAAAGGAGCGTCAGAATGTCAGAGATAACAATACCGGTTGGAATTTCGATTTTGAGGAGATTCAAAAGAATGGATACTATTATGTGGATAAAACGTGCCTGATCAAAACACTGCTGAAGACCGCGGGAACGAAAGTTACGCTGATCACTCGTCCGCGCCGTTTTGGAAAACGTTGGGGATGAGTATGCTGGCAAATTTCTTTGATATTCGAAAAGACAGCAAGCGTTTGTTCAAAATCTGTATATTTCATCTGATGCTGCGCTCTGTGAAAATGGCAGAATCAATGGCCAACAATTTTCCTGACGCTTAAAAAATGTGGATGGTCTGGACTTTGAGAGCGCCTATGCCATGCTGGTATCCACGGTGACGGATCTTTATCAAAATCATTTATATCTGTTAAACAGTGACAAAATCAGCGATTATGATAAGCACGCGATGGAACGGATTCTGGAAGGGACAGCTTCTCAGGGCAGAGGTGAAAGAACAGTTTGCTGTTGCTGACAAAGCTGATGTGTTCCTATTATGGAAAACCGGTTATTTTGCTGATTGATGAGTATGATGTTCCGGTGGCAAAAGCAAACAGCCATGGTTATTATGAAAAAATGCTGGATATGATGAAGGGGATCATGCAGGCATTGAAAGATAATCCTTCTCTTCAATTTGCTGTGATTACCGGGTGCCTGAAAATCGCCAAAGAAAGTATTTTTACCGGAACCAATAATTTTATTTCTGATACCATTGCGGGATCTCGGTTGGATGAATATTTTGGCTTCACGCAGGGAGGAAGTAGATACTGTTCTTCAAAAAAATGCACCTTTCTTCACGGCGGAAAATATGAAGGACTGGTATGATGGATATCATTTTGGAAATGTAGATGTTTATTGCCCGTGGAATGTAATGAATTATCTGCTGGACTTACAGAAAGAGCCGAGTGCTTCTCCTTCGAGTTATTGGAAAATACAAGCGATAATGCGATAGTGCGCTCTTTTTTATCGATTATGCAGGAAGCAGCATCACGCAGAAATTAGAAACACTGATTTCCGGTGGGTACATTATACAGCGAATAGATGAAAATCTAACCTATGACTATCTCCATTCGTCGGAAGAAAATTTATGGAGTATTTTATATTTGACAGGATATCTTACAAGAAAAAGGGAGCAGAATTTGACATCTGTGTTGCCTGAAGGAATGGTTGCTTTGGTCCCAAATAAAGAAATCAAGACGATTTTTGAAGATACTGTTATCAAATGGTTTGACGACAGTGCCAGGACATGGAATCGGCAGCTGTTATTTGCGGCAGTCTGGCAGGGGGGTGCAGAGAAAATCACAGATGAGATGGGAAAAAATGCTACGAAGAACGATTCGTTATCATGATTACAAAGAAGATTTTTACCATGCATTTCTGGCAGGGATCTTTACCGGAGCCGGTTACATGGTAGATTCCAATAAAAGAACACGGGGAGGGCAGAAGTGATGTGGCTGTGTATGATCCAATAGCCGCGTTGCGGTATTCGAAGTAAAATATGCGAAAAAACTGGAAGACATGGGAGCGGGCTGCCGGGATGCACTTGCACAGATAGATAACAAGATGTATGCGGAAAGGTATGAAGATGATTATGATCAGGTGCTTTGCTATGGAATCTCATTCTTTAAAAAGCGGTGTCTGGTGAAACGAAAAGTATAAAAATTGAAAATACCCTGCCGGAAATGGCGTTTTGGATTTCAAAAACATCATTTCTGAGCAGGATATTTTTGATAATCATAATTCTGGTCTTTAATTTTCTGCCGGATAAGTAGATCTGGTATTCATAACGATCAGCCACTACGCGGCTGAGTGCATACTCAAAGGGTTCGCGGTCGGTATAGGTAATTCGTTTGCTTTGCAGAAGCGGTGAATTGACTGGAACATGCAATATCTGTGATTCAATAAAGTTGCGCTGACGGCGGAAATGTTTTCCACAGCGTCCTTAAAATGATGCCATAATCATTCTCCAGACAGGCATACAGGCTGACACAGTCGCTTTCCGGAAGGGTAAAATTCGGAAACATGTTTGCTGAAAAAGAAAATTTTCAACAATACAGATGGGTTTGCCATCTGCACACTGCACGCGCTGTAAATGATATACGAAATCATTTTCTTTCAGAGAAAAAGATTTCCTGTATGAAGTCAGGCGCCGGAATCCGTTCCAAAGATAACCCTTTGTGTGGTTACTTTATAACCACGCTGTGTCAGGGTTTCTGTAAAGGACGTAATCTTATTTAAGCGCTGTGAAGTAGAAATATCCTGAACTTGGGTTCCGCGTCCCTGTGTTACAGAAAAAGATAGCCTTCATTGGTGAGCAGGCCGATTGCTTTTCGTACAGTTGTACGGCTTACGTGATAGGCGGTTTCCATTTCGGATTCGGTAGGAGAAATGTGCCAGGTTTATATTTTTCCTTCTTTGATATCTTTTTTTTAAAGATGTATACATTTGTTTATATGCCGGAATTCTTGGCATAGTGCCTCCATTCAATTCATAAGAATTCCTCATGGTAAAGTTGGTAACTGCGGAATCTTTTAAGGATATTATAACATATAATTGGAAAAAATCTAATTAATGTATGGTATATCCGCCGTCTACGACTAAATTGGCTCCGGGTAATCATGTTTGCGGCTTCTGTTGCAAGAAGAAAGATGCGGCTGCAATCTCTTCAGGCTTGCAGAAACGGCCTGCCGGTGTTCCTTCGATGGCTTTCTCATGCACTTCTCCCACATCCCAATATCCAACAATAATGGGTGTCCTGTTGCGGTAGGGGAAATGGCATTTACCTGATGCCATACTTGCCCCATTCGTAGGCCAGCGATTTTACCATAGAGATAATGCCGGCTTTGCTGGCGCTGTAAGCCACATGCTTATCAATAGCAACGATGCCTGCCTGTGAAGCCATGCAGATAATTTTCCGCCATTTCCGGCTGCAATCATCTTCTTACCTACAGCCTGGGACATATAGAAAGAGCCGGACAGGTTAATACTGATGACTTTTCCCAGGTCTTCTGCTCGAAATTTTCTGCCCAGTCAATATCGCCTACGCCTGCGCAGTGGACAAAATATCGATATTTCCCAGATCCTTTCGTGATCTGATCAACCACCTCGAAAACCTGATCATGATTGGCAACATCGACAAAATAAGGATGAGAGTTGGGAATCTCTGCGCTGGCTGCTTTGACAGAATCCAGATTGCGATCCAGCAGGCACACGGTAGCTCCTTTTTCGGAGAAGAGCTTTGCGGTGGAATAGCCAATGCCGGATCCGGCACCGGTGACAATCGCCAATTTTCCTTCCAGAGTAAAAAATCGGTAGAATAAGGTTTACTGATCATAATAATACTTCCTTTTCTGATTTTTATATTTTGTTTAATTATTTTCTTTGCTGTGCATATAATCGCCAAAGATCGGCCAAAAACGTCGCAGATGTGGACAAAAGTATCCTGTAATTTAGCATATTGCTGTACGCGATCTGGATCAGGATGACTGATATTTTCTATATGATGAAGCGATGCAATGCCGGAATAATCGTTCCATAGTCCGGCACCCCGGGCAGCAATCGCAGCAGCACCGAGAGAAGCGGCATCCTGATCGATATTGGTTTTGATGATATTGGTGTTAAAGACGTCGGCAAACATCTGCATCCAGAACGGGCTCTTGCTGCCGCCGCCCGCAAAACAGAATCTCATCCGGAGGCGCTGGTACGTTCCTTTAAATAATTAATAGATTCTTTCAGGTTCATACAGATGCCTTCCATGGTAGCACGAACCATGGCCTCCCTGCTCGTGCCCAGATGCAGGCCAATAAATGCACCTCGGATGTTGATACTCTTATCCTGAGAGGTTCCTCCTGCCAGACTGGGGTTGAAGAAAATCCCCGGAGCCGATGGAAACAGAAGCTGCCATTTTTGCTCATCTCATCAAAAAGGGATTGTCGGAAATGTCTTTACACAAAACGTCTCTGGCCCAGGCGAAAGAGCTTCCACCTGCAAAGATGGAAAACGCAGAGGTAAACATGTTCTCTTCAATATGCGCAAATACATAAAGGCTTTTTCTGAAAATCCAAAAATCGGTTTTCTGGAATTGACCGGTACCCAACTGGAGGAACCGAGGAGTATATATTTGCCGTCCTCCGGGCCAACGGCACCTAGAGCCATACATGCATTATCAACGCCGCCGCAGGCAACCAGTGTGTCTGGAGATAAACCAATTTCTTTCGAAACTTCTGGAAGGATTTTTCCAATAATGGAATGGGAGGGAACAATTTCCGGGGAAAATATCGGGCGGAAGTTCTGCCGCCTCAGAAAATCAGAGCGCATTTTGTGGGCTACCAGATCATAAGCGCCAGTTCCGGAAGCATAAGAAGGATCCATCCGGCAGACACCGGTTAGTTTATAGTTGATATAATCCTTGGAGCCGAGCACATTGACAGGTTTTTGGAAAAAATATCTGGCTGGTGTTTCTTCATCATCAACAAAAATAGAATAGCTGGGGAGCCGGAAAACCGTTTCCTGTTGTCATATACCATGTCTCTTCGCTGATCTTTTGGAAAAATTCTTCTGTTTCGGCAACCGCACGGTGTCTGACCAGATAGGAACAGATTCTGTTAAAAGATGTCCGTCTTTATCGATGGGGAACAAGTTACCAGACTATGCCCGGAAAGCGCCAGAACGCCAATTTCAGAAGCGGCTACATTACTGCTTTGATTAATTTGCGCGTGCTCTCAGCGACACCGTTCCACCAATCTTCCGGCTTTTGCTCTGTGCATATAAGAACAGGGGTACTGGGTTGGATAGCTGATAAAGGATTTGGCTAAGGTATGCATTTCTTCATCGCAGAGAGCCTTTACACCGCCGGTGCCCAGATCAATGAGCAATGATTTTCATAAATTGATACCTCACCTATATTCTTGAATGCAAGATAACTATCTTTAAACATAACAAAATTGACATAAAAAACAACAAGAACAATTGTTTTATGTAGATATTATACGATACATAAACAAATTTCAAGGGAAAAATATTAAGAAAAATAGGCACAAATAACAAAAATAAAAAGAAAAAACTGTTTACAACAATGTGTAGTGATGTTAGTATGAAAGAAAAAGTAATTATGTTTTCGAAAGCAATAAAGATAATTATCTTTATAATATCTACAGAAAGGGGATAGAGAATGACACCTAGAGAAGCGGCTGCATTAATCGACATCAGTGCAGTCAGAACACAGCATACGCTTCAAAAGATATCGAAGAAATCGTTTCTTATGCGAAAGAGTACAAATTCATAAACGTACATGTACTTCCGTGTTGGGTATCTACATTGGCAGATATGCTCAAAGATGTGGATGGCGTATATGTAGGAGCACCGGTTGGATTCCCTAGTGGTGCGCATAAGACAGAAAAAACGAAGATATTCGAAGCAAAAAGAGCTGTTGAAGGACGGCGTCCAGGAAATGGACATTGTGATGAATATCGGAAAAAACTGAAAAATAAAGAATATGACTATGTTTTGAATGAACTGAAACGTATCGTAGAGCTTGCAAAAGGCAAGGCGCTGGTCAAAAGTGATCATAGAGATCAATACACTTTTGACGATAAAGAAATGTTTAAAGCCTGCGATCTAGTTATCGAAAGCGGTGCGGATTTCGTTAAGACGGGAACTGGCTGGGTTCCAGGTCCGGGCGGAGCGAATATAGAGAGGATTCGCAAACTGAAAGAACATTGCGGCAATCGGATCAAAGTGAAAGCAGCAGGCGGCATCCCAACTAAAGAAGAATTCATGGAACTGGTCAATATGGGTGTAGAGCGGATGGGCATCAACACGAAATCGGCCATTGAGATTGTAAATGCTCTGAAGGAAGATACTTAAATTTATCAGTAATTGTTTTATCTGAAAGCAAATAAAGGTAAGACAATTCGAAGATATATGGAGTGAGGTGATAACGGAGAAGGAAAAGGCTATTTGATTTTATGGGGAAAATTATGAAGGAAAAGGGTAAGCAACAAACTAAGAGAATGGAGGAAATGAAATGAAGTTGAAAAAAGTTATTGTGCGCAATGTTGTCAGCAGCTATGGTAGTATCCCTTGCAGCTTGTGGCTCTGGTGATTCACATCAAGACAGAAGAGCCCAAAAAAGGAGACAACCGAAAGAAACGACAGATGCTGCAAGTGAAACAGCAGATACAGCGGAAGAAGATGGATTTGCAGCCACATTGAAAGGAAAAAGGCGATGGACTTACTGTGGGCCTGGCAATGGGAGACCTTTTCTTCTACATATATCGTTGCGGCAAGCCAGTATTTTAAAGCTTTAATGGAAAGAGCTGGAGCAACAGTAAAAGTTGTAAACTGTGATGGTGATGGAAGTCTTCAGGCTGACCAGATTGCAGATTTTATCAATATGGGCGTAGATATTATCTGTGTTCATGCAAATGACCCAGCAGCCGTGGCACCAGCAGTAGAATCGGCAACAGAAGCGGGGATTCCTGTGGTTGGATTTAACAAGACTGTAGATGGAGGAAATCTGAATTTTTTAGTATATTCCAGCGACAATGTGGCAATCTGGTGCAGCAGCGGCGCAGTTCCTGGCTGATAAGGCAAAAGAACTTTAGTAAAAAATTGCAAAGTTATGCAGGGAACCATGACGGCAAGTGACGCGTATCTTCGTCAGGATGGAATTGAAGAAGTTGCTGAAAAAGAAGGTTTAAAACTCTTGGATGAGCCTTGCGATTGGACAAGTGATAAGTCAGAAGCTGCATTAAATGACGTATTAACTGCAAATCCAGATCTGTTTGGTGTTATTGTGTATATAGTGATTGCATGGCATCTGGCGTTGTGTCTCTTACAATGAATGATTTGGCGGTAGATGCATCTGATGAAAAAGCATATCTATTTTGCAACAATCGACTGCGATCCGACAGGCATTGAGTGTCTGAAATCTGGAATTTCGGATGTATCTATTGAACAGTCTCCGCTTGCATTGGCAACAGTAATTGCTAAGGGATGCTTGGAGATTGTTGCTAAAGGAGAAACTCTGAATGGCGAAAATTATCGAAATGGATACGAATGTTGTTACCAAGGATATGATTGATGATCCGGCACGTTGGGCTACCTATGATCCGGAAACAGCTACAGAGCTTTGGGCAGGTACAGAAGAAATTTGGAATACATATATCAAATAAGCAGTTAAAACAATTTGGCTTAAAGCCATTTGTAACAGCCATCTGATAAATTCGGATGGCTGTTACCTGAAAGGAAATGAGTATGATACAGGACAAATTAAGGAGTTACGGGGAATATGTAAAAGCTTTGGTGGTATTAAAGCTTTGGAAGATATCAATTTAGAACTTCATAGTGGTATGGTTTATGGACTTGCAGGTGAAAATGGCGCAGGAAAATCTACGACAATGAAGATTATTAATGGTGCGTATGTGGCTGATGAGGGAGAAATATTGGTTGATGGAGTTGTAACAAAGATAACTTCCCCTTTGGATGCTCAAAAGATTGGCGTAGGTATGGTATATCAGGAGTTGAATATGTTGCCTGACCTGAATATTGCAGAAAACATTTTTATTTCGCACCTTTCAGAGAAAAAAACTGGATTTATAAATTGGAAAAAAATTCACGAAAAGGCAAAAGAGCTTCTGCAGATGATGGAAATAGATATTGATACTCATGTTTGCTTGGGAGAATTAAAAGCTGCGCAGCAGCAGTTGATTACGATTGTGGAGAGCTTTATCTAAAAAGAGTGTAAAGTCGTCATTCTTGACGAACCAACATCTTCACTCACAGATAAGGACAGCGCACTTTGTGTTAAAAGCAGTAAGACGTTTAAAGGAATTGGGATATATTGTTATTTATATTTCTCACAAATTAAAAAAGTGCTGGATATCACTGATGAAGTAATTGTATTTCGTAATGGACATAAAATTGGAAACTATTCATCCGGAAGAGTTAGATGAAGAACGCTTGGCAGAATTGATTGCAGGCAGAAAACTGGAAAGTAAATATCCAAAAAGTGAAAGATTTAAAAAGGGCGAAGGTTTGCTTAGGGCTGAAAATCTTTCTGTACCAGGTCTTTTAGATAATGTATCCTTTTCTCTCCATGCAGGAGAAATCCTTGGCATTACAGGTTTGATGGGGGCAGGGAAAACGGAGGTTGCAAAAAACAATTTTTGGTGTCTTTGGAAAAGGCAATCCAAAATCAACAGGTAATGTATATTTGTTTGGAGAAAAACTAGATATTCATACACCACAGGATGCAATAGCGAAAAAGGATTGGTTTGGTTCCCGAAAATCGAGCGGTTGAAGGACTGTTGACGGAGATGAGCATTGTAGATAATGTGATATTGGCATCCTTGGACAAGGTTTCAAACCATGGCTGGATTGATCAAAAAAAGTTAATCGACAATGGATGAAAATGATACAGTCATTGGAAATTAAGTGGAAATCCTCAAAAATCCTGTAAACAGCCTTTCTGGAGGAACCAGCAGAAAATAGTGCTTGCAAAATGGCTGGCTGCGAAATCCCAAATTGTTATATTTGATGAGCCGACCAGAGGTATCGATGTTGGCACAAAGTGGCAGCTTATGAACTGATGAATGAGCTTCGGCAGGAGGTTGGCGTGATTATTATGTCTTCGGAGGTAGAGGAAGTGTTTAATATGTCTGATACAGTTATGATTCTGAAAGAAGGCAATGCAGTGTTTACTTGCGACACGGACGAATTCGACATAAAAATTGCAGCTTTATATGTGAAGGAGCAACTGATATGAAAACAAAAATGAAAAGTATAATGTCGTCAGAGATTGCAATATTATTGGTGCTGATTTTACTTTGTATTGTGGCGGCTGTGGTGACACCAGTTTTTGCAACGAGTAAGAATATTATGAGTGTACTTCAGAGAACAGCGACAACTGGTATTGTAGCAATTGGAATGACATTTGTAATTGAACTGGTGGAATAGACCTTTCCGTAGGGGGCAGGTCACAATTATAGGAATTGTAGCAGCTCTGATGTTTGGTAAAAAGGGATGCCAATGGGAGCAATTCTTGCTCTGATGATTGTTATGGAATTGCAATGGGATTAATTAATGGGGTTCTTATCTCTTATTTAAAAAATTGTTCCCCATTATGGTCACTCTGGCAATGCAGCTTATCAATTTGAATTTCACTATATATAACAGAAGGTAGACAGTTCCAGATAAAAAGAGGATGCATTTCGTTTTTTTGGATTAGGAAAAATAATTGGAATCCCCACGCCATGGATCTTTGCTGTCGTAGCAGTGATTGCAATGTTGCTTTTGAAAAAAGTTTACGATTGGAAGAAAAATTCTGCAGTAGGGCAGCAATTCTAAAGGGCTTGGTATGCAGGAATTAATGTGAGAAAAAGGTTACGATCATTGCTTATATTATTACCGGAATCAGTGCGGCAATTTCTTCTATGATAATGATAAGTAAATTGATGTCAGCATCTGCTACTGTTGGAGACGGAATGGAAATGGATGCAATTGCAGCAGTAGTTATTGGCGGAACCAGTATGGAGGGGGGGGAATGGCTTATATTATAGGTACGGTTGCAGGGGCATTGATCATTACCGTTATTACAAACTGGATGACATTGCAGGATATCAATCCTTACTTGAGAGATGTTGTAAAGGTCTAATTATCATCATTGCATTGTTAATTGATAATATCAGAAGAGGAAAATTAAAGAAAAAATGATATGGCAGGTTAAATAGGAGGTTTTGAGTATGAATGATAAGATGAGAGCTTGGATATTAAGAGACAAGAAGAAAATGGTTTTTGGAAGACAGGCCAATGCCGGCGCCGAAAGATGATGAAGTATTGATTAAAAATCAAGTCCATGGGTATTTGTGGTTCGGATTTGCATTTTTATACAGATTTGAAAAATTGGTGATTACGCGACAAATGGGGAACCCTTGATTTTAGGCCATGAATGCTCTGGCGAAATTGTGGCTGTTGGGAAAAACTGTAAAAGTCAGCGATTGGTGATCGGGTAATTGTAGAACCTGGAATTCCGTGTATGAAGTGTGACGAGTGCAGAGCAGGAAGATACAATTTCTGCCATGATATGTTCTTTTCATGGGGGGACACCGCCGTGGGATGGTTGTTTTTGTGAATATGTTGCTTGGCCGGAGTTTTTGACTTATAAAATGCCTGATGAAATGTCCTATCAGGAAGGTGCTATGATAGAACCTTTTGTTGTTGGATTGCAAGGTGTAAAAAATAGTGGATTGAAATGCAGTGATAATGCAGTAGTGGTTGGTTGTGGCGCGATTGGAATGATGACGATAGAGGCGTTAAAAAGCCGCCGGAGCAGGAAGAATCATTGCAATTGATATGGAACCGATGAAATTAGATGTCGCACAGAAGATTGGTGCGACAGACGTAATCAATCCGAAAGAATGCGATGATGTTGCAGCTGAGGTGCGTAAAATGACAGATGGTTGGGGCGCTCAGTATGGATTTGAATGTGTTGGAAGTGGAAAGACTGTTTATGATATTAACAACTATGTCAGAGATGGTGGGACGATTACATATATTGGTTTGATGGTCAATGATGGAGCACCGATGCCCATGGCAATATGGTTATGAGAGGATTAACATATAAGTCTGTCATTCGTTATACCATCTCTTTGATCGCGCGATGATTCTTCTCAAATATGGAAGAGCAAATATTTTACCGCTGATGACGCATCAATATACCTTTGAAGAGGGGATATTGCATTTGAAAAAGCTTTAAATGATAAAAGACAGCTATTAAAGTAGTGGTCAATTTTTAAAACGGGCTGCTAGATAAAGGAGAAAAGTATATGCGTCAGTTTGAATTGGTTGCACCGAAAACATTTGAAAAACATGAAGTGCCGATTCAGGACCAAGTCTGGGCGAAGTGCGTATCGCAGTCAAGTCTGTTGAATTTGCGGATCAGATATTCACGCATATTATGGAGAACATCCATTTATGAGTTTCCCGATTGTTTTAGGGCATGAGTGTTCAGGAGTTGTCGAGAAAATCGGAACAGGAGTAACAAGACTGTCAGTTGGAGATCGAGTGGTTTTGCGACCGCAAGATGTGTGTGGAAATGTCGTCCTTGTAGAGAAGGAAGATATAATATTTGTGAATCATTGAAAGTTTTAAGGTTGCCAGTGAGCGCGGGCGGATGTTCGGATTACTATGTAGCAAAAAGAAGAACTTTTTTACCGTATACCAGATAAGATAGGATTTGGAGAAGGGACAATGATAGAACCCTTGGCAGTTGCTGTACATGCAGTGAAAAGGGCTGGAAACTGTTGAAGGTAAAAAGGTTTAGTATTGGGAGCAGGGACAATCGGAAATCTTGTGGCACAAAGTGCAAAAAGGTTTAGGAGCTTCGACTGTAATGGTTACGGATGTGTCTGAAGAAAAATTATCAATGGCATTGAATTGTGGAGTTGATTATGCGGTTGATATTTTAAAAAGAAGACTTAGTAAAGTGATTAAAGAAAAATTTGGTGAAGATGGGTTGATGTGGTGTATGGTGTACAGCAAATCCAGGAGCCTTGAACAAATGCTTTAATTGCAGGTAAGGAATACTGATGGTTATTGTTGGTGTTTTTGCTGGAATGCCTAGTATTAATCTTGCTAATGTTCAAGATCGTGAATACGAATTGCTGGGAAACCTTGATGTATGTTGAAAATGATTACCTTGAGTCTATTCGATTAATAGAGGAGGGACATCAATTTGAAAAAATTTTAATCACAGGTGAGTATCCCATTGAACTACAAAAAGCGTATCAATACATTGAAGAACATAAAGACACAGCTCAGAAACTGATTCTCAATATTTAAAAGGGAAGGCTGCCGGATATACAACAGAGTTCGGTAGCCATTTCTTTTTAAAAACAGGAGGAAACAGACAGCGTTATGATTCGTACAGTATGCAGAACGATGACCCTGCAGGAAGCTGGGGGCATTGCCATGAACATATCTGGTCTGGCTGCGCAGGGGCCGCTTCCCTTTCAGGGCAATGAAGCGCTGCGCATGGATGACGAGGATTGATCCCTGGCAGAGCTGAAAGAGCATGTGCGGCGGCAGGAGGGAAGCCTGATCGTGGACGCCCCTACAGGCTGCGGCAGAGATGGAGTGGATGTTGGCACAGTTGTCAGAGAAAAGCGGCGTGGATATCGTGGCTTCTGTGGAATTTCACAGAAGATGTTCTTTGATCCAGACAGAACTGGTGCACCAGTAATGGTACACATACAGAGAAGGGGAATAATATTGTGAGGTGATCCGCTGGTTTGAGCAGCGAAAAGATTGCATCTTCTCGTCTGCTGATTTGTCATCTGGATCGCTTACGCATCATGATGTTGCCTATCACAAAGATTCTGGTATCAGGCTGTTATTTCTGCTATGACGGCGTGCGCCGCCTGAAAGGTGTATCGAACAGATGGAGCTGGATTATATCCTGAAAGGATTATATTCCTTCTTCTATTACGATGAAAAAAGCAACACGTTCCCCATGAATGGGTAAAATATCTTGGCTTCCCGGAATTGATGCCCAGATTAAAAGGGAATTGACATTGCCATCCATGAGAAACCGGAGGTGTATCGTGAGGTTGTGGACTTTTTATCAAAAAGGATCCGTTATCTCTGGGTGCCCTTGTTACCACCCATAAGATCGACATTTATGCAGCTGCTCATGACATGTTTGATGTGATCGGACCTTATGCAAAAACAGTTCGGTGAGATTTCTTCCATTTATAAGGATGGAGATAAATATTGTTGTGAGGCGAAGGATCCCATCACCTGTGGCATGGCAATGGAGGAGTTTGTTCCTGCAAATTACTGGAAAGAGCATCCGGAAGCAGGCGTGATGATCATGGGCGCAGGCGGAAGCTGTATTTCCATGTGTTCTTGTTATATGAGAAATTCCGGGAAGGGCAATGATCCGAAGAATATCGTTGTGGCAAACCGTTCTACGCCAAGACTGGAAGAGTGCAGGAAGATTAACGAGACGTTTTATCCAAATACTATTCCGGCAGAATATTTCCTGACACCTGATCCGGGCCAGAATGATGACGTGATGGAAAAAGAGATGGGAGAGGGCTCTCTGATCATCAATGCCACCGGCCTTGGAAAAGACCGTCCGGGTTCTCCGCTGACAGATGCGGCACAGTTCCCGAAGAAAGCCATCGTGTGGGAGATCAACTACAGAGGCGAGCTGACCTTCATGCATCAGGCAGAGGACACAGGAGAAAAAGAAAATCTGATATCCAGGATGGCTGGATGTATTTTGTATATGGCTGGACCCAGGTAATGGCTGATCTGTTCCACTGTGAGCTGCATTGGTGAGAAACTGAAAAACTCAGCGAGATTGCAATGGATGTACAAAAGAAAAAGTAAATAGGGGGGATAAAATATGGCAGATTTTAATGCGGATAAACCGTTTGATTTTGAACGAGGTTTTACGATTGATTTTGATATGCAGACTGGGTTATCATCAATGCTAGATACGGGGAAGCGATATCTGAGTCAGATGAAAAAGGAATGTTTGCGGATCAAAAAGCGTTTGAGGAAAAACTCCAAAATGAAGATCCAATGATTTTACGAGTTCCATTCTATGCCGGTACCGGAGACTCCGGGAGATGTTGCTTTCGGCTGTTCTATTTTAAATCCGGGTAAAATTGGAGAAGAATATTATTTTACAAAGGGTCATTTTCATACAATTATTGATACGGGAGAAATATATTATTGTTTGAAAGGACACGGATATATCTTATGGAAAATCCTGAAGGGATTGGGACGCATTAGAGTTACTTCCTGGTAAAGCACTTTATGTGCCGAAACGCTATGCACACCGCAGTATCAACGTAAGCGGACGAGCAGCTCATCACTTTCTTTGTGTTCCGCGCAGATGCAGGTCATGACTACGGTACCATTGAGACTAAGGGCTATCGCAAGCTTATGGTGGAGCGTGACGGAAACCGGTCATCATCGATAACCCGAACTGGAAGTAAGAACTGGATAGAACACAAACTTCTTCTATAAAAATGACACTGTTTTTAGGATAGTGTCATTTTTTACTGGTCGGTGGAATTTACCTGCACGGGGAATTTAAAATTTCAAGTCAGCTAATTCACAGAGGACAAAAATTCAAAGAAACTATGCAGAGATATTGGAATTGGAACCGAAGATAAAGTTATATACTTGTATAGAAAACGACTTTGCAGATGATGAAACCAATTGTTATTTTGAAAACATATCTTCCTTATGACAAATGTTATTCAGTGGAAAAATGTGATTTTACGAAGGAATCTCTTTATCATATTTTAGGCCAGGATGATAGCACTAAAGTTTGTTGCGTAAAGAGGCAAGTGAAAGCAGTAGAGGCTACATCAAAAAGATGCTGATTTGTTAAAAATGAGGAAAGGTCAGCCTATTTTGGCATCAAA
>VOFC01002064.1_pt1 | contig 21681 bp, 27 predicted proteins | sample 5384161 | NCBI WGS metagenome assembly VOFC01 (sample SAMN12384722, study PRJNA508395) | human gut metagenome | isolation source: healthy gut B | host: Homo sapiens | reverse complement strand
ACGGCTGTGGCAATCCGTTCTCTTTTTTGAAGGGAAATACGGATTCTTTCGTGCTCCGCACTCAGAATGACAAACCATTTAGCCGCCAATGAATACCGTGTAGTGTGCAGTGCGTCGCCCTGTCATTGCGGTGCGGGTCTCCGGTGGAGACCTCTGCGGAGCAGAAGCACCGACCGAGCCGACAGGCGATAATCAAAAAGGTCTTGCGCGCGGCGTTTTTTCAAACGAGGCGGGACTCGGCTCTTCGGTAATAGCGCACTCCGCTTCGGAAACTCGCGAGCCGGTAAAAAGCAGGGACTTTGGGGCATATTTGAGGTATTTTTTTGATACGTTTGTTATCTGCACCTTAACCGCGCTTGTAATTCTTACAACGAATATCCCGGTTCGGGCGCATACCAAAAACGGTACGTTTTTCGGCTTTAACAACAGGCAGGTAATTTTGCAGGCGCTTCAGACTCGGCAACGGCGCTAAGCGCGTTTTCCTCTAACCTCGGAACCTTTCGGAACGGTTACGTTTTTAATAATTCTTCCGCTTTTTTGCCTTTACAACGGTGCTTGCATGGTCCTATTACGGCGAAAAGGCGGTTGACTTCTGACTTCCATCATTTGCCAGAAAGCAAAAGAAAAAATACCGTTCTTATTTTTTAAAATAATATTTATACTTCTTATAGTGTTTTCATCGCTTATAGGCTCTGACCTTATCTGGGCGCTCGACGATACCTTTAACGGGCTTATGGCGCTGCCTAACCTTTGTGGCGCTCGTTATTCTTTCGGGTCAGGTGGCACGTATAACCAAAAACTATTTCGACCGCCAAAAGGGTAAAGACGTAGAGCCTATGCTCTCGGCATACCCGAACAAAACGAAGAATTTAAAGCCGAGCTCAATAAGCGGTAAATAAATCAAAAAATCGGACTGTTTGAACAGTCCGATTTTTTAGTAATACCGAAAAAATTGTCGTTACGAACGCCGTTAAGTGCGCGGCAATCCGTTCCCCCTTCAAGTAGAATGTGAATTCTCACAAGCTCAGAATAACAAAACAGAAAGCGCGAAATATATTATCGGTTTTATTACCGATTATGTATCTATATCTTCTTTTTTTTAGGCAAGCCTTCAAAGGCAAAAAGCTTTATTATCACAAAGGTTATCGGTCCGCCTACGGCTGTTGCAATCGCCGTTGCCCAAAACGATTTATTTTAAGCACGTTTATTGTAAGCATACTTGCAAGCGTGTAAATAAGCAAATTCGGAACGTACGAAAGCAAAAGCGAAGATACTTTCTTAAGGAAAGCCTTTTTTAAAAACAATAGCGCTGTTAAGCGCGTAATTTATTGTAAGCGAAATAAAATACTCTATATAAGCCGAAATATTTTCCTGAATTTTAAGGTGCGCAAGCCATAAAGAAAAAAACGCAGTGTTAAAGGTATTAACAATGCCTATAAGGCAAAAAAGCCTATAAATTTTTTGCTTAAAAAATGTGTTTTTAACGCGTATTAAAAAATCACGCACCTGTTTTCGCCTCTTTTCCGCAGCAGATATTATACCAAATTTACGGAAAAAAAGACAAGTCTTAATTTTTTGCCTGCAAGCTTCCTTATCTGCGGCATACGGAACAGTATCATTGCCGCGGCGGTGGTGATTATAAGCTCAGGCAACATATAAAAAAGCCGTTATACGCAACCGAATAAAGTATGGGACGGCCCGTAAATACTCCGCCGAAAATCTCAAACTGCTCAAGATTTTTAAATATAACGTACCCCGAAATAAAGTGGCTTACAAACCTTAAAAATACCGCAAGCGCAACGCCGCCGCAAATACCCTTGTAGCCCTTATCGGCAAAAATTCCCGCAATACCGAGAACGGTAAAAGGCAATTATGTAATCAAACATAATCGTACCGATAAGCATAGCGGCGTAAGCCCCAAGTAAGAACCTCCGGCAGACCTAACGCCAGCTGTCCCAAGGCATACACAAATGCCGAGCCGAATCCCATTTAAGCCCGAACATTACAGATATCATCAACCACAGGCAGCATTGAAAGCAGGGTTACCAGCCGCCCAGCGGCATTTGATTACCAATAAAGCTAAGCACGGTTGCGAGGGGCTACAAATACGGCGCTTACCGTTAATTTGTAAACGGGTTTTTTGTTGTTTCCATTTTAACACTCCTTTTTTTCTTTGCAATTCCCGGCGAATAAAAAAACGCGTGCGGTAACGCGCACGCGGCAATACTATAAGTATTTTCCTACGACGGCATTATCCGTATCAGGTCACAGGTCGAAGTCATAGTAAAACGGACTTCCTCTCAGCCTGAGTTTCATCAAGCTCCCCTAATTGCAGGGTTATTATACCACCGCTTTAAAGCGGTGTCAAGCCTAATTCGGATTTTCAAAAACCTCGTATAAAAGCGACTTAAAGAAAAAAATGTGCTATTATATTTCTGTTGTCTGCGGGTGTAGTTCAATGGCTAGAATCCCAGCCTTCCAAGCTGGTCGTGTGGGTTCGATTCACCCGCTCCAAAAGAAAAGTCGCTGTCAAGCGGCTTTTTTTGAAAATACGGGAATCGAACCTGCGGTTCGCTCTCTTGCGGTTCCCGTTGTTGCCGCGCTGCCGCTTGCAACTGCCGCCAGGCGCTTCGTTTTTGCTCGCTGTATCATCCGCAGGATGCGCTCACCCAACCTCACCCATCACCCGCTCCATTCCGGGGTGTTGTTATAGTAATCGAGAAATTACTTTTTAACAACACTCTGTTTTTTATTTTGTTTCGCTTATGCTGCTGCATTTGCAGCTTTTTCTGTTCGTTATTATAATTTGTCGGCAGCTTCGCAAAAATGTAATGAAGAACGCTCTTTTGTTTGCCTATACCCTTATTTCAATTTCTGTACGGAGAGGTAAATTATCCCTGAACCTATATAAATTTCAACCTTACCGTTTTCAAGCTCATACCTGTTATTGCAAGAAAAAAATCCTTAGCTCGTCATAGCCCAATGTAAACGTTACGGTTTGCTCGCTGTGGGGGCAATGTAGATCTTTTTAAAGCCCTTTAATTCTTTAACCCTGCGGCGAACAAGAATTGCCCTTTCCGTGAATATAAAGCTGAACTGCCTCTTTGCCGCCGATATCCGATACGTTTCTGATTACCGCTTTTACTTCAAACAAACAAAGCGCCCTTTTCGGTAACCTCCATTGAAACGTATTCAAAATCAGAATATGAAAGTCCGTAACCGAAAGGATATAAAACTCTTTTATTATTATCGCCGTATGTATTAACTACCCAATCATCGGAAACCGACGACTGTGCGCTTGTGATGCGGTTTGTAATATGCCCGGCAGGCAGGTGGGTGCATACGGAATAGATACTGAAAGCTTACCGGACGGATTAACCTTTACCCGTTAAAATGTCCGACAAAGCACGGCCTCCCTCTTCACCCGGATACCACGCTGTAAGCACAGCGTCGGCAATTTCGCTTACTCTTGTTATATCGTAAGGTCTGCCCGCAATAAGCAAAGCTATGATCGGCTTGCGGTTCTCTTGAGAATCTCTATCAATTCAAGCTGATTACCGGGTAATGAAATATCCGAAATATCCATACCCTCTCCGCAGTCAAGGAATTTTTTGCCTTAATTGCCGCTCCGTTATTAAAATCGTAGGTAAGATTTGAGTTGTTTTCGCCGTACTTCCGCCTATTGTTACAATTATAACATCGGATCCTTCGCAAAGCCTTAAAGCATTATCAAAATCCCTCTGTATCGCCTGTAAAGCTCCACCCCTTTGTAAATCCCGACAAATTGAGCGTTTCCTTAAAGACATCCTTAATTGCCCTTGCCTGATCGTCTACAAATGGCGTATAGTCGCTAACTGATAGTAAATATCAGCCGCATGCTCGCCTATCAGGGCAACCCTTTTGTTAGTGTCTATAGGTAATATGCCGTTATTTTTAAGTAATATGACAGATTCTGCCGCCATATCATAGGCCAGCTTTTTCTGTATTCCGCTTTCAATAAATACCGAAAGCGAGTCGTCCTCTTTAATATAGGGATTATCAAAAGTCCTAATTCGCCATTTCTTTTTCAAGTATTCTCGTTACCGACTCATCAACTAAGCTTTTATATCTGCAAGCCCTTCTTCTACCGCAGTTTCAAGCTTTAAATGGCGCCTGCGTCGGCAAGGCTTAAATCAATGCCTGCCTTTAAAACATTAGCGGCTCCGTTACAGGGGTCTGACCCATTTGTTCAATTACTCTCCGGAACAGCCCAACCGTCGGAAAGGGTTATTCCCTTAAATCCCATTTTTTTCTTAAAACATCTCTTAGAAGGGTAGGAATTGATATGGCACGGCACGCCGTCAACCGTGTTGTATGCCGCCATAATTATATCTGCGCCGGCTTTTACAGCCTTTTTCGGTCGGAGGTAAATGAATATCGTGAGAAGCTCTCTTATTCCGACATTAACCCTCCTCTGTATTCATACCGCCGAAGCAATCCCCTGCCGCGCAGTAATGCTTACAGCAAATAAGCGCGTGTTGTTTTTCTTGAAGCCCTCAACGCCGGCTTTGGCAAATTCGGAAATCAAATAAGGGTCTTCGGAAAAAAGTCTCCTCCGTTCTGCCCCAGCGAGGGTCGCGGGCAACATCAAGCATAGTAACAAATCCGATATGATTTGCCGAAAGCTCGATTTCTTTACCGACAGTATCCATCATTTCGGAATAAAGTCCGGGATTAAAGGAGGAACCGATACATAAATTTGTGGGAAAACCGTACTGCCCAAAGCGTGAACGCCGTGGTTTGCTTCCACCTCAACAAGAACGGGAATTTTTCACTCTTGCATTGTCGAGTATGTACTTTTGCATCATATTGGCAAACTTAACTCTGTGGCGGGGCTCGATACCCGTCCCCCAATTATGCTGTGTAAAGCCGTCGGCACGTAAAAATTGCTGATGGCGCCCATTGAGCCGTAATCTCTTATAAAATTTTTTAAATTCGTCTTTTTAAAGTGAATTCTTCACCGTTTCTTTCAAAACAGCGATAGCCCGCCACCGTTTGAGACATTTACATTTGGCAAGCTTTTCTCTCAGCGTCATTTCCTTTAAAAGGTTTTTGAATTTGTTGAGTGTAATTATTCATAATTTTTTATTTAAACTGTACTTTGTTCCTTAATATAATCGTCAAGATATTTCAAATTTATATAAGGCTTTACCGTATCTATAAAATCCTTTTTCCGCTTTTACGTCGAAGCCTATATAAATTTGACATTTTGTGCTTTACAGCTTAGAGACATAAAAAGGCTTTCGGCTATTTCCAAGGCGGTTTTTACCGCGAATAAGCATACCGATTATTTTCAGGTCGTTCAAATCAATTGAGCTTAGCATACTTTCGATCATTATCGGTATTTCGAGTCTCTATTTCTTCAACACTGCTGTCAAAATTGAGCTTTCGGTTTGTAGGCTTAAAGCAATCGGTGCTCTGCTCAAAGGGTATGTTGGCGGTAGTGTCTCTTGAAGTGAAATAATTTTTGTTAGCATTATGTTAACGCTTCCGAAATCGTTTCTGTTTTTAACACAAAGCTCATATAATCTGTAAAGCATTATTGCCCCTGAGGTCTGTTTATAGCTTGAGGACGTAAGCGACGGATAATACAGCCTTGATAACAGGCTGTTCATTGAACCGATAAAAAGGTTTTTTCAATGTATTCGGGGTCGCTGTGCTTAAGTCTTTCTATCAAATCAACAGCTACAAGGTCGTTCACCAAAATAACAACGTCATATTTATCCCGATTTTCAAAAAAAAGCTTTCATAGCAGCTGTCAAGACCGTTTACAACCGTATAAATATCGTCAATGTCAAGCGCCGTCCACCTTTTGATATATTCCCTCTGCCAATTTCGTATCGGCGTTCGAACGGGGATTTAAGCCGTACAGCGCCAAAATTTCTTCTGTTATTTGTTACGCAGTAATTAAGAATTATATTTGACTTATCGGCTATATCGTTGCTTATCATATTGGCGTGCCTGATATTAAACGGAACGTTTAAAAAGTCATCCTTTAATATTACGAATATTCTTTTTCGTAGCATTTTTCAATTACCCATTCGCTGTAATCGTCCAAATCAATTTTGGTTTTTACAAAAAACGCAACTGCCTCTTCATCGTGAGCGGCCGACGAAATAAATTCATCAAAAGAAAAGGTATCAATAACCTTTAGCTTTTTTTTTTCGGTAAATATCCGCCATTCTTTTTACGATAACATCGTTACGATAGAAAAAGCTTCTTTCATTGGAAAGTTTTTAGCCGAATTCAAAAACGTAAAACGTAAAATGCCAAAATATCATCTCCGGAGAAGCTTATTTACAGGTATTACACCATAAAAACAGAGCGTAAAGCTCTGTGAACAGCAGCGCCGTTTTGGAATTCGAAGGAATACCGTTTTTAGCCGTTCAATGTTTTTATGCGAAAATCTCTGATTTTTCAAACGCAGTATGCGTGTCGGCGGCGTTTTCCGCCGCCGGCTCAAAGTTATTATACCACGAAGCAAAAAATTCTTGCAAGAAATCTTTGCAAAGCCGTCGCCTTATGTAGCTATCATACCGCAAGCTTCCCGTTTTAAACGAAAAATATTAAATTTTAATACGTAGATCGGATATATACTGCCGACTTAATTTATTTTGCCTGATTTTTTATAACGGTATTACACGGTTATACCCAAAAAGTAATTTTTGAGGAATAAAAGGTCGTCTTTCGTTGCAGGTTTAGAATCGCCGTCTAAATCATATTTCATATCTGTATCCTGATTTATTACCGCCTCTTTAAGCATTACAAGATCTCTGATATCGGCAACCTCATCTTCGTTTAAGTCGCCTTCTATCGGGTTAATCCATTTAGCGTAAACTACCGCTCCTGCGGTTACGGTTGTAACCTTTGTTGCTCCGCTGAAATCGGGAGAAGAATACCAACCGACAAATTCCATACCGTCCTTAACGGGGGTTTTTAAGGCTCCGCCCTCTTCTGCAAACTCGGCTTTATATTCGCCGTCGTCACAGTATACAACGGTAACCTGATTTTCCGCGTCCGCGTTAATTTCCTGCACCAAAATTGAATTGATTTCAAATTTCCAAACGCCGGAAAAGCCTATTCTAAGCGGCTTGCCGTTTCCTTCTATTACAGCACTTAGGTAATAACTGTTTTCTTTTGTCAGTCAGTACATGATTTTTGACGGCAGCTACATGAAAAATTACCGGCAGAGGTTGATGATGCATTTGCGGTACTGTCATAACCGATGGCAATCTGCGGCAGATGTCCTACATTACTCTTATTACCATTATTATTAACAAACTTGTAATTCAATGTTACTGCATACTTTTTGCCGCTTTCAAGCCGTACCAATGCGTTATCTGCATCTCTTAAGCCTATCTCTTTATGTTTTTTGATATACTGCCGACATCTTTTATGGGTTGCTTAGTAGGAATAGCGCCATACCAATTTGCTACAGTAAACTTTAATATTCCGCCTTCGTATGTCATAGTAGTTTCCTTAGTAGTTAATAAATTCGATTTTTGACAAATCGATCTCCCTATCGGTTGCAGCCGAGGCGGTGAACGGTACCGCTATTATTACCGCCATAAGTAAAACGCTTGATAATAAAATTGATAATGCTTTTTTTCATGATTTTATCTCCTTTGTTACAATATATTTTCCGATATTGTTAGGCTACCCGTCATTGCAAGCGCCGCAAGGCGTGCGGCAATCCGTTCCTCCTTTCTCGTCATTGCGAAGGCGCGGGTGTCCGGTGGACACCTCTGCGAAGCAGAAGCACCGACCGAGCCGGCAGGCGATGATGTAAACGGCTGCGGCAATCCGTTCTTTCTTTTAGAGTATTACGGATTCTTTTCGCGCTATGCGCTCAGAATGACAGACATTCAGTTATTGCAAGCGCCGCAAGGCGTGCAAATATACTTTCGCTTAAATAAAATTCTGCCGTTTATAATAGCTCTTTCGGGCATATTACCTTAATTTATCCCGTTATACCCACTCTGTCTATCGAACGGACAAATTTCCGTTGGAAAATCATATAAGTATAAGAGGAATTATTACATACATTAAGCACGCCGCACTGACTAAGGACGCATATTCCGCCAGCCCTCGTATATACCGACCTGCTTTAAATAGACCTTAAGGAAGCTTAAAACCATTGCAAGCGGCGCCGAATCGGATAAAAAGGTAAGTGAAGCGAGATAATATTCATTCAATGCCAAACAAAGGAAAGCACCGAAACCGTAACCAAAACCACGCTTGACGACGGGCAAAGCAATTGAAAAATATGTCCTCACGGGACCTGCGCCGTCGATATAAGCCGCGTCCTCAATTCCTTAGGCAGATTAACGAAAAACTGCTGATAAATAAATATCATCATACCGCTTCTGATACCGACGCCTAAAAGAGACGGCAGCCAATATACAAACGGTGTGTTGAATAAATGAAGATTTCGGTAGTTTACAGACATTGAAAGACTGTACATCTGAATAGGAACAAGCAAGGAAAGTATAAGGAAAAACGTGCATATCGGCTTACCCTTAAATTTAAACCTCGCAAAGCCGTATGCAACGAAGGCGCATACAAAGGTTTCTATTGCCGCGCTTGAAATTTGAACAAAGGAAGGTTTGCTTCAGCGCCGTTCCGAAATCCAACAGCTCGAAAAATTTCCTTAAAGCTTTTAAGGCTGTAGGTTACGGGGATCCAAATATGCTCTACATCAAGCATTGCGTCCGTATCCTTGATCGCCGTCACAAGCATATAAAAGAACGGGTATAAAACAATATAGCCTACAATTGTAAGGATCAAAAGCCTTGCCAAGTAAATTATTGCGGCTGAAGCCTTTCGGCGGAGAAGCGTACTGCTGTAACCTGCTTTTGAAGTCATTTAACTCCACCTCCTTAAAGCTTCTTATTGTAGATAAATAAGATCAGCGCCACAATTATACCTACAACAAGGAAGTAAAGCCAAAGTGCCGCCGATCCTCTGCCGAATGCCAGTGAATTGAAAAACTTATAGCCCTGTTCTATTACCTTATTGCTGCTTTTTGTTATGTTTTCAACGATTGTGAAAAACTATTACAAGAAACATTGTTCTGCCGAGACTCGGAAGAGTTATAAACCAAAATTCCTCCCATTTGGTCGCTCCCTCAACCTCGGATACCTCGTAAAGCAGATCGGGAATCGACTGGAGCCCCGCAATAAACAGAATTATCTGAATTCCGCTTTGCCAAACCAGCATAAACAGGTTATCAAGCCCTACCGAAAGATAGGTTTCAACCGCCGCCGGCAGGTTCAGTGCCGAGAAAATCGCCGAAAAATCAACCATTCCGAAGGAAACCGATTCATTAACCGCAACCTCTGTGGCGTTTCCGGACGCCGCGCTTAAATAAAGATCCAAAACCGAACCGCCTGCAATTATTACAGGTAAAAGAACAGTGAACGGAAGAATAATCTTCCCCTGAACTTATTGTTCAGCAGCACCGCCAAAATAAGACTTACAAGCAGTATAAACGGAACCGAAATAAACATATCCGTAAATGCCGCAATAAGATTATTTACATACTTTGTATCTTTAAACAGCAAATACTTGATGTTCTCAAGCCCCACAAATCTTGTTACGGCGCCGTCGCCTATTGTTATATCGGCAAAGGAAAAATATGCGGACTGTACAATCGGCACGATAAAGAAAATCAGCATACCGACTATCCAAGGGGCAAGAAAGATATATCCGTAACGGGATTTTAAGGCTTCAAGACTCTTGACCTTGCGCTTTTCATTATCCTTCCCTCCCGTATATATAGCCCCCTGCCGCAACCTCGCCGTATTGTGTGGCAACAGGAGCCTCGCCGTAATTTACAACCGTGTATCCGCCGCCTGCAAACCTTGTAATGCGGACGTCCTTATTTATTATTTCATAACCGACGATCTCGGCATTTCCCGTCAGCTTCAAATAATCCTTAGCTTTATTTACGGCGCTGTAAATATCTTTCTTAATACCGTCAAAGCCTGAGCCGAAGATAAACGTATTATCGTTTGTAACAAGTTCTTTTTTGAAATTGCCGTAAACCGTGTATGAAGGAGAAATTCCGCTTTCCGCACAGCGAAGTATCGCATTGTCTTTATCAGAACAGAGATTTATCGATACCGAGCTTAGCGGAACATAGCCCTTGAATACAAGCTCATAAAACGGAACGTCAAAGTCGAACGCGATATTATCCGAGGAATATATCGGAGCGTCGTTCACAAAGTCTGCATTTACCGCCGCGTAGCTGTTTGCCGAAGCGGTAAGCAGCTTATATCCGCCCTTTTAACATCCGCAAAAAGCTTTGCAACGTCATTTTCCATATTGTTTGCCAGATATGTTTCCTGATTTGCATAATCGGAATAAACCGTACCGCCAAGAGAATTTAATGAAATTCCCGAAACGCCATTTTTGCTGAAACCTTTATTATTTTTTCAACAGCACGGCTTAAATTACTTCTTGAAAGCAAGTAAAATCTGTCGTCGTTTGAAGCCTTGCTTACGGTGTCAAAGCTTGTATATGTTATACTCATACCGCTTGAATATACCGCGGCGTCCTTCTTTGAAAAACCGCCGCCCGATTTATTAAAGGCTATAACGTCATAATCAAAGAAAGCGTTTATACCTTTTTATCAAGCGCAGAATAAAGCTTTTTCCATATTTCCAAGCTTGCCTGCCGTTTTAAAGCCGCCTGCAACCTTTTGCGCGTCCACTCCGCTTTGACCGAAACCCCAAAAAGGTTTAAATTTATGTTACTGCCGATTTTTCCGATAGCTCATCGGCAATTTTTTCCGCTTCCTCAGCAGTTGTAAGGGGAAAAGCTTTGTTGTGGGAATACCTAAGATAAAATCTGGCTGAAGGGTCGCGCCGATGATTTTAAAGCTTGCGTCAACCTCTTTATTTTCGGTTCTTTCAAGCCCGAAATTTTCCTTTAAATAGTCGCGGTATTTTTCCGCCATACCGTAAACGCTTGCTTTTTCGCCGCTTAAAACAAAATATTCCGCTTTAACGGGCGTGGTTAAAATACCCTTATCAAAAACCTTAAAATTACCGAGCGTTGTGGTGGTTATGAAATTTTCGGGTCTTTCAATATTTTTAAAGCCTCTTATACGGAATGATGGGTAAACGGTTGAATAACCGATATCGTTTGAGCCAATATTCCAACTTATACTTGCAGACGGCGCTCCCGATGAGATGACTCCAAGCACTGCACTGTCGCCCTTTTAGCGGCAAAAATCGGCATTTTGATTTGCTCTGAGGTTGTAGACGTACCGAATTTTCTGTAAGCTAAATCACCGCCGTAAACCTCCTTGGAGCCCACGTTTCCGACCGCCTGCTCGCCTACGGGTTCCACAATTGCGCCTGAGCCGTCGGGAATGAAAAAGAAAGCTGTTTTCGGAGTTGTTTTTCAATCCGCAAAGGAAAGGTTCTAATGCTACTGAGGTTACTTTATACTCTTCCCCCTCTGCAATCTCCTTTGGATCAACGGTTACCGCGAAGGAGTCTTCGCCTATTGTATACTCAACCGGCACAGCTATATCAAACTCGGTAAATTCATAAATAACCTTTAATCCGTTATCGATCTTTTCGGTGTAAATTTCGCCCTCTTGAACGGCCCCGGTATAGGAATACAGCGTAATTTCATCAAAGGATTTCGGGTCCTGATAGTTCACCTGCAAAGCAGATTCAAGTTGCGGGTGGTTTTTTTCTTTTTAACGCCGTTCTCGGTAACTCCGTTTTGCGCCTCGGCAGGTATTTGACCCCAAACCGCTCCGCTCTGCTTATCTACAAAGCTTACCCGCTTTAATGAGTCGTCCCAATTAAGCTCAAACCTGTCATTCTCACATACCTTGCCGTTTACATACTCCGAATCAAAGCTTTGGTCGCCGAAATTCAAAAAAGGTCACAAGCGATTTATCGTTTCCGCAGCCTGTTAAGCCTAAAAAGGGTTATAAGAGCTAACAAAAGCGCAAATATTCTGAATGATCTGTTTTTCAATTGCTCTACTCCCCTTCTATCGGTATATTATTTCGGTAAATACTGTCGCTATCCAACCGTAAACCTGCTGAGCCAACAGGCAAACCATAAATATTAGGAAAACGATTATAATCATCGCTATCACCGTAACAACGGTTGTGCCGACGAATTTGCCGAACTCATAATTATGTACCTTCATAACGCCAACGGCTAAAAATGAAAAACGTATAGAGAATACAAACTGTTTTAAATATAGTAATAAATGCAAATTCATCGGGTGAAAGTATATGCGTCATTAAAAAGATAAACGATCTGCGCAAAAACTATCGGCAGCAGGCTGTAGCAGGTAACAATGTAAATTTCTTTGAATTTACCGATACCGCCCATTAAAACGCATACGAGCCAGTTTGCCGATACAAACAGCAGAACCAACGCAACCGTTTTTAACAAAACGTAAACGAATTATAGCTCTCGGCGTCAAAACGGTTGAAGGCAAAGCCCGAAGCCTTATCGCTTATTGCGGAAATAATATAATAAACCGCTAAAACGGCGGTCGCCAAAGGGCAAAGAGCCTAATCCCTTTTCCTTAACAAGCCTAAAGCTTTCAAACGGATGCGGAATGCATTCGAGCATATTTCTAAGCTTTGCATTTTTAATAATAAGCAATTTTCTTTTTACGCTTTATATGAATAAGCACTGAAACCAACGCGGCAATAAAATTACCAGTAAGAAAACAAAAGTAAAATTCTTTTCAAAAAAATCTTGTTCTTTTTTACTGAAGGCGTCGGCATAGGTTTCCTTATCCGCGCCTAACTGCATATTCAAGCGCCTTATCATAGTCGCCTGAGGAATAGCAGGCCTTTGCAAGTCCTCTGTATGCCAGCTGATTATTCTTATCAAGCTTTATTATCTCTTTCCATTCCTCGGCGGTTTCACTGTAATTATCGTTTAGGGTTGCTGTTTGAGCCTTTCGCACAGCCTTACCGTATTCGGTTATTGAAAATACCGTAATATTTTTGTTTACGGAATCGGAAACCACAATATCGGTTCCGTTTATTGACAAGCGTATCCGCCTTTGAAAACGTTCCCTTTGAGTTTGCGAATTGGTGCCTCCGCCGAATACGCACATAAGGTTGCATTCTTATCGTACCAAAAGATACGGTTATAAACACCGCTGTCAAGCGCATAAAAATCCGTCGGAATCAACGTCTATTGAATTCAGATTTTCGTTTTTAAATAAGCTTTGCGGAATTATCCGCAAAATTATAATCGCTCTTTTAAGAACGTCCTTACCGCCCGGATTAAGCTTTTTACCTGACCCTTAACGGCGCTTTCGTTTGTAGAGGTTACCGTATAAATGAAATCGCCCGGACCTATTGCAAAATCCGTAAACTGATAGGGCAGCGCTCTTACGGAAGCCGCTCTTTTTTTCATTGGTTGAAAAAAGCTTTTTGTAACAAATTCGGTTAAAAATTTCACCGACAGACGCGGAACGGAATTCGCGCCGTAAAATCCCAAAAATTCCATTTTAGGCGAATAAACCAACGCCCCGTAATACGAGCCTTCGCTTACAATGTAAATATAATCTCTTGAATCAACCGCAACCCTTATAGGACTGTAATTGAAATTATCGGGAATAAGCTTAGATTCCGGCAGGTTAAATAAGCCGTAACGTTACCGTTCGTATCAAGCGCCAAAAATTCTTGCGTTTTTCGTGTCGGCTATATAGATCTGTTCATTCTTTACAAAAATACCGTTTGCGCCGTCAAATGAAAGCCTTTCGCCGTTATAGGTTACGGTATCGATTTTTTATAAAGCGAATAATCGCCTTCAAGTACATAAACTGTTGAATTTGTGCTGTCAAGTATATATATTTTTCCGTTATCGGCTGTAATATCATTGATACTTCGAAGGACGGAATATTTAATACGTTTGCATTGATAACCGTTTTGACCTTTATACATCGGCTTACAGTATACCATTGTTTTTTTCGCCACCCTAAGTCTTGCCAATATGTATAGGTCTCAAAAAGGCTTTTCCTCGGTTTTTGCAGAGGTGGTCCTTTGAGGTGCGGCTGATACGTTTAAGCTTAAAAGCACGGCAAACGCAAAGAGAAAGCTTGCAATCCTTATTAGGCTGATTTTTTTTATTCATAGCTTTACCCCTTAATACCTGCACTGCCCATACTCTGCTTAACGCTGCTTTGGGATATGAGGTACCAAATCGGCGGTATCATCATAATAACCGTAGCCGCCATTGCCGCTCCCGAACGTGAAATTCCGCCGGTTGCTATTGTTGACATTACCGTGGGCAGGGTTTTCAGCGACTCGTTAAAAATTGTACCGGTCGGCACGGTTGACCAAATGCTGAAATGCAAACAAAACAAGCGTTAAACACAAGGCTTTACATTCGGAAAAAATAATGCGCCAGAAAATTCTGAGATAACTTGCACCGTCTATTTTGCCGCCTCTAAAAGTGCGTCGGGAATATAGCCGTCTATATACTGCTTCATCAAAACACACCCATAGACGACAGGAATAAACGGCAAAATATAAACCCAATAGGTATCTATTATATGTAGCTCGTTATATATGATGTAACGCAGGAATGCTCAGGTATAAGCATTAAAAAGCAGGAGGTTTGAATTACAAAAATATCGTTTTCTTGAATTTTAAATCGATCTTCGATAATACAAAGGCTGCCGCAGTTGCCGCAAGCACGTGTAAACCGTTCCGACAAGACTTATAAAAAGGCTGTTTGTAAGATACCTTGAAAAGGGTACGTTAAGTCCGAAATCAAATTCGGAAGCGCCAAATAATTATTAAGCGTCGGACGCTTTACAGTGAACATTGTGCAGGCGGAAAAACAAGTATTTCGTCAAGCGGCTTAAATGATGTAACGATACTGTAAATTAACGGTAAAACCGAAAATGCACCAAACAAAACAGAAAGGCAAAAAACAGAAAATTTCCGAATTTTGAACGCGTATACTTTCGCACCTGAACCTTTTCGGTTCTTCTCATATCGGTCAGCATTTTCTTGATTTTTTCATTACTGACCCACCTTTTTAAGTAATTTAACGGTAATACCCCTTGTAGCAAACATAATTATAAACAGCACTACCGAAAGTGCAGAGGCATAACCCATTTCATACCTGACGGAGCCTATATCCGTAAGGTATGAAACCACTGCTATCCGCAGCATATCCTACCGTAGGATAGCCTGCAAGAGTTGTTACGATATTGCTGATTGAAAAGCGCTTGCAATCTGCATAACCGCACTGAAAAAAAGCATATTTCTCATACCGGGCGCGTTATATACCAAACTCCTGCCAACGGTTTCTGATGCCGTCAACCGCACCCGCTTCAAAAGTTCGGGATTGATATTTTGAAGTCGAAATGTTTGAAAAGGAAGGATATACCCATACTCATCCATAATTGAATCATAACAACTATCGGAACAATCAGCGTTGAATCCGAAAACCATTGCTTAGGCTGCGTTATCAAATCGCAAAGAAAGCAAAATGCTGTTCATATAGCCGTAGCTGTCGCTTGAAAAGATTACCGTCAAACATAAAGCGCGTTACCTACAAGCGACGGCACATAAAACATAAAGGAAAGAAGCGTCCTGAGTCCCTGATTAAACTCATTTATCATCCAGGCAAGAACAAAGGAAAGCAAAAAGCCCGTGGGTCCCGTTAAATTGCCAAAATAAATGTGTTTTTAAGAATGGTCCAAAAAATATCGTCCTGTATAAACATTCTTAAATAGTTTTCAACCCCGCTGAAGGACAGAGCCGAAACCATATCATAATTGAAAAAGCTTAATACAACAGAGGACAATATAGGTAAAAACCGTCATAAGTACAAAAAAGAATCAAAAACGGTCCGATAAGCAAATATATCTGCCACCGCTCCTTAAGAACAGTAAAAAATTTATTATTGTTTTCATATTCTACTGCTCCTTATTTGCGTATTCTTTAATCTTACGTGCGATTTCATTGTTACTTTCTTCCGACCAATGAACAATCGACTCTTTTGCGGATTTATTACCGTTTTTAGTTGCCCAAAAGGCTTTGGTCGATCGAACGGAAACATAATAGCTTCCGGGCACTTCGAGGAATTTCGCGAAGCTTGCTCCATTGAGAGGTAATTACGTCTATCTCATTATCCTCCCAAACAAGTCTCGGAAGCGCGTTTTTATTTGCGGTGCCCACTCTGCCGGTTTCCCCTAAAATTGCTTCAACATCAGAGGAATATCGATACTGAGTTTCGCTCGACGTCCACCACTTGAGGAAATTCCAAGCCGCGTCCTTATTTTTGCTTGATTTCATTATCAGGCGCCCGTGCCCGCTCCCGAGCAGATATTATTGATACTGCCGTCCTCTTCTGCTATACCGGTATTTCGGCAATGCTCCATTTACCCGCAATTTCAGGTGCGCCGGCGCTGAATGTCAGGCATTGCGTATAGCTTGCAATTCCCATGGGTATTGTTCCTACGGAATTTTTGAAAGAAGTTTGCGTCCTGATCAAGACTGTAATCCGTATAGAACTCGGTCCAGAATTTGAACGCTTCAACCGAAATCGGACTTGCCAAATTCGTGGCGTTAAACTCCTTGTTGTAGAGACTTTCTCCGCGCTGAATAAGCATAGTGAGGAAAATTGTAAGTCCGCCGGTTCCTATATTTACGGTACCCGCCGCACCAAGCTTTGTATACGGCAAATATGCGTTCATTTTGTTACGCTGTAAAATTCGGTTACAGATAAGAGAAAATCCTCCCAGGTTTTCGGCGGGTTAAGACTCAGTTTATCGAAAATATCCGTTCTGTAAAACATTACAAAAAGTTTTGCGTATCCGGAAGGGCATAGGCGCCGTCCTTATAAAGATACGGCGTATCTGCGCCTTTTTGAAATTTTCCTCCAAAACCTTTTCATAATCGTCAAAATTCTTTAAATTATAAAGCACGCCGCGCATAGCAAGGTTTACAGGCTCTGTTCTTGCCATATGCAGGTACAGATCGGGTGAATTATCGGAAATAACGCCCTGAACAAGAGTTGCGTTTACCTGTTCGACCGTAACGTTGATCCCGTACTTCGGAGTGAAGCTATCCTGAATAAGTGAATTTAAAACCTTAACCTGATCTCTTCCCCAGTTGACCCAAATTTTAATGTTATCTAAGCTTTTATCCTTACTGCTCGTTACCGTTGACGAATTTTTACTGTAGGATTCGCTGTATCTTATAATAAAAATTTAAGTCTTTCTAAAAAGCTCGCCTTCGGCGTATCAAACTCTTTTTGGGGGAGAAGCTAAAATAATCTGATCTAACGCCAAGGACATATTCTTAATATCATACAGCCACGTGCTTAGAGTCTGCTGTGCGGTGTAATAATTTTTAACCTGCAAATGTGCGTCATAAACATTGTCAAGCATATTCTGTATAACCCTTGACATATTTTTAACCGCGCCGTTAAGCTCGCCGTTAACCTTTAAATTCCCGTTTAGATCCTTTGATAAGGCATTCAGCTTTTTAAGGCTGTCGGTCAAGGTTTCCTCGAATTCGGGGATCTGCTTATGAAGCTCATAGTCACGGTTAGTATCCGGATCCTCGCCTGTAATCATTACAATATCGAGGTAAAGATCGCCCAAAGGCAGATACAACCTCTTTCAGTCTTTTTAAAGACCTCGGCGGTATCGGAAAGGGTAACGGAAAGCGAAAGCTTATGGCTGCCCGCGGTCAAATAAATTAAATAATCGCTGCCTTCTTCATCTTTAAATTCTTTTAAACTGCCATTTTGAAGAATAGGCAAAGGGTATGTTCCCCGCCTCATAAAACGGAGTTTTACCGTCGATTTTAAGGTTTCTGTAAACCAAGCCGTCTGTAACATAGCTTTTGCTTAAAAGGCAAAGCCTACTTTATAAAGTCCGTCCTTCTCTACTGCCAAATTCCAAACGATTTCGGTGCCCTGCTCCTTCCAATTTGTTCCGCCTATATAATTTATAAGCGAATTGGTAGGACTTGACGGCGAAATACCCGCTGTAGAATTGTCGCTCTTAGAGGTTAGTGAATATTCGTTCTTATAAAGCGCATTCTCGGCTTCAATTACAATTTGCTTACCGCCATAATTTTTTTATAATTTTTGTATTCCTGCGATACTTCGCTGTATTTCTTAATTTCCTCTACGGGTGAAAGTATGATCCTTTGAATTTTAAAGGCCTTGCCGAGCGATACGATTTTAATTGTGTGCCTACCGGCGCTCAGCATAAATTCATAGGGTGAATTTTCTATGCCGTCAGGGTCGGAAACCGTCTGCTCCGTAAATTCGGTAATGCATTTTTTGAAGCGGTTTACCTGATCCCCGTTCGTGAGTGTTCTTATTCCTCCGTCATCCTCCCAATATGTGCGAAGCTTTAATTCCTCGCAGCTTTTAAAGGGGAGCGAATTATCAATAAAAAGCGAATATTTATAAATGTTTGTATTCTCGTCCGTAGGAGCAAAAAACAAGCTTTTTATGTTATATTTAAAATCAGCTTTTGTATCAAAGCTCCATTCCGCGCCGTTTTGCTTATCTACGGTCAAATAATCTCCGTCAGCCAAAACCAGCTCGTCGGTTGAATTGGGATAATTCAAGCCGGCTTTATAGGCTGAATATTCGTCGTCGGATATAACGGATGAGCTTTCTGCCTTTACATTATTCGTTTTTTCAGCATTGAGCGGTATTAAAACCAAAGTCAAGGATAATATAAATGCCGTAATTTTTTTTAAATTTGTTCATCCGTTATACCTCATAAAGTTTTAATCTATTTTTGCGCTAAGTGAATATTTACGCGAATTTATCTGATAAAGTCTCAAATAGTCAACATACTGCTTTTCACAAAATCGTTTATATCGATCCTGCCGTCGCCGTTTCTGTCAAACAGCCTTGCAGCAGCATATTGGTTAACTCCTGATTGGTGATTATACTGCGGGATTATTTCCGTTAAGCGTAATCCCCCCGAAGGCACAGTACAGCTAAATACAACATAGGTGGTTTCCTTGAAGGCCGCCGCCATCGGGTAATATCCTGCGAAGATAAAGCTCGCCGTCAAGATACATATTTATGAAATCAGGAGTCCACTCAACAGCTAAATGATGGAACGTATCATAGAAATGCTCTCCGTTTTTGAGGATATTTTATATTTCTTACGCTTATCCATACTGCCGTGATCTGTATGCGCTGAACCCCAGGTATGAAGGTTAGGCTTAATTTTATCCCGCCGAAGGTTTTCGCTGATATCAATTTCGTTAACGACTTTAGCTCCGATCTCTTGTTCTGGTCCAAAATGCGCTTATACTGCCGTTTGCAGAGGATTGCATTATACGGGCTTCAAGTATACCGTACCTGAATTCCGACTGCCGTCGGTGCAGATAACATTCGTTATAGCCATCGTTTTTATATACGGTTTTGAACCAGCATATTATTTTCAACCGTTGAGATTGCCAATGGTATTTTTAAGTAGCCCTCCTGCATAAATCGTTTCGGCATTTATCCACGGTCCGCCGAAATCATCATTCGGATCTTATTATCCAAAGACTTTTTGAGCTGAGATAATAAGCGTCGTTACTTGAATAATAAGGACCTACCCTTATTTTAAACTTACTGTTAAGCACCCAATTTTTGCGGTTAAGCGAGCTTCCGTTAAATTCATCGCCCCAGGTGGTGTAAGCATAAAGCGTCGGTAAAGGGCGTAATCCTTCTTTTTTGTAATTACCGAAGGGTAAAATCAAGCCAATGTGCCGCTTTCCAAGCTTTGCTATAAGCTGTGTAACCGCAAAGTTCGCGGCATAGTCGCTGCCTGCTCAAGAAAAGCCCGATTTAATAAAGATACTGTAATCGTCATTACCGAGTGTTTTTCGGCTTAGCCCCTTAACTAAATCTAATGATTTGCTCTTGGTTTCTGCAGAAATTCCGGGCGCGTAGTCATACCCACTAAATCGTTTGCAGTTTCTGCGGTATCCTTTTCGATTTTCAGCTTATAGCGGTTTTCTCAATAACATACTGAGCTAAGCTTTCTGCCGCCTTTACTGCCATAACAGAGGGATATTTTTCCGTTCTTATTGTAAAGGCTATGCTCCTATCGCCGATTGTGATATTTTTAAGCTCCGGTCTGTAGCAGTAATTAAGATTTGAAAGGTAATTTGGCTTTATCGGAATTACAGTATTTTTCAAAAGTAATTGACAGCAAGCTGTAATGAATAATCGGTATTAGCGCAATTACAAGCTTGCCCGAATCCATACGGATTATGAAGTCGGAGCCGTTGTTGGCTCTGTAAGAGGTAAGCTCGTCAAAGCCTTAACCGATTCCGGCCTGTTTTGTTCTGCCGATAAGCAGCTCGTTAGCAGCGGCTCCCATTTCATCGGTAACGGTAATAACATCTGCCTCTAAAACGCTTACCATTGCCGAACGCGCAGCTTTGTAACTATTTGCTGCTCCTTAATATCGGCGCTGTCTGAACGAACTATCTTAAAGTGCGAATCATAACCGTCCATAATAGGAATATCCGTAACCTGTTCTGTCGGCGAGGCAGTATCATTATCCTTTTTTGCCGCCTGATTCTGCAGGCTTTGTCGGCTTTTTTCTTCGGGCTTATTAGCCTTGGCGTCGAGCTTAAAAGCTCAAAAGAATTTATCTCCCATGCATTTACCTCAATACCGCTGATATCCGGATAGCTAAAGCTCGGTTACGGCTGTACCGTCACTGGCGGTAGAGTTTACAAATTCACCCGACCAAACAACTCTGGTATTAACAATAAATTCTACCGCCGCGCTTCTGCTGTCATTGTCTTCAGCCAAAAAAAATCCGGTTTTTAATTTCGCCTACGCTGTCAATATGCCGTAACACCCGCCGGAATTGCCAAATATCCGTTTTCCTTAATTTGATAGCAAAAGAGCGTTTTTATCGTTGCGGAAGCAAAACTGGCCCCGCCTCAGAGGGGGCCATGCCTTCAGCACCGAGCCTTGCGGCGGCTGTTGTATGAGCGATAGGAAATTGTCCCGTCATCGGAAAAGCTGTATGAGCCTAATTTATCGGAGGAAATATGAGCGCCGTTATGCCATTTTTCTATACCGTAGATTCCGTGCTTTTCCAATCCTCACGGTCTTATAAACCATAGCCCAATCGGTTTCATCATAAAGCGTAGTAAGGGTTGCGGCCTTTCGGTCAGCCGTCATGGCATTTTTTAACGTCGTTAAAGGCTATAACGCTGCTCCGACCGTCGAAGACCAAGCTCGGATTAGCTGCGACCACAAGCTGCGGCAGTTTCTTCATTTCCTGTTTTCGGCACTTTTAGCGGTATTTGCCCGATCTTTGCAGCCGGAAAGACAGGAAAATGTTATACTGATATTAACAAAATAACTGTTATTTTGTTTTCATGGTTTAGTTACCTGCTTTTTTTTCTTTTCAACAATAATTATCCAGCAATACTGCCAGTCCGCTAAGCAGCAAAGCTCCGCCGGCAATTATCAAAGCTGTTAACCAGATCGGCATTAGCTTCATCTGACAGGCTTCCCGGCCTTATGATTGTTGTCAGCCGATTTCTTAACGTCGTCAGGATCCAAAATTAACGGTGCCTTACCGTTGCTGACCTTTTCACCTTCACCCTCTTTATCGGTTTCTTCTGTGATTACT
>VOFC01004188.1_pt1 | contig 21694 bp, 41 predicted proteins | sample 5384161 | NCBI WGS metagenome assembly VOFC01 (sample SAMN12384722, study PRJNA508395) | human gut metagenome | isolation source: healthy gut B | host: Homo sapiens | reverse complement strand
GTCTATCCCGATCGAATCGTGTTTACCGGCGGGCATATCGCTTCCTATGGACGAATGCACCACAAAAAGCGATGTTCTATGGGAGGCGTTTTATCACATTGCAGTAGATTTATACAACCTGCTAAAGAGAAATCCAGCTACAGCGTTTACTGACTTTAAGGATTATACTGGGTGGGATTGTTCTCGTGGTGAAGGGGCTCAAACTCATGCTGACTCCAAGTTTATGCGTCAGCGTATTGACAAGTACAATGGGCAAGAAATAGACATTGAGCCTCATGTAAAAAATGGTTCGCAAGAAAGCGATCCCAAGTTTGTTCGCATACACTTTTGCATATGATCCAAATGTTGCCGACAAAATCATCGTGGGACACTGCGGAAAACATCTTGACAATTACAGTACAAGAAAAGCTCGAAAATAATTATTGAGGTCTCATTCTTGGCTTTTTCTCTATTTTAGCGTTGTATTCTAAAACACTGATGTTATAGAGTGTGTGCTCTGATCCACAACAGAAAAGCGCCGTTGGAAGTGATTCCGGGACGGCGCTTTTTTGCTATCCGCACATTCGATTTCCGCTATTCCTCCTGCTGCAATGATTGCAGAAAGGAACAGGAGGGAGGTTATACGAATGGAGAGATTTATCACAGATGAACGCACAGGGGCTGATGAACTGTCTGCACCTGCGGACAATGAGACGCCGTTGTAGACGCCTACACAGAATGGCACTATTTTTTTATACTCTTTTTCGGAAAAAGATTTAATATTTTTAATTCTACTATTGACATGAAGGAAATATTATGATATCTTGAACGCAGAGGAGGGAGATCAATATGAAATTCTTTGGTCAGGTCCTTGTGCGGGGCGGCACTTCATTTAGCACGGCTGAGCTGCCCCGGCTGTAAGGCAGAGTTCCCCACCGATGAACCACTTTCCCTTATGAGCGCCTTGCACCAGAATATGCCCAGTTTTTGCAGACCTTTCTCGCCTGCCGTGGCAGCATGAAGGATGTGCAGAACGAGCTGGGCATCTCTTACCCCACAGCCAAAGAAAAAAACTCGATGAGTTGCTGCTGCAATTAAACCTGCGCAGCGAGGAAGAAAGCGAGATATTTGACATGAGCCTTTTACCCCAAAAGAAAAGCAGTGCAAAGGCATCTGACATTGTGCGGAGCAAGCTCTACGAAAATAGTGGCAGGGCAACAGTGTATTCTGTTACCGGCAAGCCTTACATTATCCGAGCCGCTAAGGATGGCCGTTCCTTCCTCTGCAGTGAGTTGCCTATAAAGCCGCCTCTTACCTACGATGTTTTTGATGTTATCGTGGACCTGTTGCTTCGTGAGGAGGCTCTGCACGCAAGGGCATGGGGCGTAATTCTCCCCTTGGCGAGGGTGGCTGCACGGAGGATACCGTTGTGGTGCCATTGGCAAATACTATTTCAAAGCCCCTACTGGGAAATATGTGTTTGACCCCGTGTTTGTGCTAGCGGCGGTGTTGGATTGGGCGGATATTGCTCGCAATGAGCGTGGCTATCTGACGCTGACCGCCGACTATCGTTCCATCCTGTCCAGATAAAAGCTATGCTGTCTTTTTATGCTGTGGGTAGTCGTGATAACCATTTTTAAAGATCTTCAAGGATAATGATTTCTAAACATCAAAAATTCGTTCACAGTTTAAGCCATCTCCTCCGCCGGGAAAGGCTTGCCGTTGGCCACCACCAAGCAAGGTTCGGACGAACACCTATTTCTTCAGCGGCGGTTTCGCTGTGAAGTGTTCGCTCTGATCCACAACAGAAAAGCGCCGTCTTGGGAGTGATCCCGAGACGGCGCTTTTCTTCGGATAGTAAAGCAAATGGCGGATGCTGAGGGCATTACGGAAACGCTGAACGCCAGCAACCAAATGCAGTGGGTCAGGCGGATGAACTCCGCCGAGACCGTGCATCCGCACGACCTGTTGATCCAATCCGTCCGGTCCATTTATATACATACTGTTTCCTCCGCAAATCAGGTTTTTCCCATAAGCTTTATCGCTGATGATACCACCGTTTCTTTGGAGCATAAATGCCATATTGACAGATCAGATTTAAAAGCACTACAATGCTTGAAAAAACGCAGATATTAGCTCACGATACGGAGGCGTACCATGAACCGGGATTTAACGCAAGGCCCTGTCACCAGGTCGATGCTGCTGTTTGCCATTCCCATGATTTTGGGGGATCTGTTGCAGCAGTGCTATAACATTGCCGACACGCTGATTGTCGGGCAATTTCTCGGGCGCAATGCGCTTGCAGCGGTTGGCTCAGCTTTTACGCTGATGACCTTTCTGACCTCCATCATCCTCGGCCTGTGCATGGGGAGCGGCGCACTGTTTTCCATGCGCTTTGGACAGCGGGATGAGAAGGCTCTTTGTGAGAACCTCTGTGCATCTTTTTTTCTTTATCGCGCTCGTCACTGTATTCCTGAACATCTTATCGTTTGCCTGCCTGGACGGGCTTCGCACCTTCCTCCGGGTACCCGCCGAGGTGTGGGGCGATATGCGCGAATACCTGTTTGTGATCTTCATAGGCATTCCCGCTGTTTTCCTTTATAACTACTTCGCCTCTTTTTTGCGGGCAATCGGCAATTCCGTTATCCCGCTGGGCTTTTTGGCTGTTTCCGCTGTGCTGAATATTGCCCTCGATCTCTGGCTTATCATCGGGTTAAATAGAGGCGTTGCCGGAGCCGCGGAGGCAACGGTGATCGCTCAATATGTTTCGGGGATTGGCATCGCCGTTTACACCCTTGCGCGCTTCCCGCAGGTGCGCTCGATATGGAAGCTCAGTTGCCTGCGGCGCAGGCGCATCCGGGAGATCGTCTCCTTCTCCACGCTGACCTGCGTGCAGCAGTCGGTCATGAACCTCGGCATCCTTATGGTACAGGGGCTTGTTAACAGCTTTGGCCCCGGCGTGATGGCCGCCTTTGCCGCCGCGGTGAAAATCGACTCCTTTGCCTATATGCCGGTACAGGACTTTGGCAACGCCTTTTCCACCTTTATCGCGCAGAATTACGGTGCAAAAGAGAGAGCGCGGATACGTTCGGGGCTAAAAAGTGCCGTGTGTATTTCCATGGCCTTCTGCGTGGTCATATCCGCCCTCGTCTTCGCATTTGCAAGACCCCTTATGGCGATTTTTGTGGATGCCGGAGAAACTGAAGTCATTCTGAAGGCGTGCGGTATCTGCGCATAGAGGGTGCGTTTTACTGTGGCATCGGCTGCCTGTTCCTGCTCTACGGGCCTGTATCGCGCTTTGGGGAAAGCCGGGCATGAGCGTGGTGCTTACGGTCATCTCGTTAGGCACCCGTGTTGCACTGGCCTATCTGCTGTCCGCTATCCCCGCCATCGGCGTCACCGGCATCTGGTGGTCTGTCCCGATCGGCTGGGGTCTGGCGGATTTAGCCGGATTGCTATACTACAAAGCAAGAAAGCCGGAATCACTGGCTTGACCCTTTGCTGAGGCTGAAGCGAAATGCTTGATTTATAAAAGGCGGATGACTGAATCAGGCCTGTGGCTGCCGGTAAGCCTGATAAGGAATAAAAAATAGCTGCCGATATTTGGTGTATCTATGCCTGCTCATTCTGATCTCCGGGCGGCAGCCAGCGCTTGCAGGCCAGCCGCGTCAGATAGAGTACACCCCGGACACACAGCTCCAGGCACATGGCTGCCCATACACCGGGCAGCCCCCAGCGGGGTGCGGCCAGCCATGCCAGCGGTATACGGATCCCCCACATAGTTCCCAAGTTGAAAGTGGGGCATCAGTGTGCTGCCAACGCCCTGAAACACGCCGCCGGCCACGATGGACGCGCCGTACATAGCCTCGGCAAAGCCTCAATGCGCAGAATGCGAGCGCCCAGGGCGATGATGTCGCTGTCCGGCGTCAGTATTGCCATCATCTGCGGGGCTAAGATATATAGCAGCCCACCGGTGATGACCATGACGGCTACGCCTATCAGCACCGTGACCCAGCCCAGCCGGCGGGCCATGTTCCGCCGCCCCGCACCCACGCTCTGTCCCACCAACATAGCTGCAGCGCTCTGAATTCCGTAGGCGGGCATATAGCACAGGCTCTCCGCCGTGATGGCAAAGGAATTGGCGGCAATAGCCACAGTGCCCAGGGGTGCTACAATAGCGGTAGAAACGATCTGCGCCGTGGTCAGTATGACCTTCTCCGATGCCACAGGTGCGGCAATGCAGAGCATTGTACATAGCTGCGGCCGATTAAAGCGCAGATGTTCACCCTTCTGCAAACGAAGCACCGGACTGCGGCGCAGAACAAAATACAACAGATACAGCCCTACCACCAGCTCGGCAAGGCCTGTACCCAGTGCGGCACCTGCCGTGCCCAGCCCTGCACCGGGGAGGGCTAACGAGCCGAGCCGGACAGTGCCGGAAGGGAAAATAAGCAGGGTGTTGAACACCACATCCAGCGCACACATGAGCACCATGCAGACACCGGGCGTACGCATATTGCCGGTGGCCTGCAGCTGTCCCGCCGCCACGTTGTCCAGCTGGAGGGCGGGCAGGAACAGACTGTACACCAGGAAGTAGGCAGAGGCATCCTGCCAATATCCCGATCTGCCCGAAGCATTCCGGGGCAGTGGCGCGGACAGTGCCGCCGCCAGCGCCGCCATGACCACGCTGAAGGCCAGGCACAGCACCAGCGCCTGCTTGAGGATGTTGCGCGCCTCGGCCAGGCGGCCGCCGCCCACCCGCTGCGCCGTCAGCACGTTGAAGCCCATAGCTGCCGCATAAGACAATCCCCCGAAAAGCCAGGTGGTGGAGGCCACCAGCCCCACCGCCGCCGACTGGGACGCGCCTAGGCGGCCCACCATGGCCGCGTCGATATATTGCATGATAATAGTGGCCAGCTGTGCCATGATGGCCGGCCAGCTGAGCTGCAGCGTCAGGGACATCTGCTGACGGGTAGTCAGCGGTGCACCTGCGCGCAGCTGCGCCAGAGGGATCCGTTTTCAAGATCGCACCTCCAAAAGTGTGTTATTTTGATTCTACCATAGAAATGCGCTTCCATCAACTCTGTCTGCGGGCTTTTTCAGGCAGTTCATTCATAGCGCAATTATGGCGGCAACAGAATGTCTCATACTGCCTCGCTTTTTGCCATTTCCTGCCCGTGCATGGTCGGGCTCTGCGCTTATGAAATAGCTTTATCCCGCCTTGCACCGTCACGGAGCCTGACTCAAGCCATAGCCCAGACGCGGAGAAAAGCAGGCGGACACAGTGGATTGTCCACCGAGCCGAAAGCACATGCGAAAGCGCCGGAAAATGTTGCGCTGCAACGTTTTCCGGCGCTCATTATATCTTCACACGTGGGAGGCTGCTGGTTCGTGCCCGGGAATCTCAATGGTTCCTGGGCTTCCTTTATTTTTGTAGACCCAAATTTGTTTGTTGCATGTTAGCAGCCTGGACACGTTATTGCTTTTCGGATTTTTCTTGGTCAGGGAGGGCCCGGCTGCCCTGCAACAGGGCATTATTGGTACGCGCAATGAGAAATAGGCCCAGTAAAACCATGCCGGAGCCTATGAGACTCATGACATTGACGGGTTCCTTCAGAAAAATGACCCCCAAGAACATCGCGCACACCGTGATCAGACTACCCAGGTTGGAAAAAAATTGCCATGGGCAACACGGATGCGCTGTAATTTACCAGAATATTGGCAGCCACAGAGCAGAACACGCTGAGAAAAATAGTGGCCATGACAAATTTTCTGCTGTGCAGCGCCGCCGCAAACGGCGCGAGATCTCCCGGACGCCCACCAGCGCCACCACTGCGCACAATCCGATCACGAAATAGGACCGCTCAAAGGCTGTGAACTCCGCAGCCGCCCCCTTGTTGTAGACCCGATAGAACGCAGCGAACAGGCACGCACCCAGCACCAACAGCACCCGAGAGGCTGCACGGCCCCCATTCTGGAGCCCGCAATGGTCACCAAAACCACACCGGCAATGGGAAGCAGACACAGCAAAACCTGCTTTGCAGTGGGGTATTCCTTCAAGATCAGCGTTCCCAGACCGATGGCAATAATGGGGACAATGGCCAGCATAACACCGGAAAAGGTGCTGTTTGAATAATAAATGCCATAGCTTTCGCAAAAAAATACAACGGCTCTACAGTGGAAAGGAGAATCAGCGGCTTGAGCTTCTTCCCGCGCAGATGGAGCTTTTCCCAGCCGAACAGGATCATGAGATTCAGCAGAAGAAAAGCCAGCGCAAACCGCCAGGCAAGCTGCACCATAGGGGAGGACTCATTCTGGGCAATGCGTGTAAACAGATAGCTGGAGTCCCCAAATGACGTTACCGATCACGCCGGTACAAAGCCGCCGCGGCGGCATTTTTCCTGTTCCTGGTTCCCATATCCTATCCTCTTTCCTGCGGTTGATCCCGGTTGAGGCACACACCCGGGCGGTTTTTGACAAGCCCTCTATATGCGGCTGCTGCGATTATTATACCAGCAAATCAGGTATTTGCAACCGCATTGTTTTTAGTTTTCTTACCATCGATTAATAAGGGCAGCCACGATTAAAAAGGGCTTCCGATTTCCTGCGAAACCGGAAGCCCTTTTCTCCAGGCGGCCCTGCCTTTAAAGGATATCAGGCTCCTTCGGCGCCACCGCTGAGTGCCCCGGGGTCTGCTGCGCCGCCAGGGCAGCAGCCACGAATCCCTTGAACAGCGGGTGGGGCTTATTGGGACGGCTCTTGAATTCCGGGTGATACTGCACACCCACATAGAAGGGCCTGTCGGACAGCTCCACCGTTTCCACCAGCCGTCCATCGGGGGACAGGCCCGACAGGGTCAGGCCGGCGGCTGCCAGCACCTCCCGATATTCGTTGTTGAACTCATAGCGGTGGCGGTGACGCTCGGAAATCTCTCCCACGCCGTAGCAGCGCTCCATGGTCGTGCCCGGGCGGATGAAGCACGGATAGCTGCCCAGGCGCAGCGTGCCGCCCTTATCTACCGCATCACTTTGGCCGGGCATATAATCGATAACCTTGTGCAGCCCCTCCGGAGCAAACTCGCCGGAGTTGGCATCTGCGATGCCCAGCACATGGCGGGCATATTCGATCACTGCCACCTGCATGCCCAGGCAGATGCCGAAATAGGGGATGTTCTTTTTTCCCGGGCATACTGGGCTGCCAGGATCATCCCCTCAATGCCGCGGCTGCCGAAGCCGCCGGGCACCAGGATGCCATCCAGACCGGCGAGAGTGGATTCCACCGTTTCTGCCGTGACCAGCTCGGAATCGATCCAGCGGATGCTGACCTTGGCATCCAGGAAAAAGCCCGCGTGGCGCAGCGCTCCGCCACTGACAGATAGGCATCGTGAAGCTGCACATATTTCCCCACAAGGCCAATGGTCACGGATTTGCTGCGGTTTTTGATGGCGGAGACCATGGCCCTGCCACTCCCGCAGGTCCGGCTCCGGCACAGCGCAGGTGCAGCTCCCGACAGACCACGGAGGACAGGCCCCGCTCCTCCAAATACAGCGGCGCCTCATAGAGAATTGGGAGGGTTAGGTTTTCGATGACACAATCCAGTTTCACATTGCAGAAGCCTGCCACCTTGTGAAAGATACCGCTGTCGGCTTAATGGGCCTCGTCGCAGCGTAGGACGATAATATTCGGTGTGATGCCCATGCCCTGCAGCTCCTTGACTGAGTGCTGGGTGGGCTTGGACTTGTCTCGTCCGGAGAGGCCCTGGAGATGGGCACCAGTGTGACATGGATGTACAGGGAATTGTTCCGCCCTACCTCCAGGCCCACCTGTCGGATAGCCTCGATAAAGGGCTGGCTCTCGATATCACCGATGGTGCCGCCGATCTCGGTGATGACCACATCCGCACTTGTCCGCTCTCCAACCCGATAAATGAAGCGTTTGATCTCATCGGTGATATGGGGAATGGTCTGCACGGTGCTGCCCAGGTACTCTCCTCGCCGCTCCTTGGCGATGACATTGGAGTAGACTTTGCCGGTGGTCAGGTTGGAGAATTTGTTCAGATCCTCATCAATGAACCGCTCATAATGTCCCAGATCCAGATCCGTCTCCGCCCCGTCGTCGGTGACAAACACCTCCCCGTGCTGATAGGGGCTCATAGTCCCGGGATCCACATTGATATAGGGATCCAGCTTCTGCGCCGCCACCTTCAAGCCCCCCGCGCCTTCAGCAGCCGACCCAGGGAAGCTGCCGTGATCCCTTGCCCAGACCGGACACCACGCCGCCGGTCACAAAAATGAACTTTGTCATATGCCATCCTCCCGCAAAATAAAAAGAGACGCCCGCCAGGGGGCAGAAACCCCTTGGCGAACGCCTTTGTTCAACAGCGGATATTATACAGCACGGACTATGCCTTGTCAATTCCAAAAAAGGATTTTTTTCAGATTCGGCACTCCCCGGCTACTTGTAGGTTTTGATAATGTTTTCAGCTGCCTCCCGCTTGGAGATACGCAGGTCCATGGCCTGCTTTTCTATATACCGGTGTGCCTCCGCCTCCGTCATGCGCAGGCACTCGATGAGCAGCCATTTTGCCCGGTTCACCAGGCGGATCTCCTTAATCTTTTTCCTCCACGGTGGCCTGCTTTTCCTGCATCCGGCGCATCCGCTCCCTGGTAGCGCACAAAATACGCAGATTCTGGGCCACCATTTGCCGGCTGGTGGGCTTGGACAGGGCGATGACTCCGTAGCCCACCACCTTAGCGTATACGTCGTTATAATGATCGTTTTTCACCAGCAGCAGGACGCCGGCGCCGCTGGTGCTGCAGATGTCGATGGCCAGCTGCATGCCGAAATCATCCGGCAGCGGCGTGTTAATGAGCACAATGTCAAACTCCGTGTCGGCCAGCCGCCTGCGCGCGCTGACCGATGCTGCCAACCGTGGACACCGGCCAATAATCGGTCATGGGGAGCAGAGGCATGACGCTGTTTATGAAGCTATCCGATGCGGATACGATCAGCACACTGTATGTTTTCTCCTGAATACCACACGCTCCCCTCCCTTCGCCATACAGATCATAAGCGGCTCATCTGCCGCTAAAAGCGCTGAGTACGGAGTCCGGCAGATGCTCCCGGACGAACGCACTGGTGGCGGCCAGGGCAGCGGCCTCCTCCAGAGAGCCCGGGAGTGCCTGCAGGGTTTTGCAATATCTCCGCCGGGGCGGTATAGAGGTTGATGTCTGACGCGGGTGGAAGGACCAGGCCCTTTTCAATGCCGTAGAGCCCGGCGTAAATTAACAGGGCATAGGCCAGGTAGGGGTTCGCCGTCACATCTGCCGAGCGAAGCTCCGCCCGGCGCTGCTCCCCAACAGCGGCGGGCACGCGAATCAGCTGGGAGCGATTCTCGTCCGACCAGGTCACATACCGGGGGCCTTATCGTGACCCAGGCGGCGATAGGATTCCTCACAGGGATTTAAAAACAGTGTGATCTCCGCACATTTTTTCCAGAATTCCTGCCATAACGGCAGGCAGCAGATCCCTTCCCCCATCCCCCTTGGCAGAGATGTTGATGTGCATGCCGCTGCCGTCCCAATCGGGAAGGGGCTTGGGCATAAAGCTGGCGCACAGGCCATTCTGTGCGGCCACCATGCGGACCACCGCCTGAAAGGTGATGGCGTTGTCTGCCGCCGTCAGCGGGTCGGAATACCGAAAATCGATCTCGTTCTGTCCCGGCCCGCTCTCGTGGTGGGAGGCTCTCAGGCTGTATCCCCCATCTGCTCCAGCATCAGGCATATCTCCCGGCGGATGTGCTCCCCCTTATCGTCGGGGGACAATGTCCATATACCCGGCCCGGTCGTGGGGAGGGTAGTGGCCTGGCCGAGCTCGTCGATCTTGAACAGGTAGAACTCCATCTCCGCGCCAAAGGCAAACTCATACCCCTTGGCAGCGGCCTGGGCCACGGCAGTTTTCAGAATACTCCGGTGTCCCGTTCGAAGGCGCGCCCATCGGGGTGAGAACACATCGCAGAACATCCGCACGACCTTGCCCTGCTCCTGCCGCCAGGGAAGCTGGATCAGCGTGGAGGGGTCCGGCCGCAGCAGCAGGTCAGAGCGGACCTCGCCGCCGAAGCCATCAATGGCGGAGGCATCAATGGCAATGCCGTAGGCAAAGGCCCGCGGAAGCTCGCTGGGCATAATAACAACGTTATGTTGTTTTCCATAGACATTGCAGAAGGCCAGCCGGATAAACTGAACCTCCTCCTGCTGCACGAACTCAATGACCTCCCTGGACGTATACTTCACAAGTTCACCTGCTTTCTTTCAATTTGTGACATAAAGCTGCTTATACGGGTTGCTGCTGTTGGGCGTGATGAGGGTAAAGGGCTGCCGCACAAGCTCATCGCAATCGCCGCCGAACAGCTCACAAAAACGTGTGCAGATAGGTCCATATCCCGTCCAGATCCTTATGGGATGCCGGGCGGGCGATGACCTGCTTAGGCAGCAGAATCCGCTTGCAATCGGAGCGCAGGAACAGCTTTCCGCCGTGCATGCCCGTGCAGGGGAAATTGCTGACGATGGGGCGGGCGCTCTCAGTCAGGCCCAAAACCACAATGACGCCGCCGGCCTGGTATTCGCCGAGAAAGCTCCCGGCCTTGCCGCCGATGACCATAACGGGGAGCTTATCACCATAGGCCTTCATATGGATGCCGGCCCGATAACCGGCGTCCCCCTGACATAGAGCCTCGCCGCCCCGCATGGCATAGCCCGCCGCATCACCGATGCTGCCGCGGACAACGATCCGCCCGGCGTTCATGGTGTCACCCACAGCATCCTGGGCGTTTCCGCACACCTCAATGCTGGCTCCGTTTAAATAGGCGCCCAGGGCGTTTCCCGGGGTTCCCGACAGGATAAGCTTGCCGCGCTCCAATCCTGCGCCGATGAATCTCTGCCCGGAGCAGCCGGTGACGGCGGCATCTCCGGTGCAATCCCGGATGGCCGCGTTCAGTTGCCGGAAATCCAGCATAGACGCATCTATATTAGTCATTATATCACACCTCCGCGTATTTTGTATATGGTATGTGGAATTTATTCTCCGGCGTGGGCAATACCGAGAATCTCCAGCTCACGGTCCGTCATGCCGACGCCCCTGAAGCATCAGGCGATTTCCCTTCAGAGCCTCGATGGAGTTGATGCCCATGCCGCCCATCATCTCCTTGATCTCATGCTTCCAGGCGGTCAGCAGGTTCACGAGGCGGGTCTTGCCGGCCTCAATATCCAGCCGCTTCACCAGCTCCGGATTCTGGGTGGCAATGCCCCAGCTGCACCGCCCTGTTTGGCAGGTTCTGCACAGGTGGCAGCCCAGGGCCAGCAGGGCGGCGGTGCCGATACAGCAGGCATCGGCCCCCAGGGCAACGGCCTTGACCACATCGGCGGAGGAGCGGATGCTTCCGCTGACGATCAGCGAAACATGATTCCGGATGCCCTCATCCCGCAGGCGCTGGTCAACAGCGGCCAGGGCCAACTCAATGGGAATGCCCACCGTGTCCCGGATACGGGTGGGCGCCGCGCCGGTGCCGCCCCGGAAACCGTCTATGGCGATAATGTCCGCGCCGCTGCGGGCAATGCCGCTGGCAATGGCGGCAATATTGTGTACCGCTGCCACCTTTACGATAACGGGTTTTTTATAATCAGTGGCCTCCTTCAGGGAGTACACCAGCTGGCGCAGATCCTCAATGGAGTAAATATCATGGTGCGGGGCAGGGGATATGGCGTCCGTCCCCTCCGGCACCATGCGGGTGCGGGAGACATCTCCAACGATTTTCGCCCCGGGCAGATGGCCGCCGATGCCGGGCTTGGCCCCCTGGCCCATTTTGATCTCGATGGCGGCGCCGGCCTCCAGGTATTGCTTGTGTACGCCGAAGCGTCCGGAAGCCACCTGGACGATGGTGTCACCGTATGCATAGAAATCCTCATGCAAACCGCCCTCGCCGGTGTTATAGCAGATACCCAGCTCCCGAGCCGCACGGGCCAGGCAGGCGTGGGCATTATAGCTGATGGATCCATAGCTCATGGCGGAGAACATCACCGGCATAGACAGCTCGATCTGCGGGGGGCAGGTGGCAGACCAGCTCCCCGTTTTCATCCCGGCGGATGCCATCGGGCTTTCTGCCTAAAAATACCTGGTCTCCGCGGGTCTCCATCTACCGGTGGGCTCCCGCAGGTCTACCGGTGGGTTGGTCACCTGGGGCATTGACCAGGATCCTGTCCCAATAAACCGGGTAACGCTGAGGATTTCCCATGGAGGACAGCAGCACGCCGCCGCTGCTGGCCTGCTTATAGATCTCCTGGATGGCGTCCGGCGACCAGTTGGCATTTTCCCGGAAGGCGCAATCACTTTTCCGGATCTTCAATACATGGGTGGGGCAAAAGCAAACACAGCGCTGACAATCCCACACAGCGGCTCTCGTCAGCAAGCATACATTTCTTTTCCTTGTCGAAGCGATGTACCCCGTTGGCGCACTGCTTTTCGCACAGACGGCAGCTTATGCACCGGGCCGGGTCGCGGACAACCTCAAATGGCGGATAAATATAGTCGATACCCATTAGAATTTCCCCTCCTTTACGCGGACGATCACGGGTTTTCCTCCGGCAGGCGCATAGATGTTTTCCACATTGGGCCCATAGCTCGCATGGCTGCCTCCCTCGCTGGCGATGAACACCTTGTCATCCTTTTCGCCCACCACCATGCTGCGGAGCTTCAGCCGGTCATTGAGGGCCATGAGTCCGCCCTCAAAGCCCAGTACAATGGAGAACGGCCCTGTTATAAGCAGGCTGGAGAATACCTTGCGGAGGTACCGCAGCTTCTCCTGCTCCTGAGGCGGCTTCCTGTCAATGGTGCTCCAGAAGGGGGCGGCGATCACCGAGCCAGCTCCTCCAGGGTCAGCTTCTGCTTTCGCAGCAGATAGTCCGGCTATATAGGTAATGACCTCTGTATCCGTCTGTAAAGTACATTTATAACCGAACATCTCCATGAAACGGCGGTTGGTGTCGTAAGAGGATATCTCCCCCATTGTGAACAATGGAGTAATTCAGCAGGGCAAAGGGGTGCCGCCGCCCCACCAGCCGGGGGTGTTGGTGGGATAACGGCCGTGGGCCGTCCAGCTGTAGGCCCTCGTATTCCTCCAGACGATAAAAATATCCCACGTCCTCCGGATATCCCACGGCCTTGAATACGCCCATATTTTTCCACAGGAAAACACATACGCACCTTTTATCCGCGTGTTGATGGCCATTACGGCCCGGGTCACGCACCCTCCTCGTCGATCTGCATGGACGCCAGGGGTGCTGCGCAGGGGGGCGAAACAAAGAATCGCCAGATCAGCGGCTCATTGGTGATGGCCGGAGTGGTACGGATGGGGATGCGCCCAAGTGAACGATCTCCATGGTCTCCCGTAAAAATGCTTCGCAGCTTTTACGGGCGGCCCGGTCCTCAGAAACATGTGCAGAGCGAAGAAATCCTTATACTCCGGGTAGATCCCGTAAGCTGCGAAGCCGCCCCCCAGGCCGTTGGAGCGGTCGTGCATGGGCTTCATGCTCTCTATTATTTTTTTCTCCCGACATTCGCTGACCGTCTCTTGAGATGACTGCAGAAATGGCACAGCCCGATGGAATCCGAATCTGACCTTCCAGTTTGCTCATATTACCAACTCCTAAATATAGAAAAACCGACCGCGTTTTGCAGGATAATAATCTATATCCTGCAGAACACCGTCGTTCAAACGTAGTATATACCTAATTTTTGCATTTTTCAATCCGTCATATTGCAAGAAATTGATTTGTGATTTGTTTGACAATTCGGCGATTTGCGCAAAAATAGAAAAAATACGTTTTTTGTGATTGACATTTGAAAACGCCGGGTGTATATTCGGCCATGTGATGAGACACTGGCGTCTCGGAAGGGGATATTCCCGCCCGGACGAAGTGTCTCCTTTTTTATTTTCACAGAAAGGAATAAACTGCTATGTCGACTGTACCGGAATACTTTGGAAGCTTGGTTTTTGATACCCGGGTGATGAAGGCCCGTCTATCCGCGGATGTATATCACTCTCTGAAGCACACCATTCAAAAAGGGGCCAAGCTGGACCTGTCGGTAGCCAATGCGGTGGCCGACGCAATGAAGGACTGGGCAGTCGAAAACGGCGCGACCCACTTCACCCACTGGTTCCAGCCCATGACCGGGATCACGGCGGAGAAGCACGACAGCTTTCATCTCCCCCCCCCGGACGGCGGCGTGATTATGGAATTCTCCGGCAAGGGAGCTCATCAAGGGCGAGCCGGATGCCTCCTCCTTCCCCTCCGGCGGCCTGCGCGCTACCTTTGAGGCACGGGGCTACACCGCCTGGGATCCCACCAGCTACGCCTTTATTAAGGGCAAGACCCTATGCATCCCCACCGCCTTCTGCTCTTATGGAGGAGAGGCCTTGGACAAAGAAAACGCCCCTGCTGCGCAGCATGGAGGCGGAACACCCAGGCCTTGCGCATCCTGAAGCTGTTCGGCAACGACAGCGTCAAGCGCGTGCTTTCGTCCGCAGGCGCAGAACAGGAGTATTTCCTCATCGATAAGGATATGTATGACAAGCGCCACGACCTGATCTACACCGGCAGGACCCTGTTCGGTGCCAAGCCCCCAAGGGCCAAGAGCTGGACGACCACTACTTCGGCGCCATCAAGCCCCGAGTGGCGGCCTATATGGAGGAGCTGAACCGGGAGCTGTGGAAGCTGGGGATCCTGGCCAAAACGGAGCATAATGAGGTAGCCCCGCACAGCACGAGCTGGCACCCATCTATACCACCGTCAACCTGGCGACCGATCAGAATCAGCTGACCATGGAGATCATGCAGCGTGTGGCGGCTAAGCACGGCCTGGTGTGTCTGCTCCACGAAAAGCCCTTTGCCGGGGTCAACGGCAGCGGCAAGCACAACAACTGGTCCCTCTCCACCGATACCGGCGTCAACCTGCTCTCTCCGGGCGAGACGCCCTATGAAAATCGCCCAGTTCCTGCTGTTCTTGGTAGCTGTCATCCAGGCGGTGGATAATTACCAGGGCCTTTTGCGGGCTGCTGTGGCCACCGCCGGCAACGATCACCGTCTCGGCGCCAACGAGGCACCCCCGCTGTGGTGTCCGTCTTTCTGGGGGATGAGCTGACGGCCATTCTGGAGGCCATTGAAACGGATACCGCCTACTCCGGTGTGGAGAAGAAGAAGCTGAAGCTGGGTGCCGACGTGCTGCCGCGCTTCTTCCGGGATACTACGGACCGGAACCGGACGTCGCCCTTTGCGTTCACCGGCAATAAGTTCGAGTTCCGCATGCTGGGCTCCAGCAATTCTATCGCCTGCGCCCAACATCATGCTGAATACCGCCGTGGCCGGAGTCCCTGCGGCTGTTTGCAGATGAGCTGGAGGGGCACCGCCGACCTTCGAAGTGCGGCCTGCACGATCTGATCCAGCGCACCATCAGGGAGCACAAGCGTATCATCTTCAACGGCAACGGCTACGACGATGCCTGGATTGAGGGCTACGAGGCCGCGGCCTGTTGAACCTGCGGACCGCCGGACGCCATCCCCATGCTGATCCAGAAGGATAACCTGGATATGCTGGTGCGCCACAAGGTCTACACGGAGTCCGAGCTGCGCTCCCGCTATGACCATCGATGCGGAGCTGCCCTGGGGCTATGAGAAAAAGCAGCTGCGCAGGCTGGCCTCCTGGTGGACGCCATAGATGACCGGGTGGATGCCCTGGAGGAAAAGCTGATCCGGCTGGATACCCTGTCCAGCTCTATGGAGGGAAGCGGCCTTCATCCGGGATGAGCTTCTCCCCGGAATGGGTGCATTGCGTGCTGCCGCCGACGAGGCCGAGACCCAGACCGCAGCCAGCTACTGGCCCTTCCCCACCTACGGCGATCTGCTGTTCGGGGTCAGATAAATACACTGTCGATAATTCCTTTCAAAAAGCCTCGCAGAGTTTGCCGCCCGCAGGCGGCAAAAAAGTGAAATCATTTTCTCTCGCGACATGTGCGTGAGAGAAAATACTGCTCAGGCTGCAAGTGTGGAATTTGTGCGCCTGCGACAGACAAATTCTGCGCGCAGCAGACTGCAACCCTCTTTGTCGAAAAACCCGGAGGGTTTTTCGACAGTCTCAGCATCCGGGCAGAAACACTGCCCGGATGCCTTTTTGCCTGCACGCATAGAGAACGGATGCCGGTGTAGATTTTTTCCAAATTACGGAGGGAAAAGTCGTGGGTTTTTCTGCCGGTTCGTGTATAATGGGATAGAAAGAAAAATTGAGAGGGGGAGAGGGCTTGGAACAGGAGATGATCCGGCGGTTGCTGGCGCGGGAGGAGGCAGGAATGGCCGATCTGCTGCTGCACTATGGGCCGCTGATGCGCTACATCATCGCGCCTATTCTGCCGAACCCCCAGGACCGGGAGGACTGCCTCTCCGAGGTGACGCTGCGCATCTGGGAGAAAATCGACCAATTCGACCCTCGGCGCGGCAGCTGGAACGCCTGGCTGACGGCCATCACCCGCAACACGGCTCTGAACCACGCCCGGAAGGCCCTGGGCAGCAGCGCAGAGGAGCTGCCGGAGGACACCCCGGCGGCGGGGCATACCCCCGAGGAGGCGGTGCTGCAAAGGGAGCGGCAGGAAGCCGTGCGGGATGCCCTGGAGCGCCTTCCCTACCGGGACCGGATCCTGTTTTACCGAAAATACTATTACATGCAGCCCACGGCGCAGATCGCCGCCGAGCTGGGCATGACAGAGCGGGCCGTGGAGGGGAAGCTTTACCGGCTGAAAAAGCAGCTGCGCAAAATGCTGGGAGGTGAAGGCCATGCGCAATGAGGGTTGGCGCCACGCAGACGATATTGACCTCAGAACCGTTTTCTCCGAGAGCTTTTCCGCCCTGCCGCCGGAGGAGGTGGTGAGAGACGTGACCCCCTGGAAGCGGGCCATGAACCGGTGCTCATCGGCATGGTGCTGTGTACCATCACTCTGAACTTTTTTGGTATCTGAATTACATTCTGCCTGCCGTGGGCATGGTGCTGTGGCTGCTGGGCCTGCGGCCCTGCGGCGGGAAAAACGGGTATTTCACCGCTTGCTTTGTGCTGATCCTCCTGCGGTGCGCGTGCTTCTTCCCGACACTGATCCTGAACACATTCGCCTGCCGGGACGATTTCATTCCCGAGCGTGTCACCACCTCTCTGACTCAGGTCTCCGTTGCGGTGCAGCTGTTGGGCCTATTCTGCCTGTGGTTGGGGCTGCGGGCGGTGCAGCAGAAGTTAGGCGGGCCTGCGCCCCGGGCGGGAGGCGTTCTGGCGCTGATGGTGTGGTATGGCGTGGTGTATTTTCTGGCCCTGATACAGTACCCCGGGATGATCCTGCCGCTGCTCCTGCTGGTCGCTTTCATTTTCATCCTGCGCAGTATCTGCAAAACTACTAAGGCCCTGAGCGGGCCGGGTACGCCATGCACCCGGCGCCGGTGAAGGTGCCGGACCTGTGGCTGGTGCTGATTTTGGCCGCCGTGCTGGTGCTGGGCTGCGCCGCCGGGTACCTCTTCGGCGCCCAGCACCCCATGGACTGGCAGCCCCTGGAGGAGACTGAGACGGCGAAAACGGAGGAAATCAAGGCCAATCTTTTAGATCTGGGCTTCCCGGAGGTTATCCTAAACGACCTGGCAGAGGAGGATCTGGCCGCCTGCGCCGGGGGGGCTCTGCGGGTGGATGCGGAGAGCGAGGTTTACAGCCCCACCCTGGAACACGAGAAAGTCTCTGCCGGCAAGCGCCTGCGTATCACCGACATCGCCGTGCAGATACCCGGTGAGAAGGATACTTGGATCATCCTCCACCATTTCCTCTGGGAGAAGGGCCCCCTATTCTTCGGCACGGATGCCCTGCAAGTCTGGCCTATGTACCAGCTCAGATCCGGAGGCTGGGCCAAGGGCGGCGACATCACCGGGCGGCTGCTCTATGACCGGGACGGTCAGACCTATACTGCGCCCTATTACTTTCTGGGAGAGGCCCGCGCTGCGGACACGGGCTTCCTGTCCCTGGGCACAGCGCGGACGGACATTTACGCCGGGTTCTCCCTGCCCCGGGAGGGTGAAAACCGCCGCGGTATCTGACCTACACCATGTTCAATACAGAGAGCGGTTATTCCATCATCAGCTACTTCAACTACACCCACCAGCACACCTGGTTCCAGTATCCCGCCACCACAGCCCTAAAAGGCGCAGATGGGAACTCTCGCGCCTCAACTATATGGACCTCTTTGCAAGGGAAATGACCCAGTTTTTTGGTTTACCCCATCTTCGGAGCATTTACAGTGGCCGGATTAAGAAAATCCACAAAAAGCCAAGTCCCCGGGCTTGGCTTTTTTCTTCTTCACCGGCACCCGGGCCGGGCGCAGGGATAGTGGGCTTGACAACCACGCGGCTTTATTCTACAATACAGACAAGCTCCTGACGCCAAAAAGTCCTTCTTGCGGCGGAAGATGCGCCATAGAAGAATTGCCCGCCTCCGGCGGGTCTTGTGGCCCGTGTCGCAGAGCGATGCGGCTTTTTTGCCGCGAAAATTCATCCGGGAGGTATCACATGGAAACAAGAGTCGCCCTCATCGGCATCATTGTGGAGAAGGAGTCGTCGGTGGCCCGCTCAACGAGCTGCTGCACCAGTACGGCCGCTACATCATGGCCGCATGGGCCTGCCCTACCGGGAAAAGTGCGTGAACATCATCTCCGTGGTGCTGGACGCGCCCCAGGACGCTATCTCCGCCCTCAGCGGCAAGATCGGCCGCCTGGAGGGAGTCAGCGCCAAGACCCAGTATTCCCATGTCATCACCCCTGGGAAAAACTAAGGCAAAAGAAAGGAATCCCACTATGAAAAAGATCACTTCCCTGCTCCTGGCCCTGGTCATGGCATTGAGCCTGGCCGCCTGCGCCGTGCAGCCCCGCCAGGAGGACTATCAATCTGTGAACATCCGCTTGGCGGCCTGAAGGGCCCCACCTCCATGGGCATGGCCAAGCTGCTGGACGACGCTGAAAACAAGCTGACCGCCAACACCTATGAGTTCACCATGGCCGCCTCCCGCCTCGGAGCTGACACCGCAGCTGATCAAGGGCGAGCTGGATATCCTGGCCGTGCCCGCCAATGTGGGCGGCCATCCTCTACAACCAGACCCAGGGCCAGGTGGAGCTTCTGGCCGCCAGCACCCTGGGCGTGCTGTACATTGTGGAAAAGGGCGGCGAGACCGTGACGGATATCAAGTCCCTGGCCGGCAAGACCATTTATGCCACCGGCAAGGGCGCCACCCCTGAATACGCCTTGACCTACCTGCTGGCCCAGAACGGCCTGACCCTGGGCGAAGACGTCACCGTGGAGTGGAAAAGCGAGCCCACGGAGATCGTGAAGCCCTTATGGCCCGGGAGGATCATGCCATTGCCATGCTGCCCCAGCCCTTTGTCACCGTGGCCCAGGGCCAGCTGGAGGGCCTGCAGGTGGCTATGGACCTGTCCGCCCAGTGGGATAAGCTGGGCGTTGACAGCCGCCTGGTCACAGCGCTGGTGCGCAAGGCCTGCCGACGAGCATCCTGGAGGCCTTTGCCGACGAGCATCCGCCAGCACCGACCGTGCCAACCCCGTGCATGCCGGTCGTGACCCCCGCTGTGGCAGAAGCTGGGCATCGTGAAGGCCGCTGCAGAGGAGGCCCCTGCCCGGGTGCAACCTGGTGTGCATCACCGGCCAGGAGATGAAAACCGCAGTAAGCGGCTACCTGCAGACCCTGTATGATCTGAAGCCGGAGGCCGTAGGCGGCGCCATACCCACGGACGGCTTCTATTGGCTGGGCGCATGAATCGGGAACGCTGGCAGCAGCTCTTAGCTGCGGCGCTGGCCCTGGCCGTATGGCGGCAGGGGGCGGCCATGCTGGTCCACGCCCCTATCCTGCTGCCCTCACCCCCGGGTGGCGGACCGGCTGGGCGCGCTGCTGGTCACGTTGGATTTTTGGAGCACCGTCGGCTTTAGCCTGCTGCGTATTGCCGGAGGCTTTCTGCTGGCGCTGGCAGCAGCCGCCGTGCTGGCCTTTGGGGCAGCCGGTTTTCCATGCTGGAAATTTTGCTTCGGCCCTATGTGCTGGCCATTAAGTCCGTGCCGGTGGCATCGTTCATTATTCTGGCGCTCATATGGCTGCGAACCTCTCAGCTGTCGCTGTTTATCTCGTTTCTCATGGTGTTCCCGGTGCTGTACACCAATGTGCTGACAGGTATCCGCGGCGCAGACGGGCAGTTATTGGAGATGGCGCGGGTGTTCCGAGTCCCCTGGAAACGACGTGTGCGGATGATCTACCTGCCGGCGGTGGAGCCGTTTTTGCTGGCAGGCTGCGCCACATCCCTGGGCATGAGCTGGAAGGCCGGGGTGGCGGCGGAGGTTATCGGCGTGGTGAGCGGCTCCCTGGGCGAGCGGCTGTATGATGCGAAAATCTACCTGATGACTGCGGACCTGCTGGCCTGGACAGTGGTTATTGTGGCCCTGAGTGCCGGGTTTGAAAAGCTGGTTTTGTGGCTGCTGCGGCATATTCTTCGCCGGATAGGAGGTGTGCCGGCATGAAAATTCAGCATCTGTGCAAATCCTTTGACGGCAGGGTGGTTTTGGATCATGTGTCTCTGACTTTGAGAGCGGCGGGACGGCCTGCCTTATGGCCCTTCGGGCCGGGGGCAAGAAGATCCACCCCTGCTGCGATGCATCGCCGATTGGAGCGGCCCGACAGCGGCCAAATTACGGACCTTCCGGAGCGGATAGGCTATGTGTTTCAGGAGGACCGTCTGTGCGACGGATTTTCCGCAGTGGACAATATCCGTCTGGTCACGGGCCGGGCCATGGATGAGGGCGAGATTTGCCGACACTTGAAAGAGCTGGGCCTAGCGGACAGCCTGGGCCAGCCGGTCCGGGAGCTCTCCGGCGGCATGCGGCGGCGAGTGTCCATCGGCAGGGCGGTGTGCTTTGGCGCCGGGATTTTGCTGCTGGACGAGCCTTCAATGGCCTGGATGACGCAACTCGACAGCAGACGGCGGACTACATCCTGCGGCATCGGGCGGAGCCGCCATTCTATGCGTGACCCACGACCGTGAGGATGCCGCCGCCCTGGGCGGCGCGGGAGATCATGGCATTTTGATCTGTGGCTTTTAGCGATAAAGAGCCTCCGGGAGCGCATTTTGCACTCTCCCGGAGGGCTTTCATTTTGCATAGCATGAGGTTGTTTAATGGGTGCGTGGGGCAGCGCAATGTGGGTGCCCACATTGTATAGAAAAAATTGTTTTGCAGCTTTTTACTCCAGCGACTCGCCCAGGGATTCCAGGCGGTCAATAATCTCGTCAGCCAAATCCTCCAGGGCTTCATGCTCCTCCGCCCAATCCACAAATTCCTCGCTGGTCTCATCCTCCGGCTCGTCCTCGTTCAGGGCCTCCAGCTCGCAGCGGACGTCACTCAAATATGCCCGGAGTTCCTCCGATCCATGGTGGCCGGGTCCCGATACAGATCCATATGCATCCCCTCCTTGTGTTTCTTTTCTTCCCGATTTTGCCATATTCGCAGCGAAAAATGCAAGACCTCAGTATCGCTGCAGGCATCGCAGCCGGCATGCAGCCTATTCTCGGCTATAACTATGGCAGCGGACAATTTAAA
>VOFC01003259.1_pt1 | contig 21699 bp, 47 predicted proteins | sample 5384161 | NCBI WGS metagenome assembly VOFC01 (sample SAMN12384722, study PRJNA508395) | human gut metagenome | isolation source: healthy gut B | host: Homo sapiens | reverse complement strand
AATAAACTACCAGTATTTCTGATTGTTCAGATAAATGAATACAATAATATTGTAGGAAAGGACAAGTTAACCTAATATAAATATAATCAAATTATGGAGGTAGGGTACTATGAGTAAAAAGTGAAAAAGTATTAGTAATTGGTATTGACGGCATGGATCCACGTCTGACAAAAATATCATATGGAACAGGGCTATATGCCAAATCTTGAAAAAAAATTGCTGGCGGCTGGATCTGCTCGTGAAGATTTGGTACTGTTAGGTGCCATGCCAACAATTACTCCTCCAATGTGGACAACATTGGCAACAGGGGCATACCCAATGACACATGGAATTACGGACTTTTGGCGTCAGGATCCAGATAATTTAGGGTTAAGAAACTATGCACTGGACTCTAGATTGTGCAAAAGCGGAACAGATGTGGAATGTAACAGCAGAAGCGGGAAAAGAAAACACTTGTTATGCATTGGCCAGGTGCCTCTTGGCCCACCAAGCTCTGACAGTGAAAATCTTTTTATGTAATTGATGGTACAAACCCAGAAGGTATTTGTATGTCTACAGGTGAAATTGAACATACATTCTTAGTGTATGGTGATGAGACATATGAAACTACCACTTTACCCGTGAAGAAGAAGGAAACTTTCAGCTTTGCACGGTTACAGATCTCGATCTCAATGAACAGAAAAAAAAGATGATGATTTCGTAGATAGCTCGGATGGTGTGGCGAATGCAATTCGTCAGGAAATTTCTGATGTCAAAATTGCTAGAACTGCAGATGAGGAAGTAGCCAGACTGTTGTGAGATATGGGAAAAGCCTATCTCCTATTAAAGACGCAGAAAAATGGGGATTTGATGTTCCTGAAGGAGCAAAAGAAATGAGCATTCTATTCTCTGGTGGTCTGGTTCGCCGCCCTGCATTGATTTTGGAAAAAACAGTGAAGGTGTTTATGACACATTAAAAAATTTATAAGAGTAAGAGAATGGATACTTGCATTGCCACACTGGTAAATGGAGAGTTTGTGGAAGATATTGTAGATGAAGGTATTAAAGATAACGAACAATATGTGGTAACACGTAATATGAAGATTCTAGAAATGGCTCCAAATGGTTCTCGTGTACGGCTGTGGGTGTCTCCTGCGATTGATATTAACAATGATGCTGTGTTCTATCCAGTATCTCTGCATAAGGAAATCACTGAAAATGTAGGTCATCCAATGCCTGTTTGTAACTTGGGGTCTGGAAGCAGAGAAATTGTAGAATGCATGCAGGAAAACTGGATGCGTACTATGAGATGGTGGGCTGATGCGATTCATTATATGATTGAAAAACATGACATTGAAGTGGTTTTTTCACAGATTCACAATGATGACGCTGAAAAACATAATATGATTTCTGTTTATCGTGAAGATTCAAAATTCAGAAAACTGGAAATGTCAGATTACGATGAATTCTTTGTGAATATCAGCAAGCAAAACGACTACTATATCGGCAGATTCCTACACCTACTGGATGAAGGCTGGACTATTTTCTTGGTTTCCGACCATGGCTTAGTAACTTCCGAGTGCGGTGTCAGTGAATTACCAGGTATAACGGCAATTAATGCTATAACTATGAGAGATTGGGGCTATACTGAAGTTAAGTATGATGAAAATGGTAATCCATTAAAAGAAATTGATTGGTCTAAAACAAAAGCTATTTTGAGCCGTATGGGTTCTATCTATATTAATCTAAAAGGTCGTTGGAATACTGGTATTGTAGAACCGGAAGATCAATATGCACTGGAAGATGAGATTATTGCTAAATTGTACAGTATGCGTGACGAAAAAGGAAGAGCGGTAGTTTCTGTTGCGTTGAGAAACAAAGATGCTGCTCTGCTTGGTTTAGGTGGTCCTGAATGTGGTGATATTGTATTCTTCTGCACAGAACAGCATTTGTGGGATCATGGCGATAGCTTATCAACTGTGTTGGGCCTTAACCATACTTCTGTATCTCCAATCTTTGTGGCTGCTGGTCAGGGTATTAAGAAAGGATACAAAACGGATCGCGTAATCAGAGAGGTGGACGTAACGCCGACAATTGCTGCTGTTATGGGCTTGAGAATGCCTGAGCAGTGTGAAGGTGCACCTGTATATCAGATTTTAGATACTGAATAATGCAAGAAAAAAAGTTTTAAGGATTTTGTGGTCTTTTTAGATGAAAGGGTCAGATATGTATCTGGTCCTTTCATTTTCAACTGATAATACGGGTATAGCGCATTATAATGTAATATGAAAACTTTTAAGCAGAGGCTGCGTTTATGTAATGTAGCCTTTTTCAATATTTTGATTAGAAGTTATGTGATATTGTACATAGATACGAAAAGGGGGATAAAAAATAATGAAAGAAATAAATGAAACTATAAAAGAAAAGATAGATTTTTGTTCTCGAAAACGACTCGAAATATTAAAAAAACGGAAAAGACGTTGCGTATGTAAATACTGCGGCGGAAAACTGAGAATGAGGAGGATTATTTTTAGCGAATTTGAAGAAGCGCGTATCGAAATGTTTTGTAGTGAGTGTGATCGGATTGAATTTGGTGTAGAAAAAGAAATATATCAAAGTGCAAAATTCTTTGTGGAAAATAGCCGATTTAATATGTATCCGGATTTGGATGAAAATGAACAAACAAAGCAAATGACTATTTCCAAAATCTGCGAAATTATGGCATGGGAAAATCAAAATCTTGGTTGGTTAAATGCAGATGGCTTTACAGTACCAGTGGATGCCAATGAAAACTTTTTAGGAGAATGTATTACATTGACGGACGATGATCTGATGGATGATGAGGACATGGAAACAATCTATGCAACGGGGATTTGATAAAAAGTAGGTGAATGAAAATGACAGACTATATAGTTGAGTTGGATAAAATCGGCTTCAAAACAGGATATCGATATTTACTGAACGATATTTCTTGGAATATAAAAGGGGAGAACACTGGGTAGTCTTCGGTATGAATGGGAGCGGAAAGACAACCTTGTTAAGTATTATTTCGGGTTTTAAGCATTATACAGAGGGCAGTATGCGCGTATTTAAAGAAGTTTTAACAAATGATAATATTCTCTCTGTTCGAAAGAAAATGGGATGGGTATCTGCCTCTTTTTTTGACAAGTATTACAGTAAAGAGTCGGCCCTGCATATTGTTTTATCAGGTAAAAAGTGGTACATTAGGTCTGGATGAAACGATTACTTTGGATGATGTACGATATGCAAAAGGAACTATTGGAAGAATTACAATTGGGATATAGAGTAAATCACACGTTTGACATGCTTTCTAAGGGACAGCGGCAGAATGTATTGATAGCAAGGGCTTTGTTTGCTAATCCAGAAATTTTAATTTTGGATGAGCCATGTACAGGACTTGATGTATATAACCGTAGTTATTTGTTCCGGACAATAGAAGAGTTAAATAAGCGTAAACAATTAACTATACTTTATGTAACACATTATGTGGAAGAAATATTACCAATGTTTGAAAATACCTTGTTATTACGGAATGGACATATTTTGGGCAAGGAAAAACGGAAAACTTAATTACCAGTGAGGTTATGAAAAAGTTTCTTGGCTATGAGGTTGATATAAAACGTGGATATGGAGCATATAGCCTGTATATGCAAACAGAGTCGTCTATGATTGAGTTATTGGCAAGGGGTGAACAAGATGGATGATTCTAATGTTGTGGCAGCAAGAGTAGTGGGACGCAGGGCAGAACTAGGCTGGTTTGATGTGGACTTTACGATGCATGGCTGTGCATATTTACAGAATGGTAAGGTGCATTATAAGGTGAGTTCAAGGCAGAAGATATCTATCAATTTGCAGAAACAGCCGCATTGGAAAAAGATATATACAAGCAATGTGTTAAGTTTTAAAGAAAAATATCCGGTACCTTCTGGTATGAAAGATTTGATAGCAACTGATATGAAAAGAAAAGTTGGCACGTGAATTAAAAAAGAGATATCAATGGAATTTTTTGAGATGTTGAATGATATGGCAAAGCGCACGATAGATGACAATGCGGCAGAACAGCTATGGCAAGAAACAGAAGATCTAGAAGGTGTGTTCTCGGAAAAGCTATGGATCAATTTGAAGCACGGGTACAGTATGTGTACCGCCATCATGGGATAAATGAGAGTAGTTATCAAAATCTTATGAAATGGATTCGAGAGGAACAGGAAAATATGGATGATAATGTAATAAGTAAAACTCTCCATGAAAAAACAGTATATGGATTTGCATATGAAAAAGATGGACGGATAAGATATGGATAATGCGCTGAAAGCGTATGTATATGAGAAGGCAGAACAGTTGGAGCAGGAAGGAAGGCTGATTACGCCGATGCTATCGCATACTTATTGGTATGAGCAGACAGATCGGCTTTCAGAAGTGTTAAGGGAATTTAGAGAGTTGCTTTCAAAGACATATGACAAAAAGCTTATATGAAGCTACTAAAAAGAGATTCGCAATAACCGAGCAGGAATCACAAAAGAAGAATTTGAGGAATTGTTGAGGAAAGCTAGAGAACGTTATGGGGAAGATGCAGCCAATACAATACTTCGTTATGGTTGCTGCTGGGGAACTGTTTGTTCATGGGAATAATGTAAAGGGAAGAAATAGTTACAGTGCAGAATGATACGGTTATTTTAAAGGTGAGGAACAGCTAAAACGGGAAACAGGAAAGGTGTTTCCTACAAAATGATTCAATTAACAGAGAGGGTTTATGCATTTCAGTATTATGGCATAAGCAACGATACACTTTGCTATTGGAAATACATCTTGTATATTAGTTGTTGGAGTTGCTGTAATTCCTGTCACTTGCATAACATCGGCTCTTGCAAAAGCAATATCGAAACCAAAATGTTGAAGCAATTTCAATATATTTTCTCTTGTTGACGCATTGAATCCAAGACAAAAACAGGCCGTTGAAGGCCTGTTTTTTCATCAGAGAAAGGCTTGATGTTCATCTGCGAGACCTGTTTTAATAGCCGTTTGCCCATAATTCAAATTATAAAGAGTGACTTGGAACGAACTTGCATCGGAATAGAACTTTGGTTCCAGTTCTAGGCGGTAGTTATGTGCCGCATGATAGGCATCAGTGATTTTCTTGAATCCGCTGCCCTGCCGGCGGGAGAGCTGATTGTAAGACGGTCATCGTAAATATCGATATGTCGAAAGAATCAAACAGCTTATCCTCCACGCTGTTGCCTGTCTAGACCTTGTATCGTTCCCTCAGCTTGGAAAATGTGTAATCCTTGAAGTCATATTCAGATATTAGCACATCATAGGTTCGGTTCATGCCCTTTTAGTATAAGCTGATTCAATACATAATTAGGAGCGATTACACTTTCGTTGCCAATACGGATGTATGCTTCCATTATGCCATCGGCTTTGTAATAATAAGGCGTGGTACGCCCGGCGGATATGGTCAGTACAAGCGGATCTGAAGTGCTATAATAAAGTTGTAACAAGGAAGGACAATAAAAAATAAAGAAAAAGAGGAGAACGCCATGCCACGGAATTACACAAGAGAATTCAAAAAGAAAAATAGTTCACTTTCACCTGGAAGAAGGTCGCACCATCAAAAGTCTTGTAGCAGAATACGGTGTTTCCAAAACCAGTGTATCCAAATGGTGTACAGAGTTCAGCAAAGAATGCCAAAGCCAAGCCATCATGAACCCAAAGAGTGCGAATGAAGCAGAAATGATGAGAGAAAATTTACGCCTGAGAAAAGAGCTGGCAGAAAAAGAAAAGGAAATCCTCTTCTTAAAAAAAAGCGGCGGCATTCTTTGCGAAGGGAATGAACTGCTCCCAGTCAAGTAGACAGATAAAAAACAAAAAAATTGTTTCGCCAGGATTGATATGCTCCCCATAGAGTCAATGTCATTAAGTTAGCATTTAGAATCGAGTTATAGAACGAGCTGATAGATTGAAGTAATGTTCATCTGTCAGCTCGTTTGCTATTTTTGCCCGCAACAAATACAGATGACAAGTTCTGCCATCTGTAATGCCTTTTTCTCTCGAAAGTTTATGGAAACCGATAAGCAAAACTAAGCGAATTCTTTATAGTCACCTTTCGTGGAAAAGTCCGTCCCGGTCTTACAGGCGAAAAGAAATTTTGACAGCATTATTAGAAGAACGTCTTCTGATAACTTTCCTGTAATAAAACGGATACATACACTTACAGCCTTGGCAAAATTTATAGTTTGTTACTAGGGATATTTTGAGCGTAGGTAATCATAGCTAATGCATTATATATAGTTAGTTTTGCATATATTTCTTGAAGTATAAGGTTTTGTTTTTTTACTATGAATACTTGCTAAGCCTATGTTATATTTTAATTCCTTAAATGATGTTTCTATCTTCCAGCGCATTTTGTACAATTCTTTTTTATGGTTTGGGGCGAAAAATCATCCCGCGGAAGGTTCGTTAAAATAGTTTCTGATAGTGTATCAGATATTTTAAGACGTACAATTCTTATTGGAAGATCATACATTTGGTTCTCACCAGAATGAATATAATCAAAAAGTTGTATGTGGCTGTATCCATCTATATCTTTCTGGATTTTTTCTGTATAAGAGTCGTTGTTTCTTTCGTTTGTCTCCTTGTAAGTGTAATAATCGTGTCGATATCGAAAGTATCTGTATCAGGTGTTGTATATTTTATACCATAAGATTCTTTTGAACGAATGATATAATACCAGCTTTTTTCCTGACAATGTGCTATGTTATTAAAGGATTCATATCCCCTGTCAGCTATAATAATCACTTTATCAGAGATGTCAGAACGGTCTATCATGGTTACGAAAGCTTTGTGTTCATTCATACCTATTTTTTGATTGGACAGACGCATCAACATAAACATGCTGCAACAAATCATAAAGTGCATCTAAATGCAACAGGTTATATCCCTTTGTATTCTCATCATTTCTTATAAAAAGAAAAAATATCGGCTTTTATTTGTAGGCAACCTTAAATCAGAACCATCTATAGCAAGCAGGCGATATCCATTAAACATCTGATGTCTATCACACCGACTGACCATGGTTTTAAAAATAAAATTCAATGCATCATATTTTTATTTTGCTTCGTTGCTGGACAAACGCAGATACTGAAACTGTATCTGCGGCATAATTAAAACCATTCAAATATCTCTTTAGACAAATTTCCGCTTCCCATTCCTATTAGCATTTCAATAACAGTTTTTAAACAGAGCTTTCGATTCCGTGTAAAGTCTTCATCTGGATGATAAAGATACGGGGTCGGATCTTGAATAAGCGCATCGATTGCCTTTTTCAAATTCTTTTTTTACATCTACTGATTTCATGTGGCGCCTCCTTGAAATTTATACTTCAAAAGAGCTTCATCGCAAATTTTTATTGATTTGTCAAGTCTTTTAATGCTTTTTTATATCTACATCAAAAAAAGAAAGAGAATTTCCTAATATACTAGGAAGTTCTCTTTCTCGACTATCTTAACTTAATGACATTGCCCATAGAGTAGGTACTTGAAATAACAAAATTACGCTTGGTAAGGAAATACAACGAGAAAGGTGCAGAAGGTCTGATGGACAAGCGTAAACCGGAATCCGAAATGACGGAACTGGAAAAGCTGCGAGCTGAGAACCGGATGCTGGAAGCACGAAATAAAAGATTAGAAACGGAGAATGCTGTGCTAAAAAACTCGAAGAAATCGAAGGGAGTGGCGCTGAGCGGTGTCAGGCAAGAACATCTGTATCTCTGTGTTCAGGAAATGCATGAAGAGGGATATGCCATAACCGAAATCTGCGATATTCTGAATTTAAACCGATCCAGTTACTATAATTGGACACACCGGTCAAGAGTAACCGTGAAGCAGAAAATGAAGCTTTACTGCATGAAATTGGCCTGATCTACGCAGAGCATAATGGAACCTATGGCTACCGTAGAATTGCAGACGAGTACAACGCTACTCACGAAAAGCAGTTGAATCTAAAGAGATTCTATCGCTTGGTACATATTGTTGGATTACTGGCTGTTATCCGCAGAAAGCGTCCTGCCTGCCAAAGATCCGTACCGGAAATCACTGCTGAAAACATTCTAAACAGAGATTTTACAGCGAATACAGTGAATGAGAAATGGTGTACCGATGTAACAGAGATGAAATACGGCTCTGAGGGCAAGAAGGCTTATCTCAGTGCTATTCTCGATCTAAAGGGTAGGGATATTGTTTCTTTCGCAATTGGAAAGAGCAACAATAACCAGCTTGTTTTCGAAACCTTTGATTTGGCTATACAGAAGTATCCGGATGCGCATCCACTATTCCACAGTGACCGCGGATTCCAATATACAAGCAAACAGTTTAAGGCTAAGTTGGACAAGCAGAAAATGAAGCAAAGTATGTCACGGGTCGGGAAATGCATTGATAACGGACCAATGGAAGGCTTCTGGGGTATTCTGAAGTGCGAGATGTACGATCTTAACCGATTTGAGACCTACGAAGGACTTGTGGCTGCTGTGGAGCAATTTATCCATTACTACAACCACCAGCGACGTCAACACAAATTGAATTGTCTGCCACCGGCTTCCTACCGTAGTTTGCTGGAATCTGACTAAAAAGAAAACCAGGACCTCATTTCTGAGATCCTGGCGAAACAATTTTTGTTTTTTTATCTGTCTACTTGACTGGGCGCAGTTCACTCCCTGTACCATCCCTGCAGCTTCAATTTTTGTGTGAACTGTCCAGTTCGTATACTAGAAGCCTCTATCGCTGTGAAACAACTGGTGCACATCTGGATTCTGTGCCACCGCATCGTCGAAGTTACTGAAGACAAGATGATTGTTGTTGAAGCCCCCAATGGTGTAGGCTACAATTCCGATGGTCATATAGATCCCAAATTGCACTGAGATAGACTTTGTGCTTCGTATCACCTTCATAGTACTTGAATTCGGCAACGCCCGTCAGCCACTTCCGGTTCGGAGCATCCGCAGTAAATTCTCTGTTCAAAATATTTTCAGCGATGAACTGTGGCTTATCGGCCTGCTAGTGCAGCCTTCATTTGCATACTTGATGGTGGATTCAATTCCAAGCTTTTGGCAGATGCGTAGAACTCTCTTGTCGTTCATATCAATGCCATGATAGTGCTGCAAGTCATCTCGGATTTTGCGATAACCTTTATCCGGACTTTCCATGTGAATCTTCTCGACTTCTTCTACAATTCTTCTATTTTCAGCTTCAGTTTGCGGCATTTCGTGATGCAGCCATTTGTAGTTTGGGATGATAAAACTGCTGGTAAAGAAAGATGACCGAAAAAACACAGAATCAAAATTGAATATTGGATAAAATAATAGTTTTTGTCCACTTCTGGATAGAAATGCGTTTTCTGTTGATTGTGATGATTGAATATTTTTTATAATAGATATTGTAATCATTAATAAAAATCTAGAACAGGGGGAAATGTAAATGATAAAGGCACTGTTACAGCCGGGGAAGATTGGAACGATGAAAGTAAAAACCGTGTAATTTATGCCCCAATGACATTCAAGTTAGGGGGGATAAAAAGGACATCTTACAGAGAAAGAAGTAGACACCATGGTATATTTGGCCGAACAGGAATACGGGCCAGGTCTGATATTTTTCCGGGATTGAATGATTCTATGTTTATCCCAAATGTGCCAAGTTGCAATATCAATAATGATGAAAATATGTACTGGATGTCATATCAGGTAAAACGTGTGCAGGAAGCTGGATCAAAAACGGTAGCTACATTAGGCCTTCTCGGTACTAACCCAAATGGAGAGAGTCTTGGTGCATCTGAATGCAAATATCCAGACAATCTGCGTGAAATGACAAAGGATGAGATTAAAGAATATCAAAAAAGACATGCGGCATTAGCGCTTCGTGCCAAAAAAAGGCTGGTTTTGACGCTATTAGTGTGGAAACTATTATTGCCAAGAAAGTAATTCTTACATTCCTCTCACCATGGAGTAACCATCGAACAGATGAATATGGCGGTAGTGTAGAAAATCGAGCGCGTTTTCTTGTAGAGCTTTTTACAGGAAACGCGAGCGGCGGTGGGAGCAGACTATCCTATTCTGTTAAGTTTACGTGTGGATGAGCTGGCAGGAAAGGAGGGAATTGAATTAGAAGATGCAAAAAAAAATTGCCAAGCTTTGTGCACCTTATGTGGATTGTATTGGACCAACCACCGGTGGATTAGGGTAGGACATTTTTGGGATGATATTTCCCGCCCGTACGTAGAATACGGCTATAATATGCCATACGTGGCGGCAATTAAAAGGCAGTTCCCGGTATGATGATTACTGCAGCCTGCCGAATGGGAGATATTCAGACAGCAGAGGCTGCAATTGCAAAGGGAAAAACGGATTTTGTGACTGTGGGTCGTGCTTTTATTTGTGGATCCAGAATGGCTTACGAAAGCAGCACATGGAGAGGAAAGTCGTATTTACAAATGTGTGAACTGTGGAAACTGTGGAAGTCCAGAAAAATTTAAAGAAATTCAGCCGCTCAGAAGATCCTGTGCCCTAAATCCGAGCCACCTTAGAGAACGTGAATTCCGTACTCTAAAAGCCAACGGATAGCCCTAAAAAAATTTTGGTAGTAGGCGGTGGAATTTCTGGTATGGAAGCAGCAGCTACACTTGCAAAACGAGGACACAATGTTACGCTTTGTGAGAAAGCAGGAGAATTAGGAGGTCAATGGATTGCTGCATCTTACGCAGAAGAAAAGAAAAGATTTCCGCACGTTGATTCCATATAAGCAGCGTGAGTTGGAGGAGAGCGGAGCTAAAATCTGCATGAATATGTTTGTAACAGGTGAATATTTAGATAAACATCATCCAGATATGGTTGTCCTAGCAACGGGAGCTGTGCAAAACAAAATTCCAGGATGTGTTTCTAATGAACAAGTTTCTGTTGTGATGGGAAATGACGTCATTATGGAAAAAGTATCTGTTGGTGAAAAAATTGTAGTAATCGGTGGGGGCCCAATAGGGTTGGAAGTTGCGGTGACTCTCCCTGTCAGGGAAAGGAAGTTTCTATTATTGATATGACCGAGATCGCTGATGGAGAAAAAACTGGTAAAGATCCGCGGCTTGCTTTGGATGTGAAACGTATGATTGAAAATCGTGTGATGATGTACCCTTATGCGTCTTTTGTCAATGTGAATGAGAATGGTGTAAATATCATGTATATGGGGAGTATTTACAATCTGCCAGCAGATACAGTTGTCATGGCAGTTGGTACAAAATCAGATAAAACGCTTGCAAATGATTTGAAAGAAAGAAATATACCATTTGTGACTATCGGTGATTGTAAACATGTTGGTGGAAACCTCAAGTACGCAATATGGGATGGAGCAGAAATAGGACGGATTCTCTAGCGACGAAAAAGACAATATGTTTACAGTGTCCATTGCTTCATTGAAATGCGATTTTTACAAATTTGCCGTGCAAACTCTTCTGGGGATATAGAAAAGTTAATATGTTTGGCGTAAAAAATTGCATTATAAAGATTAGAGATGAAATTGAAGCGGAAATAGTCATTGTTGTGAAGTAAATTATACTCTTTGATATGTTCTGGTAGGTTATCCTGAGAAATATTCTCGAGTATGCATTTTTCGAAAATCTGTACAAACATACGGAAACGGTCAAAGCCAAGATTTAAATTTGATTGATTAGAAAACACCAGATTTCACGATAATCATATAATGTGCGGCAAAATGCTGTGTAACCTTCTTCTTTATTGGGACTGCCATACCAGCACTCAGCAAGAGCAATAACTTCATCGTTGAAAAGATGCATGGCAAAATCGTAAATGTCAATATAGTTGTTATAAAAAGTTGAGTGACTATAACCGGATAATTCCTGCAGTTCAGCGATAGATATTTCCGAAAGAGCTTTCTTTTGCAGGAGGCGGACAAGTGCATCCTTGAAGGCTACTACTGAGCGCTTTTTTGATGGGTTATGTGCATGGATCATACGTGAACTCCTTTAAACAAAAATGGGATATATAATTTTGTCGACTATTTTATCATAGTGTAAAAACAATGTCAATTCCAATATATTTTTCATGATGCAAAATAAATGGTTAGATTGAATCGCATAGAAAGGTGGATTTTATGAAATTAAAAGAAGAAATTTTATCTTGTGATGTGCTTGTTGCCGGCGGCGGAATCGGTGGCATGATGGCAGCCATTACGGCAGCCGACTGTGGTGCATCGGTTATTGTGGTAGAAAAAGCCAATACTATGCGAAGTGGTTCTGGGGCGACAGGGAATGATCACTTCATGTGTTACAATCCGGACGTTCATCCTCCCTGGAAGCATTCGTAAAAGAAGTTACTTCCGGCTCGTTAGCAGGTGCTATGCTAGATAATGAAATGATTCGCCGTTATGCAGAACGTAGTTTTTGAAGTAGCACAGGATTGGCACAAAATGGGGTATTAACATGCAACCTCATGGCTATTGGGAATTTAATGGACATACTTTTGCCAGGGCATACCCGATTCACATGCGATATGACGGTAGAAATCAAAAACCTATACTGACACGGGAGGCATTAAAACGTGGAGTAAAAATAGAAAACCACAGCCCGGTAATTGAATATATTACCGATAATACCGGTAGAGTCTGCGGATTGATTGCACTGGATATCTCTACAGAAGAAACCGATGTTGAAAGTTTACAAGGCAAAAAAGCTTGTAACCGCGCAGGGCTCAGGGACTAAACTGTATCCATCAAGCGCACCTGGTTGGTTGTTCAATGCATGCAACTGTCCTGCAAGCGGTGGGGAAGGCCGTGCAGCAGGATTACGAATTGGTGCTGAAATGACTCGAATGGATATGTTACATGTACATTCCGGCCCGAAATATATGGAACGATGTGGTAAAGGAACTTGATTGGTGTATATCGTAATAAATCTGGAGATTTGACCGGGCCGTTCGGCGTTGAAGTGGCTACTAGAGATAACTATGATCTTACTGGAGATGTATGGGGGGAGATGTTTATTGAAAATTCAATAATGGGACAGGACCTGTTTATATAGATACAACTGATACTCCAGAAGAAGATATGGATTACATGACTTGGGGTTTCCATGTAGAAGGGGTTTCTTCTATCCTAGATGCAGCGGAGCAACAGGGGCTAGATTTTCGTCACTATATGTATGAATTCACTCGTTATAATCCAGATATGCAGACTAACGGTTATCTGACAGATATTAATGGCCGTACCAATGTGCCTGGACTTTTTGCGTTAGGAGATGAATGCGGAAATTTTACTGCAGGGATTGGAGGTATTTCCACGTATGGTCGTATCATTGGGGAAATCGTAGCAGAAGAAGTGAAGGATATCGAACTCGACGATTTTGATATTACACTGCCGAAAAAATTCATGAGACAAAAGCATTTTATGAAACATTTTTAAATCGGGAAAACGGTGCAAGCTGAAAGAACTGAATTTAGCTATTCAGCAGATTATGGACGATTATGCCGGCAGTAAAAACTATCAAGAGTGAAACAAAAATGGCGGCTGGACAAAATATCTGAAAGATCTTCGTAAGCGTGCAATGGCAACATTGAGCTGCAAAACGTCTCATGACTTGATGCGAACCATTGATACACTTGGATTACTGGATATGGGTGAAATCATCATTGAATCTATGAGGTTCCGTACAGAAAGCCGTGGACCCCATAAACGTTCTGACTATACTTTTACGAATCCATTAAACAACGGAAAAACAATCACTATTAAACGAGAAGTAGATGGAAGCTATACTAAAACATGGAGATATGTACGATAAGCGAAAATATGAGAGGAGCGATTAATTATGCCACCAGTAATTGATAAATCGAAATGTACGGGTTGCAATATCTGTGCAAAAATTGTAGTATGGATGTATTTGGACCAGTTGCGGTAGGAAAAAAATTCCAGAGCCAATTTATGGAGAAGAATGCTGGCATTGTCGCGCATGTGTAATCGATTGCCCGGTTGGAGCAGTTTCCATGCGATACCCATTGCCGCTTATGATGTTAGCAGTGGAAGTTCCAGGAAAAGAAATAGATATATGAAAGCCGTAAGCTGAAAAGGGGAAAAGAAAAATGATTGAAAAAATTATTGAACCTGCAAGGATTGGAAAACTGGAATTAAAAAACAGGGTGATTTACGATGCAGTAGGCTTTGCAAGTAATGGGAACTATTGCCGGAAGCAGAAGTTGATAGTATGGTTTGGCGTGCAAAGCAGAAAATAAGTCCTGGTCTGTTAATCACTCATGGATTGGAGGTATGGCAACGCAAGGGGCTTATTCCAACGGATAATTTAAGTAGCGATGATTGTATGTATGAATTAAGTCGTCAGGTAAAAAAATTCAGATTAATGGTTGTAAGGTCTGTTGTCAACTGTCTGGCAGAGGAACCAGACTTGGATTGGGAGATGGTGCTATGAACATTGGGCCATCGGCAACGCGATATGCGCATGACCGGAATCAACACGGAAATGACAAAAAAATGAGATTTTCGAGTACATTGGTTATTATGGTGATGCAGCAAGACGAGCAAAAGATGCGGGGTTTGATGCGGTAGAAATACATGCTTGTACAGGAAAATTAGTCAGCTCATTTTTATCTCCATATGGCAAACCATCGAACAGACGAATACGGAGGTAATGCAGAAAATCGTACTAGATTTCTTTTAGAGATTTTGCAGGAGATTCGCCGACAAGTTGGTTCGATTATTCACTTTTAGTAAAACTTAGTGTAGATGATCTCTTGGGTAAATACGGTATGACGATTGAAGACGGTATAGTAGCCGCAAAAATAATCGAGCCATATGTGGACGCCATTGCACCAGCTTCTGGTACACAAGAATACCGATGGACTGCAACAGTTCCGTATTTTTTTCCCCACAAGGTTATCAACTTGATAAAACGATAGCGATTAAACAGAATGTGACAATTCCTGTGATTGCGAACGGAAAACTTGGCATTCCAGCGATGGCAGAGGATGTAGTTGCAAGTGGAAAAGCAGATTTTGTGGCTCTTGGCCGTCCTCTAATGACCGATCCCGAATGGTTGGTGAAAGCTGCAGACGAAAAAAGATGACCGTATTTATAAATGTATTGGTTGCGTTAATTGTTTCACAAACAGGGAAAAAGGAAGTGCAACCTCAACGGCGTTGTTGTACTGTGAATCCAGCTATCATGAGGGAAGAGGAATTTTGTAATCTAGTACCTGTAGAAAAAATCAAAGAATGTTCTAGTAATTGGTGGTGGATTAGCAGGAATGGAAGCATCCATTACTTTGCAAAAAGCGCGGACATAAAGTTACACTTGCAGAAAAAAATGAGGAATTAGGTGGTCAATGGATTGTGGCAGCCAAAGCCGAATACAAAAAAGATTACAAAACATTAGTTCCATATAAAGAGAGAGAACTTTTAGAATGTGGTGTTGATGTATGCATGAACACTACTGTGGATAAGTTTTATCTGGAAAAAAACGTCCAGATGTTGTGATTCTGGCTACTGGTGCCGTACCAAAAACGCTTTCATTTCAAACGACTTAGGTAGTGTTAATGTGGTACAGGGTAATGATATTATTATGGATCAGGCTGAAGTTGGACAACGCGTCGTGGTAGTGGGTGGAAGCTATATTGGACTGGAGGCCGCAGTAAAATTAGCAGAAGAAGGCAAAGAGGTCTCTGTGGTTGATATGTCGGAAATTGGGGAAAAGGGAAATCCGCAGAATTATCCCGTATTATCGAAACAAGTTGGTGGAAAAACGAGTTCCGATGTATTCGAATTGTCCAGTAATTGCATTCAAAGACACCGGGGTAGATATTTCTTTTGATGGGGAGTCTTTTAACGATTCCGGCAGATACGATCGTGTTGGCAATAGGGACAAAACCGTTGAACAATTTGGAAAACGTATTGAAAGAACTGTCAATACCCTATGTGGAAGTCGGTGATTGCAAACGTATTGGTGATGCATTGTATGCCATCCGCGATGGAGCGGAAGTAGGCAGAAGAATATAAAAGACAATAAATATAGAATCATTTGGAAAGAATAAGGTTTTATGTAATCAATGCGACAAGGGGGTTTTTTCATGAGTAATCAAATAAAAGCAAAAACAAATCCAATATATTTTTCTACATCTTGCCATCGTGTTAGTGTTAATGTTTTGTTTCCGGTTTATTCCACCAATTCTAACGTTTACTACGGAAGGTATGGCTGTGATTGGGGTCTTAATTGGAGGAATTTATGGTTTTATTTTCCTTGATGTATCTCTCACCAGTTTGATAGGGGTTGTGGCTTTAGGCTGTACCGGTATAATGAATAGTACTGGTGTAATCGCGGCTGGATTTGGGAGTGATATATTTGTTCTGACATTAGTTGCAACTTTTGCCGCAGCTGCCATTACGCAATTTGGGTTGAGTGATGTACTCATCAATGCATTGATGAGTATCAAATTCGCTCAAGGGAGACCATGGGGGAAAATCTTCTGTTTGTTATTAGCATGTTTTTGTGTATCTGCATTGTCCATTAGTGTAGCAGCATAGTCATTTTCCTGCCACTTGCTAATAAAATGATTAAGGATGCGCATATCCCAGAACATTCTATGGTAATTTCTACTATTTATACTGGACTTCTGTTAGCTGTTGGTTTCGGTAATATCTGCCTGCCATTTAAGGAGTCTATATTTTGATGATGGCTATTCCGTTGCAGGCAGGATATGTTTTGGAACTTGGTAAATATGTTTTAGCACTGCCGCTATTCCCCATTTTACTAGCAGTATATGTACTGGTATGCAAATTCATTTTGCGTCCAAATACTTTTGATTTGAAAGATGTAAATGGTAAGAGCAATAATGAAAATGCGAAACTGGAAACGAGGCAAATTTTATTTCTGAGCGTGATGGGAACATGGCTTATTTTAATGTTTTTACCTAGCGTTTTGCCTGAGGGAATTTGGTAAAAATATTTCTGAGTAATTCTTTAGGAAATGGCGGTCTAGGTATTGTGGTACTAGCAGCGCTGGTAGCAATTCAGGTAAACGGTGAGCCGATTATGAATGTTCAGAAGCTCGCGAAAAGATTTTCAATGGAATATTATGTTCCTTTTGGCGTTTTTCCTGCCGCTGGTAAACATGATGACCAACGATGCAACTGGAATTAAACCTGCCATTAATCAGATTGTTGGACCCCTAGTAAGTGGAATGTCTCCGACTATGGTTGTTTTGATATTATGTCTGATTGCGTCAATTCTTACCAACTTCCTAAATAACAACACAGTTGGCGTTTTGATGATTTCTACTGCGGTTATTATGGAGAATCTTAACACCACCAAAAAGGTAACGTCATTTCAAATAAATATCTAAGATAAAATCATCATCATTTTCGCGGGAAAATTCGATCCGTTTTATAATGGCTTTTAACAATTTATTTTTGGATTCGGCATCTAAGGCCGTATCTTCTAAAGCGTCAATGGCTGCGGAGAATTGTACAATTTTTCTTCATAGTCAATCTTTTCTGGTATATTTTGTTTAACTCTGTTAGGATTTTCTCTAGCTTTTCCTTTTTGCTCATCCATAAGCGTTTTTTCTTTCTAAAAAATCAGCATCGGAATAAATGCCACGTTCTAATAGGTCAAAAAGATTGCTGCGCCGAGCGGCCAGGTTTTTTCAATTCTTTTCCGTTGTGGCTATATAAGAGCGCTGCCATCGTCATTTTCTAATTTAGTAGTAAAGTCTATGATATTTCCGCGCAAGGAATTTATAACAGAGGCTTGAAATCATCATAAAAGCAGCTTTTCACATGACATATTTGCGATACTCTGTGCGCCATACGAACACGGGTGCCACGGGATTTTTTTGTATCATGATAAAAGAAAGCTCTGCCACATTTTTTACAATAGACCAATCCGGCAAATGGATTTTTCAATGTGGTACTTAAAGGCACTCGGTTTGGCTCATCTCTAAATCGTTCCTGTGCTGCTTCAAACAATTCCATAGACACAAGAGGCTCATGCTTTCCTTGAGATAAAATCATATTATCCGAACCGCGGGGGCCAACCTTTTTTGAATATTGCCGTTTTCGTCAAATGTTTTCACTTGTTGCCGATAACGCCAGCGAATCAGACCGGCATATACATGGTTGTGCAAAATTTCATTAACAGCGGCATGGCCCCATTCTTTGTTGCCGTTGTATGTAGGGGATTCCCATTTTAGTCAGGTATCGTGCAATCTGGCTGGCATTCCATTTTTCGCGGACAAATTTATCATAAATCATTCGGACAATTTCGGCTTCTTCTGGTACAATCTCTAGTGTACGCTCTTTTCTGGCGCGCCGGACGATTGTATATCCATAGGGCCGGGCAGAGGCTATATTTTCCTTCCTGCACAGAGGATATTTTCCCGCGCTGCATACGCCGGTTAATTGTTTTATATTCCCGCCTGGACATAAACAAACCGAATTCAAAATATTCTTCGTCAAATTCGTTTTGTGGATCATATATTTTTGTAGGTGTAATGATTTTTGTGTTGGTGTATTTAAAAAGCTTCTGCTATAGTGCCTTGGTCCTTAGTATCGCCTCGAGCCAGACGTTCCACTTCGACCACCAGCACGCCGGCATATTTACGTTGATAAATATTACTTAGTAGTTTTGCACTTCTGGCCGGTCTGCAATGTTTTCACCAGAAACTACTTCGGTAAAAACATCAGTGACTTTGATTTGCAGCCGTTTGGCCAAATCTTCTAAAATAACCCGATGACGTTTCAGCGTATCTTCTTTGCTGAGGTTTTCCATCTCGACATCTGAACGGGATTTTCGCAGATACATAGCATATTCATTCATAAACAATCACCCCAATATTTAATTGTATTTGCAGTGACCGCCAGAATATGCTAAAATACAGTTGCTGAGGCTGTTTAGCATATTGCTAACGGTTTTCTTAATATGTTGGTAGCATATTAAGACGAAAGGCTCTCTGTGTTGGTAGCACAGGGGGGCTTTTTGTTTTTAATTAAAGATATCTTTCAAGTCAATCACGATCTCTGGCATTACAAAAGATTTTACTTTGACCTTCACAATACATTTTTTTTCATTTTGTTGAGAATGAAAAAATGGTAATACACTTTTCTTCTGGTGATACAATCCAATATTCCTGGATGCCGAGTTGCTCATATTTACGTCTTTTAGTGATATGGTCACGGGAAGAACTACTAGGACTGATAATTTCAATAGCGATAAGCGGTGGTTTTTCATAATTTTTTAACTCAGAGATATCTTCGTTACAGATGACCATAAGGTCGGGAACAAAGTCCTGTCCATCAAGAATTAAGTCAATTTCTTGAATAGGTATGCAGGATGTTCCTTTCAAAATATGCCATAATTCAGCAACAAGTCTGCCGCTAATCCACTGATGTTTTGCTGCTGGCCTTGGTGACATCATCACCACGCCATCAATTAATTCATAGGTTAAACCTTCTTGCTTTTCCATGGCTTCAAATTCAGCCAAAGTGACAGGTTGTAATTCTTTTAACAGTGTCATAAAATCACGCCCTTTTATTTATAGTATCTTTGGAAATGTATTTCTATGTTATCATGCTCCTATAAACCTAGTTCTGCAAGCAGTTGCTCTTGTGTGATATAGGATTGCTGTTCCTCCGGTGTATTTTTTTATTTCATTTAGCATTTCCAGATCCCATTCATCCGGACTAACTTCTTCAATATCGTCCCAAGAAATTTTTCTGGTTAGCGTAAAATGAGATGTCAAATATTCTAATAAATTTTGTGCATCATCGTTTGCATTAACTCGATCATCATCAGTAATTTACTTTTTGCGATACTCATTATAGATTCCTCCTAATCTTTATAGACTTCCCCACGATTTCCGATTTTCTCAATTATTAATACTTCCCCTGTTTTACTGAATAAAAATACGGAAATCGCCAACTCGTAGACGATAATATGGCTCTCACTGCAATTTTTCACATCGCCATCAGGTAATTTATTTATTGCTGTAATAATTCTATATTGAATCTGCTTTGGTTGCTTTTTAAAATTTGGTAGCCTGTTTACTATATCTTATCTCCACATCATCACGCTCCTTCACGCATTCCCAATTACTTTCCCTTACAATACAGTGCATCATCCTCAGTAATTATGATAGGCTCATAAACTGGATTTAAACTAATCAGTTTATCGCCACCGAATTTCTTTTATATAGCCTTCCCCATTTAGAACAAAGATACCAATTTCCCCAGGTTCCACACTAGGCTGTATTTTCACCAGCACCAAATCCCCGTCGTGGAATCGCGGCTCCATACTGTCCCCGCTAACCCACAAAGCAAAATTAGCTTTCTGGATAGCTTATCTTCTGGTATAGAGATTACTTCATAACATGGATTATCTAAAAATACGCCAGTTCCGGCACTAACACCGAAATCATAAACTGGCATAGATACTCTGTTTTTCTTCATCCTTAAAATCTTCATGGGCATAAATACCTTCTGGGTAGTTTCGTTCTACTGGATTGCAAAGGTAGGACGCTTGTTTTTCTTTTACAAACATATTTTTCTTTTGTTCTTTAGTACGATACAATTCTCTTTTCTAATATAGCTTCGACGGTGTCTTTACCATACTCATCAAGAGTACGGTATTTTTTTATGTGTTCTTTTTTCTTTGACAGTGAATGTGAATGGTTTAGAAAGATCGTTCATTTCATCCTGGAATAAGTAATTGGCATCGCATTTTAAAGCATCAAAAACTTTGAAACGTATATCTGCCTTTTTGGGGTGCTAACGCCATTTTCATAATTCCCAATAGCAGCTTGTGTAACGCCTAGGATTTCAGCCAATTCTGCCCGGCTCATTCCAATATGTTCACGTTGTTCTTTCAATCTATCTTGAAAACCCATGGTTTTCACCTCCATGAATTTAATATAAACAAAAAATCTTTTGCAAGTCAAGAAAAAAATTCAAAGAAACTTTGAAAAAAGTCTTGACAAGAAAAAGAAACTTTGCATATACTGTGATTGTGACAAGAAACTTGTAAAAGCGAGAGGTGATTAAAGTGGGCATTGAATTGTATAACGGCTGTCTTGCAAAAAAGCATAAAAAGGAGTTATAAAGCAAAAAAGGACTAAAACAAAAAAACGTAGCTGAAAAAAAGCCGGATTTAGCGAGAAAGAGTTTAGCGCAATATTAAATAATCGGAGAATTATAAGAGTGGATGAAGTGATGGATATAGCAAATGCTTTAGGAGTAACACCAAATGAACTATATGGAATTACTCCTAATGGAAATGAAGCCGGAAAGGGAGCATAGGAATGGGGGTAAACTAGTGCAGGAATTAAACTTATTGGCGAGTGCTGTATTAAAGCTTAGCGTAGCTTTCTATATTTTAGGAACATTAATGACAATGAGGGAAGACCTAGAAAAAATAGAAAAATCAAATGAGACTTTATTGACATTCATGACATTGAAAAAAGAGTTGGAAAAACTAAATGAGTATATTTCGCTATTAAAACGGTAAAAGAAAAATGTGAGAAATGATTATTTGGAATGTAAGCTCAATCAATTCCGCTTTAAAGGGAATATGTAGTGCTGTATCAGGGATTTTTTCGTAAAGAAACAACAAAATTGTAATCCAAGAAGCTAAGTTATTTATGATTTGTTGAACTG
>VOFC01002265.1_pt1 | contig 21708 bp, 32 predicted proteins | sample 5384161 | NCBI WGS metagenome assembly VOFC01 (sample SAMN12384722, study PRJNA508395) | human gut metagenome | isolation source: healthy gut B | host: Homo sapiens | reverse complement strand
CCTCGGCGGTCAACCTCGCGGCGGCCGTCGGCGACAAGGGGTATAAAGTCCTCCTCGCGGACATCGACCCGCAGGGCAACGCGACGAGCGGACTCGGCATCAACAAGCGCGCGCTCGAGCAGTCGGCATATGATGTGATGATAAACTCCGTCCCCGCAAAGGATGTTATCCTCGAGAGCGAGTATGAGAACGTTTGGGTTCTGCCGTCGAACATGGCTCTCGCCGGCGCGGAGCTTGAGCTCGTGGATATGGATCGCCGCGAGCAGACTCAAGACTGCGCTCGCACCCGTCAAGGCGGATTTTGATTTTATCTTCTTTGACTGCCCGCCCTCGCTCGGACTCATCAACCCTCAACGCCCTGTGCGCTTCGGACACAGTCATGGTGCCGATCCAGTGCGAGTACTATGCGCTCGAAGGTCTGTCGCAGCTCATGTCTACCGTCAGGCAGGTCAAGCGCCTCTATAACCCGATGATAGAGATCGAGGGAGTTCTGCTCACGATGTACGACGGCAGACTCAATCTCCCAGCAGGTCGTTGACGAGGTCAAACGCTTCTTCCCCAGAAAGGTCTATTCCTCGGTCATTCCGCGAAATGTCAGACTCTCCGAGGCTCCGAGCTTCGGTCAGCCGGTAATGTACTATGACAGAAGCTCAAAGGGAACGAGCGCATATAACGACTTTGCGGACGAGTTCCTGAGAATGAACGGAAAGAAAAGCAACTGAGCCGAAAGGGGAAATATAAATGGCAGCAAAAAGGTGGACTCGGCCGCGGGCTTGACGCTCTGTTTGCCGACAACTCCATTGAAGAGATAGCCTCGACCAGCGCGGTCAAGCTCAAGATAATGGATATCGAGCCCAACCGCGACCAGCCGAAAAAATATTTGACGAGGATGCGCTCGCCGAGCTTGCGGACAGCATAGCGAAACACGGCGTCATTCAGCCGCTTCTCGTGCGCCCGATGCCAGACGGCAGCTATCAGCTCGTCGCCGGCGAACGCCGCTGGCGCGCATCGCGCATGGCGGGTCTGACTGAAGTCCCCGTTGTTATAAAAGAGCTCAGCGACGACGAGGCGATGGCTCTCGCTCTTATAGAAAACCTCCAGCGCGAGGGATCTCAACGCGATTGAAGAGGCACAGGGCATAAAGGCGCTCATGGACACCCTCTCGCTGACTCAGGACGAGGCGGCGGAGCGCGTCGGCAAATCCCGTCCCGCAGTGGCTAATGCGCTGAGACTTCTCAAGCTCCCGGACAGCGTCATTGCGCTCGTCTCGGACGGCAAGCTCTCGCCCGGTCACGCACGCGCCCTGCTCGGATTTAAAGATGAGCAGGATATCATCGAGACGGCGGATTTGATTATAGAAAAAGGGCTGACCGTCCGCGATGTTGAAAAATTAGTCAAAAAGAGAAATAAAGAGCCCAAGGCGGAGAAGCCAGCCGCTCGTCGCGCGAGCTACTATGACGAAGTTGAACTCGCTCTGACCGACTTCCTCGGAAGAAAAAGTCAAGGTCGGCACGAAGCCCGGCAAGGAGAGCGGAGTGCTCGAGATAGATTTCTTCGACAAAGACGATCTGACCCGTCTGGCAGATGCGCTCAAGAGCCTCGGCGACTAAATGCAAATTCCCTCCGCTCATGCGGGGGATATCTTTTGCTGCGGGCATAAATCTGTGTTGAGGTGATTGCATGACAGAGGTTCTGATAACGGCGCCGTGCAGATGAAATAAAGCTGCGGCTCGAAGAATTCAAAAACAGCTGTATATTTTCTTTTGGAGATAGAAAAAAACGATATTGGCAGCGCCGAAGTGGTTATCGGCGAGCCGCGCACGGAGAGAATAAGAGAGGCGAAGAACCTGAAATTCGTCCAGATGACCTGGGCGGGTGCGGATATATACACGCGCGGCGGCTTCCCGCAGGGGGGATAAAAATAGCGAATGCGTCCGGCGCGTTCGGCCTCGGTCATTGCCGAATATGTTATCGGCGCGATTCTCTGCGTCTACAGGCGTTTCCCTGAGTATATCGAAAATCAGAAGGTGTGCATCTGGCGCGATGCCGGAGCCGAGCGGACGATTGAAGGCAAAACGGTTCTTATTTTAGGCACAGGCGACATCGGCTCGAATATCGCAAAGCGGCTCTCGGCGTTCGGGACAAAAAATATCGGCATCCGCAGAACGGGCAAGCCTGCGCAGTATTTCGATGAGATGTACACGCTGTCTAATATAGACGCTCTTCTGCCGCGTGTGGATCTGGTCATCGGCTGTCTGCCGAACACAAAAAGAGACGGGGCATATATTAAAATTACGACCGCCTCTGCTTGATGAAGAGCGACGCGCTGTTTATAAATGTCGGGCGTGGGAGTCTAATTGACACAGACGCGCTCATCCGCGCGCTCGAAGAGCGGCGCATCGCGGGCGCGATTCTCGATGTGCTCGAAAATGAGCCGCTCGCGGCGGATTCCCCGCTGTGGAAAATGCCGAATGTTTTGATAACTCCGCATATCTCCGGGCGCGGCTTCGGTCACGACCCGGCGACGGAAAAGAAAGTATGGGACATCTGTCTCGAAAATCTTCGCCGCTATATAGCAGGGGAGGATATTATCAACGAGGTTGATATGAACCTCGGATATTAAAATCAAACCCTCCGGCGGACGGAGTAAAGACAACCAACCTGCCTGATATAAGCTTTGGGCAGGTTGGTTTTGTTGATGGGTAAATTGAGTATCGTTATAGAATATATTCAGGCGCCTCTGAAGGGAGCTGTCGCAGAGCGACTGAGGGGTTTGTTTCGCTTCGTTCAAAGTAATAAGTAAAAGTGAATAGTGAAAAAGTTCGCAATATGAGCGAATATCATCCGCCCGCGAAATCTGCACAAATTTATTGACGCGCAACATGTAGGGTGCGGTGACCTCGACGCACCGATGCCGCGTGAGCGGCACAAAATTCTCGAACTGTCTATTACCGACCGTTTGTAGGAACAGCCCTTGCGGCTGTCCGCCAGCGGCGATACTTTCAATAGATTTAAACAGATAAAAAGCAAACCCGTTCCCTGACTTTTGCAAAGTAAAAGTAAGTGACCAAGCCGACTTTTTATAATCAAGGCTTCCAATAGCCGCACCGCAGTGGTAGAAACCAACTGGGTTAGGTGAGGGAACGGCTTGCGAAGCAAGACGCACGAGCACGCACTCGTTCAAGCTCCGGCGCGTTTGCGTGCGAATGTGCCGAGCAACTGATTGAGAGCCGCGAGCGATGTACTGCGGCGCGGCGTTGCGGGTGTCGAGCGGGAACGGCTCGTTTGCTTTTCTTTGCAGGCGTTTTCTTTTTCAAATAAAAAAGAAAATGCCGAAATGCGGGGAAGTATAATAGTTTGATTATGGTGGGACGCGAAGGCAAAGGGTAAATTATCATTAATTGAGGCTTTGTATCGGCTGCGCCGATAACGGACAGACGCAAGGGCTGTCCCTGCAAAGTGCTATATTTAGAAATAGTACAAAGTCGGGGGAAATAATATAAGCCTTGCCAACTTGCCGCAACGCAAAAAAACCTACCCGAGTTTCCCTGGGTAGGTTTTCGCTTTATAACACTTTTATTAATCTTTATTCGCATTAAAGATGAGTCGAAGCCTCGGTAACATCCTGCATCGTGACCTGCTCTTTTTCGTACTGGCTCTGATACTTCTCCTGATAGTAGTTTTCCGCCTTGCAGTCGAAAGTGCCGTCGGGTGATACGGTGATTATCGTGCAGCCGCGCTGGGAACCGCGCTTGTTGATTCCCGAATAGGCGAGGTAGTCGATGCTGTATCCGTAAGTCATGCGGATGCCTTTATAATAAATCGAGAAGTTGTTGTCGTGGTCGTGACCGAAGAAGAGTCCCTTCGTCGAGCCGAGCTCCTGTATCGTCTCGAACAGATCGTCTTCGCCCATGCCGCAGTAGATTATCTTTTTGCCCTCACCGGCCTTGCCGTAGACATATGACATTTTCCGTGTCCTTGAAGCCGTTTGCCATGTATTCGTACCATGCGTCGCGCTGTTCGGTCAGCGGAATGTGAAAGAACGCGAGGGACTTGACATCCGAATTCTCGGGCAGACCCAGCTCTTTTGAGACGCTCGTTGTTCTGCTTGTTCATGAGATTTACGTTGTCTCTGTACCACTGAACCTGGTTCTCATGGATGTTGTCGTATTTCCACATCATGCCGAGGAAGTCGCCGTCGGTGTACGAGTGGCTGTCGAATATGTAGAGCGACTGGGTGAGGATGCCCTTGGAGTTCTTGACGTTTATGACCTGGTTGCCGTAGCCGTCAACATCGTCGGGACCCTTCTGGAACAGGCAGTATTTGAAGCCGGAGTTGCCGTAGAAGTCGGAAATCTGCTCGCGGGAGTAGTAGCTGTAAGCCTCGGTGTCGTGGTTGCCGAAGGCGACCGTCCAGTAGACCCCGAGATGCTCCATGAGAGCGGCTATTTCTTTGGCGGGCAGCTTGTTGTTGAATGTCGCCGCCTTGAAGAAAACGGGGAACGCCATGTCGCCCGTTATAATAACGAGGTCGGGCTTCTCTGCCTGAATCATAGTGGCGACTGCGTTTATCGCCTGCGAGTCCTTCTTGAGCGAGAGCCAGCCGCCACCGAGATGTATGTCGGTCAGCTGCATGATCTTGAGATCGCGGTCGGTCGTGAACGTCCAGTAGCCGTTCTCGTCCTTCTCGGGCACAAGCTGATTCTCAATGACCACCGGGTCATAGCTCTCGGCGCGCTTGATGTTCGCCTTGTCGCCGATAATCGTTATCATAACGACGGTAATAACAAACAGCGCGAAAACGCCGAGGATAGAGCCTGTGATGATCAGCGCTCTCTTTTTCTTCTTTCGGGTCTTTCTTCTTTTTTCTCTTTCATTTTTGCTCCTTTCATGACTCTTCAGATTTTCAATATGTGCAGAGTCACGCCTTTTCTTTGCAGGCGCTGACAAGTTTTTGAGTTATTTCATTTTCGTCTGTATTTTCCGGGAATTTGGGCTTTGCAAACGCTTCGATGTCCGTCCCCGTGCGGCGGTAGGTGATATAATCGACCGCAACGCCGAAGGAGTCAAATATTTCAGATATCTCCTCGCGTTTGCCGCTGCCGACGAAGTCGAGCATCACCGCGCCCGATTTCATGACCTTCCGCAAGGCGGAATACATCACGGACTTCGCCGAAAAGGTCCACACCGGCGCATTTGATCTGGACGCCGTGGCGCACATGCGCGATGCAGATGCCATCCGGGCGCTCAGCAGCCTCAAGGGCATCGGCGTCTGGACGGCCGAGATGCTCTTGCTCTTCTCCCTGCAGCGGCCCGACATTTTCAGCTATGACGATCTGGCCATCCGGCGCGGCCTGCGCATGCTCTACCACCACCGCGCGATCGACCGCCGGCTGTTTGAAAAATACCGCCGCCGCTACAGCCCATACGGCAGCGTGGCCAGCCTCTACCTCTGGGCCGTCTCCGGCGGCGCGATCCCGGAGCTGAAGGACTACAAGCCGAAAAGCAAACGGGAGGCGCACTGACATGGTTTACACCACAGAATACCTCTCCCCCCTCGGCACGATCACGCTGGCGTGCGACGAGGAGGCCATCATCGGCCTCTGGTTCAACGGGCAGAAGCACTTCGGCAGCATCCTGCCCAGGCAGACCGAGCGGCAGGAGCGGCCGCTGTTCCAGGACGCCCGGCGCTGGCTGGACGTTTATTTCTCCGGCCGCGCGCCGGATCATCTGCCGCCCATTCTATTCGCCGGTCAAAACTGCCGCAGGCAATATCACGATGCTAGCATAATATCACTGTCCAAAGTGATTGCATCGCTCGCCGTCGGGCAGCGGAGGCGCACTTTCGGAGTGCGCCTCCTCCTCCGGCCATTTTTACTCCTCGCGGAGTGCGTGGAAGATCACGCTGTCGCCAAGCGCCTCCGTCAGGCGGCTTGCCATGGTCATGCAGCCATCGTCACTGGTCATCGACGTGTGGTAGCGCCATAGATCCCCATGACGGAGCCGCCGCCCAGCGGGCGGATATTCCTGCAGCAGATTCTGCGTCATGGCGTTCTCACGGAATTCCCGTCCTTATGTGCGGTAAAATTCCAGCCCCTGATCGATGTTCTCCACTGGCAAAGGCGGTATTCCTCCGTATCGCGCTTTCCTCGCTGCGGTGCAGCAGCCTCAGATAGCGGCAGCCGGTCGAATTATACTGGTGGCCGACGTCCGTCCGTGGAGGAAAACGGTCTCGGGGCAGGCCTCATGATACCGCGATAAAAGTCCAACACGATTCTGATGATAGGACGCGCTGCCCTTCCAGTCGGTATATAGACCTCCATGAGAATTCTGTCATTATCCTGCATCCAGCGGCGGTTCCGGATATACTGCGTTGGAAGGTACGGCAGCTCGACAAACAGATCGCGCATGCCGTCCCTCATAACGAGTCGGCTTTCCAGAGCGCCAAGCTTCTGCTTCCGCAGCAGCTCGTCGTTTCGCATGGAAATTCGCCGCAGCCCTAGAGAAACAGCTGGCCTGTGCAGGCTGCGCAGCCGTGCACGCCGCTTACCGGAGACGAGCAGCGTCACGGCAGCGATCAGCAGCAGAGCAAGCCAACGCTTCGCTCTGGTATGGCGTATTTTTCCGCCCGTCAGGGCGCAGCGGATATGGACATCACCGCTCACGCTGTCAACCATAGGCCGGGCCGCTCCTGCCCAAAAACGAACTTCTCATCCCCGCCCGTGTGCAGGCTGCCCGCAAAGCCGTCGACTGTCAGATCGCCGCCAGGTCGAGGCCTGTCCAGCGCGGCCGAGAAGCCGTCGTTTTTCCGAGGATCGTCAGCGTCACGCCGCCGCCTGACCGTGTCGCAGCTGATATCCCGCAGCAGCAGGGTCACGGCGTCGCCGTCCGTCAGCTCCACTGTCAGCGCGCCGCTGACGTCCAGTATCGAAGTCGACTCGCCGACGGTATAGCCGTTGCCGTGGTCGTCGAAACGCGCCCCCCAGCGTGAGCGCCAGCAGACGGATGTGGCCAGTGTCGTGCCGAAACAGCTTTACGCCGACTGCGGCCCTCCACGTCCGCACACGGTTCCAGGTCGCCGCTCCGCGCCCTGTCGGAAATCCGAGCCATGTCATCCGCCGCCCGTTGCAGCCGTCAGGACGGCCGGAGACGCTGTCCAGCCGCCAGCCGTCCACGGAGCGTCAGCCCGCGCGGCGGCCGGCCGAGGATCGCGGCCACATGCAGCAACGCCGAAACGGAAACCCCGCCCAGGCATAGCCCCACGAGCCACTTCCAGCCCGATTCCACAGGTTTAGGGCCGTGCCGATGGTCAGCTGCTTGGCGCGCGGCTCGGGCGCTTCCCACGCCAGGCTCGGCCTTTCTGCGAATGGAAAGCAGTTAATTTCCTCGTCCTGCAGGCTTCCTGCTCCGTCTTCCCTCGGGCATCGTCGTAGCGCGGCTCAGGCGGAAAAATCAAAGTTTCTTGCGCCACTCCTTCTTACGAAGATTATGATTATTTTATTACAATTCCGCCATACCAATTAAATACAAATGCTTCTATAAAATCCCATTTCTGGATTATGATTCTCTGACAAACTTGATGGAGATTACGATTCCCCATACCCTCAATATCACAAAATATCAAATTTTGCTATTAGCTCATAATAAATTTTCGCAGCTATCTGTTTTTGCACTCATAGTTATCAAAAGCTTTTTATAACCATCTGCTTCTACCAGTAACAAAATGTCAATAGTTTTTTAATCACTTTTTTCAAAAAGGCAAAAAAATAGAACGTATAGTTTATTTCCATACGCTCTATCTCACATTTCATATTAAATTTTTGAATTCTACAAACTGGAAGTTAACTATTTCGTTGCAACAATACTTATCCAATGATTTTTTGCATTTGAATACGTTTTGATCTCTGCAAAACCCGCTTCTTTCAAAGCGGCAACAAGTTGTTTAGATGTGTAAATCTTCATACCATTGATCATCTTTGTCCATTTTTCATCTGAGGCATTCGTACCATCGCTCTCGTTACAAATCAGAAATGTTCCGCCGCTTTTCAGAACGCGATTTACCTCAAAAAAACATTTTTCCAATCCAGGCCAGAAGTAAACTGTCTCGAAAGCAGAAACATAATCAAAAGACTCGTCAGAAAAGGGATAGCAGATACATCTCCTTGAACTACATTACATTTCCCTTGTTTAATGGCGAGGGCGTTCAATTTTTGAGATTCTGCCACGCTAACCTCAGAATAATCCATTCCTGTCACGTGGCCATTTCCGCATTTGCCCAACCAGGCTAAGATATTTGAGAATCCCCATTGTGATAACTTGGCGTGACCGATGTTCATCATCTTCGTCATCAATTTCCCACCGAAGCCTTGTGGCTTACGAGTATTTTCAAAGAAGTTCATTGCATTATTCCTCCTCTTTAAATTCCGATTTGTTGCTCAAATCATATCACATTTTTTTCTTCATTTACATCCACCTAATTTTAATACACTGCCTGTCGACTTGCTTCTGTAACCAGCATCCGGTTAATCTTTTCTTGCATGGTTTCCTTTGCATCTTCATTGAAATGATAGCGGACAACATATACTGTCTGCCCGATTTTCTTTGTAAATGTGTTTCCTTCTGTTTTTTTATTCATCATTTTTTCCATAATCATTTTTCCTTTCTTTTGGAGCCCCAGCAGAGAGTTATTCCATTGATCTCTGTCAGGACATTATTCTTTAAATCAGTCACCAAATGGTCACTTCCATTTTCGTAGGCTACCTATATATAGCCTTTTCATTTTTGCTTGCAAAAAGCCTTGTGATCACAGCACTTTTTAACGTAAAAAGCGTTTTAATATGATACAGCCAACGACAAGAAGCATATCTAACAAATATCATTGTCTATCACTTCTGTTTTCTCTGCCGATATCTCTCTGGTTAATCCCTAATAATCTTCCCTGCCAGACAAGACGATAAGTACAGCGTTTGCTTCTATCGTGTTTCCAAATACTTTCTTCCATCATCCGATGGTTCTTCATCAAGTTCCGGTCCGTGACGTTTACAGATATCTAAAAAACATTGTCCGGCAGGCAGAATCGGCTGCAGATTCAAAATTTTATTATTCAAAAATAAATAAAAATGGATTCCACCAAAATACCCATCACCAAAAATGTACTGGACACTTCTATTCATTATATTTGCACCGACAACTGGAAGTTATCTTCCTGCTTACGACTTTCCAACAACATAAACTCCAAATATCATTTTGATAATATAAAGATACTTCTTTCTTACCCCAGAGCAAGATCCACCTGTGTTTAACAATATTGTCTTTCATCACAAATGTTCTTTCATCAGGTTTTTATCTTGCTGGGGATTCCCCAAACCCATTCTTTCTATTTATGCCGAGGTTACTGTACACATTAGAGCAAGATCCACCCCGGTAATACCATATCGCTATTTTAGCAATATGATATTTTCCGGACGTAGGATTCTTGCTGAGGATTGTGCTCCCCAGTCCCTCACATTCAGCATAAATATACACTTGGTTCCCCGAATTTTTCCGGTCACAACACAGGGATATAAAATAGACTAAATATCTCTATATCCCTGTGAAATCACTATGTGATTTTAAAAACAGCAAGGACAGGAAGTGTGGATACACTTCCGCAAAATTGCCAATTTCGGAGCCTTATCCAAAATTGAAAAATACATAAAAATAAAAATCCAAAACCTTACTCAGTATCCAAATTTATGATTTTTACAAATCACAAAAAACCAATATGAAAATTTTACAAATTTTGTACCACCTGTAAAATTCCCATATTGGTTTTCATTCAGCTTTTATGGATTTGAAATATTCTATATTTTCCAAATATTCTGTGCATTAGCTAAGAGCCATTCTGCACGATTTTCTATTTCATGTTCGTTCCAATCATTTTTTTTGAAGTACGTCATGTAATGTATAAAGTCCGCTCGCACACAAAAAAAGTAAGCCTGGTTTATTTTGTCCCTTTCCCGCCTTTTTACATTCCATGCAGCATCACGTATAGATGCATTTAAAGCTTGCGGAATAATCGCCAAATTCCCCAATGTCAGTAATAGAGAATCTCTTTTTTTGCATCATCTTCTGTCGCACAAGCCCCCCAATTATTTCTCCATTTCTTTGGCATTAAATGTTCCAAACTGTAATTGTCAAATCCAAGCAATGCTGTAGAACTATTGTCTGAACGAATTTTACTTTCTAACAAATAAATAATTCCTTTCGATTGCAGATTAACCAGTTTTGATGTTTCAAAGCCAATTTTCATTTCATTATCATCTGGACAATATGTAGTTGCATCACCAATTCCTTTTAAACGTAAAGTTAAAGTCTGCGAATCCAGCACTTTATTCAAAATCAATGAAGTGAATAAATTATTGTAACTTTTAGTAGATGCATGTACCACAACTCTTCTCATTATATAACTTTCCAAAATTCCATACATTTTATTTAGCTCGTTTTTGTCCTGCACGTTTTTTGCAATATATAAAATATATGGTATCATCGTTGTATTCTTTAATCCAAAAATCACAACATTTATACGTTCAATACCTTCTTCCTTCTGGTATACTCATTCCACATTGATTTGGGTTCAAATTATTTCTGAAACACTCTGCATATTCTTTCATCTGATCTAGCACAATATTTTTATTGCCACCACAATACTTATTGATGAAATGCTGATAAGACTGAGCAAGCCTGTCTACCCTAGAATCATAAGTTTGTCTTCATTAGAAATATTATACTGCTTATCCTGAATAAATAATTGAAAATAGGAATCAAAGAATATGTCAATAATTGCTCTCTTTATTCGTCCTGTCTCAATTTCCCTATCCCAATATACTTTAGTCTCATCATTTTTTTCAAATACATCTGCCCATTTTCTTTCATATTCGCCAACAGTCTCTCGATTGAAAAAATAATTTTTTAATAATTCAGATGTAGTTAGATTTACGCCCAAGGAATTAATTGTATCAAAAATTTGCTGTTCATCTTCATCCGCATCCAAATCAATACGAACAAATTGTGTATTTACAAATATTGTCATAATGTCCAGCTTACTTTCGTCAATATGTTCCACAAAATAATTAAATGCTCCAATTATTCTGGACACCGGCTCTGGATTATCAATTATTTCCGCTTTGCTCAATGACATTACTTTTTCAAAAGCCTGTATGTCGTTCCTTCCCATGTCTAAGCGCAATCATTTGACCCATGATTCTAAATTGGCAATCAAACAACGCAGTCTGTCCTAATTTTAAGCAAAGCACTTTCATAAATATCAAAAAAAGTTGTTAATCGTTGCTGACCATCAACTATTGTTCTGCAATCCGCAAAGTTTTCTCCCAATTTAGGCTTTCGACCTTCTTTCAGAATAATAGAACCCAAGAAATGTGGTTTTTTGTCTTTACTACAAACTCCATATCTTCAAGAAGTCGTCCCCAAAGGTCTTCTTTCCACACATATGATCTCTGAAAAAAAGAACTTCCACCAACGTAGAATTGTTAAAAATATTGGTAATTAACGCTTTATGTGCATCCATCTTTCTTCGTTGCTCCTTACTTATCTTTGCATTTTTTGATATAGCTTCATCAATTCTGCAACACACTCTTCTTCTGTCATTTTTATGCCAAAACCATAGGCTGCCATAACTGCCTTATCATTTGCGATATGTGCTTTTCGCAATTCCGGTGGCATAGTCAGTTCATCATAAAGATCTGCAAGGCTGCTGTCCGGATATAATGCTCTGGCATCAAGGATTGCCTGTGCAGTCTGTTCGATTTTTTGCCGTTGTGGGACGGTAGGCTCCGGCCATGGGAAGTTATTATAAACAATATCTTTAGAATAACGATAATCACTTTTTAATCGCCCACAAACGACACGCACCCATGCCATATGAACATTAGATGTAAGCACGCCAAAATGATAAAGTGTTGCATCTGGAATTATTTTCACAAGATTACTGCAAAAAATATTAGGTGTAAAAATCCCATTGGAATGTATCTTCTTCGTTGTGATGATACTTCAGGAATTACAATATAATTCTCCTTTGGCATATTTTCCACATGAAACCTTGTTGGTCTTTCTGCCAATTTAACAGTTCCAGCGCTTGTACTTTGCAGCCGATATTCTTTTACTGCCCTTATTCTTTCCATACACATTGGAAGTTTTCTTAATTCTGCTGGGCTACACTCACCCAACCAAAGACAATATCTCGGTGACCTATTAATAAATTCTTTTGATCCATACCACGGGCGAAAATATTTTTTTGCTTCAGGTTCTTTTTTTATGAACATCTTCCATTTCCTCTTTTTCAAAAAAGATAATATCCACCGTCAATCGGCTTATTTCCAATTCCAATTTCTGGAATATTGCAGATAGGCTTGTTTCTGCTCTCAACATATACATTCGCTGCATCCAAAAGATAACCATTGATGTTTTTTGCAATTTGATATCGTTCATCTGTAAATATCTTTTTGGGTTTATCATAAGGCGCAATACTAAATCCAATAATCACACAATGCACATGGGCCTTTATCTTTGCTTCACTATCCCATTGAAATGTTCGATATGCAAAATCAATATGCACGTCATTTTCCAATAGTGGTTTCCACAAATTAGCAACGCTTTCTCCTTGGGAAACAGAATTTGTCGAAACCAATGCGGCTCGTATTGATGTATTCTTCATAAAATCTGCACATTTCTTATACCAGCAGCAAACGTAATCTATATTTCCAACATTTTTCCAGCCTTGAAAAATTTCTTTCACATCATCTTTCTGTTCAGAACTCATTACTCTAGCACCCATAAACGGAGGATTTCCCATAATATAGGAAACCTGATATTTTGGTACAACACTCTCCCAGTCAATCTGCAAAGAATTTCCTTCCACAATAAACGCATTAGTTATCAATGGTAGAAAATCCAGATTCATATGAACGATGTTTTCTGTCTCTTTCATCATCTGTAATTCTGCGATCCACAGTGCTGTCTTTGCAACTGTGACAACAAAATCATTAATCTCTATTCCGTAAAACTGATCAATAGAAACATGGATTGGAGAAGACTCATCAAAACCAAAAGTAATCTGTCCTCTCTGCAATTCTTTTTTATGACTTCATTCTCCAATCGACGGATACTGATATATGTCTCTGTAAGGAAATTTCCACTTCCAGATGCAGGATCAAGCCAGCTAAGATTTGATAACTTTGTCTGGAAGTCTGCTGAATTTCTTTCAGTTCATTTTTCAAATCATCCAGAAACAGTGGATCAATGACTTTATGAATATTTTCGATAGATGTATAATGCATTCCTCCAGAACGTCTGGTCTCAGGATTTAATGTAGATTCAAATACGGCTCCAAATATAGTTGGAGAAATATCACTCCAATCAAAATCTTCTGACGCTTTTGTAAGAAGTAATTCTTTAATTTTCTCTGTAAAAGGTGGTATCTCAATAGTTTCATCAGCAAATAACCCGCCATTTACATATGGGAACTGAGCAAGATCTTCCTCCAAATACTCGTCCCGATCTGATATCGGCGTATCTAATACTTTAAATAATTCTATTAATGCTCTTCGACAATCCCTTACTTCATATGTTACCAAATAATCATGAAACATATTTCTCTTACCCAAAATTCCAGCATCTTCAGCATATAAGCAAAAGACAATCCGTACACATAAAGCATTCAGGCTCTTTAATTTATGCTCTCTTTTTTTCTTTCTGTTCGGACGTTTCATCTTTTTTCTTTAATATCCGGTATACGATATTGTTTTAAAAACGCATCATAAATAAGCCCAACAATATCTCCTGCTTTTATTGATACTTCCATTTCATGCGATATTGTCTTTACTTCTTTTTTTTTACCAAGAAATCCAACAATGGATATTTGCTTTGTAATTCATCTAAAGCAATCTTTGTCGGTTCTGGCTGTTTCTGGTTCATATCATAAATCCAAATTTCCGCAAAATTTGACGTAACAATCCACCGAGCTCTTTCATCAAAAGTTAGCTTTCCATTATATCTGTCTGCCTGTTCAAATGGAGTGAGATCAACATCTCCTGAATTCCTGATTTTCTGATCCAAGGCTTTTCCAAGACTCTTCTGTTCAATAATTACTCGCGTTTCAGGAATATATACATCAATACGTTTTGTATTTCCATCAATTACAACTTTCTTTTCAAAGTTCAAACGTTCTGTCACATTATCCATTCCCAAAACATTCGTCAATAAATCAATCCAATAAGAACGTCCATCTTCATCTTCTTTCCCTTTTCCCATCCATCGGTTTACAAATTGACGGGCAGCCTCTCTTTGTTCTGCATCTGTCATGCTTTTTTCCTCCTAAATAATCGTGCATTCACAAATCTTTCTCCGACTATTTTTACATATCATATCCCCAGTATATCATAAAATTATTAAAGAACAGCATTCATATATCATTATTTGTATTGTGTCTGCACACAAGGAACTTCTACCGCCAAATCATAATAATATTGATACATGATCATGTTATCTTTTGCTTCTATATACACTCTCTGAGCTTCCTTCATCAAGTTATTCCAAATATCTTTCCATTCACTAGGAGCCGAATCTAAAAACCACATATTATTAAATGACATTTCTATCGTCCCCCATAAATCATCTTCTTTACGCTCAGTTTTTATATTCATCTGCATATTTCGTGCAATTTCCAATGCATCTTTTTGTAAAAAAGTGAATTTCACTACTTTTTGAGGATCTGGAACTTTCTTAAAACGACGCATATGAGCTTCTGCCTTTTTAATAATTGTTTCCAATTGTTCATCATGCCATTTTTTATCCTCTAGTATCTCTTCTTCTGACATTTGCGCTTTTTCTTCATTAATTTCTCTTTGCATTTCTTCCAATTCACGCTGTGCAATATCATAATATTTCTTTTCAATCACCATAATCTCCCAACTCCATAAAAAAAAAAAAGAAACAGTCAACATTTTCGTTACAACTGTTTCCTTTATTTTTGAAGTCCCCGAGCATTTGTATCACTACATTCTGTTCTTTTTCATCAAGATTATTCCAAATATTCAGAACCTCTTGTTGTGATTCTGATAAACTTACTGGAACATCCATTCCGGCAAAGAATTGTGCCATTGTTACTCCCAGTGCATCACATATCTTTTCTACAGTAGGCATAGTTGGTAAACTTTCTTTAGCAATAATTTTTCCAATCGAAGATTGAGATATACCAGTCAATTGTGACAGCCGATATTTACTCATATCACGTTTTTTACATAAAGCTATAATATTGTCCGCAATATAATCCTCTGTGCGCAAGTAAATACACCTCTTTCCGATAGTAGTTACCTTAATTGTAACTAGAAATCCGCAAAAATATTAGAGATGTATCTTACAAGTATTTACTAAGGGAAACAGTAGTATTTAAACAAAAAAAAATAGAACTATATAAAGTTGTATTCCATTAATGTCAGCTTATTATCTAAATGCTCATATTCTCTTTGTACCTCTTCAATTTTATCATATAGTTTCAGCACTGTCGAACCCTTTATCATTTTATTTTCTTGGCACATCTGCCGGAATTTTTCTTTGTACTCCCGCAGTATTCTTCCTTTTTCCTCTAATTCCTCCAATGTTTTGATTTCCTCTTTATCTGCCATGTATTTTCCTCCCAGACATAATTTTTAATACATAAATGATAACCCTTTTTTCGCTGTTGTTCAATTACAACTTATCGCCTTTTTCTCGCATCAATCGACAATCTTCTTTTTTTGCTATATACATATGATATACTTCTCTTTATACAACCAATTACTATTGTATAGCTCACCATTTTTTCTATCTACAACACAAAAAAAAGTCAAGTTGTGATGGAAAGGAGGTGAGGACATGGAAATAAATTATGCACTTATAGGCAAACGTATAAGAGAAACCCGCAAACAACGAGGATTATCTGCCGAGGAGCTGGCTGAAATTGCTGATCTTTCTACTGTTTATATAAGCTATATAGAAAATGCCAAGCGTAAACCCAGTTTAGAATCTTTAATCAAAATTAGCAACGCACTTGAAATTACTATTGATGAATTACTCTATGGAAACTTGTTATACAATCCTACGGAATATCAAACTGACATCGATTTATTAATGGCAGATTGTACCAGCACTGAAAAACGTTACATATTCGAGGTTCTTTCAGCCATAAAGAACATTTTACGAATCAATGATTGGCATCTATCCTCAAGACACAATTACGATGCTGATAACCCGAATGATTATTAAATCATTCAATAACAATCAAATATCTATTTCTACATAAACCATCCGTTAATCACTTAACTGATGGTTTATGTCTTTTTCAATCAAAAAATTCTATGATAGTTATATCAACTATAAAGGATGTCGCTATTGATGAAAGAAAGTGAAGAACGAAGCAGTAATATTAATGAACAAAAAGCCAGAATCCGGCAAAGATACAAAGGTATTGATCCAGAAGAACTGGAAGTAATCCCGGCACTTCCACCAGAGGATATTTTTAAAACAGAGAAAAAACTACGAGTAGCTGTATATGCAAGGGTATCTACGGATGATCCACGCCAAACATCCTCATATGAATTACAGAAAAATCATTATCAGGATGTAGTAAATAAAAATCCGAATTGGATGCTTGTAGAAATATATGCCGACGAAGGCATTTCCGGCACCTCGCTTCAACATAGAGATGCATTCAAAAAAATGATTGAAGATTGTGAAGCCGGAAAAATTGATTTAATCATAACAAAAAGTGTATCACGATTTGCAAGAAACGTTGTTGACTGTATACGATATGTACGAGAGCTTTCTTCACTCCGTCCACCCGTCGGTGTATTTTTTTGAAACAGAGCATTTAAATACTCTTGATCCCAAAAGCGAAATGATTCTGTCATTCATGTCAACACTTGCGCAGGAAGAAAGCCATACCAAAAAGTGAAATTATGAATTCTTCCATTGAAATGCGTTTTCGTCGGGGAATATTCCTTACACCTCCTCTGCTCGGATATGACCAAGACGAAAATGGAGATCTTGTAATCAATCCACATGAAGCTAAAATTGTGCAGCTTATTTTTTATATGTATCTGAATGGAAGCAGTACTCAACAAATTGCTGATTCTTTGACAGAACTCGGTTGTAGAACAAAAAAAGAATAATGATGTCTGGTCATCCAGTACCATACTACAAATCCTTCAAAATGAACGCCATTGTGGGGATGTTCTGGCGAGAAAAACATGGACTCCTAATTATCTTGACCATAAATCAAGGAAAAACAATCAAGACCGTAATCAATACAGAAAAGTCGGACATCACGAAGCTATTATCTCCAGAGATGATTTCATAGCTGTTCAAAAATTAATTACAAATGCGAAATATGGAAATAAGGAGATTTTACCAGAATTACATGTGATACAAGAAGGCTCTCTAAGTGGATTTATAAGCATTAATCCAAGATGGTCTGGATTTAAAGCCAGAGACTACTTTGAAGCATCTCAAAGCGTCCTTAAACCGGAAAATATGAATGCACCTGATACAATTACTGCTTCCGCCGGTTCCTTCGATTTAAGAGACTATGAAGTTGCCAGAGGACAATTTTTCTCCTCGGTTGGTCGGATTTCTGTTTCTTTTTCATATAAACAGATCTCTTTTAACAAAGATGCTATACGGAAATTTCCAAACATAAAATTTGTCGAAATGCTAATACACCCAAGATCAAAACTACTTGCTATCCGACCATGTTCCTCGGAAACCAAAAAATAAAGTGCAGTGGTCACGTCTCAAAGATGGTCAACCTATTCCAAAACCAATTTCCGGCGCTGCATTTTTGCCAACATTATACGAGATATTTAAATGGGACAAAAAATGCAAATATAGAATATTAGGAGTTGCACACCAAAAAAGACAATGAAAATGTCCTTATCTTCAACATGGACGATACAGAAATACGAATACCGACAACTACCAACGACGTATCCTCCCCCAATAACAATACGCCTGATACAATATCTGATTCTAAGAGTGTGTTAGCTTATCCTGCCGACTGGATGAATAGCTTCGGTAATAATTACTATACTCAGTCTCAAGCGCCAGAATTAACAGAATTTACAGCAGACAAAAACTGGCAGACTGCTTCAGAAAGTAAACCTTATAAAGAACCCGAGCTACAAACCACTCCCAAAGAAACCATTATACAAAATATAAAGAATATTATTACAGAAATTAAAGGAGACACCCAATGAGCGAGCAACCTACAAATCAATGGAATATGACTACAGAACCTTCTGATATGATGAAAATCAACACACCTATGCCAATAACAGTCGCATCCAGCCCCTCAAATCAAATGGAAGTCACTGACGATGATTCTTTCAGCTATGACGGTTATCAAGTTGTACGTGGCGAATTCTTTGCTCATATTTACGAACCTTCGTTTACGCTTAATAACTACAAGGTATCTGTAAATACCGCCTGCATAAAAAAACTACCCGATGTCGAATATGTGCAAATATTAGTCAATCCCATTGAAAAAAAACTGGCTGTCCGTCCCTGTCGAGAAGAAGAAAAAAGACTCTTTTCGTTGGTGTTCCTCTGGGAAAAAACGTTCGCCAAAACAAATCACCTGTCGGATTTTCTTTGCTAAAGTGATATCTCTCATGGACTGGAATCCTAATTATCGGTACAAGATTCTCGGCAAACTAATTCGTTCTGGCAATGAAATACTGTTCATTTTCGATTTAACTTCACCTGAAATATTTCCTCGTACACTAAAAAGACAATGGAACTGTAACCACTGCTAGGACACCTTCTTATCCTGAAGAATGGAAAAATCAGTTCGGTATTCCAGTGGAAGAACATCAAAAATCAATGCAAGTCAATATATTTGAAGGCTACGCAGTATTTGACATACAAGAAAAGAAGAAGGCAACTGATAAATCCACAGAAAAAGCAAAAGAACCATCAACAGCAGAAAGTGAGGAAAAATCCTATGAACAACAAACACTCTTCCCATCCACTAATATGTATTGACTTTAAAAAGAATCGTATACGAATCCACCGCAATACACTCCGTCAAATTGGTAACCCAGAATATATTCAACTTCTTGTTAATCCTGATCAAAAAAATGATAGGTATAAAGGCTAGTTGTGCGGAGGATAAATTGGCACATAAAGTTAAGGATTATTTTGTCATCAATGGTAACAGTTATGAGTTATACAGCCGAGAATTACTATATTCACTTTCCCAGCTTAACCTTTCTTGGGAGAAATTTAACATTTTCCGTTTAGAAGGCAATATTTACCCAAATAAGAAAATAGCTCTATTTTCCATGGATAACATCATCACAAAACTGCCACAAACAGAATTCAAATCAGAAATAATGGGAGATGAGTATGCGCAATTATAGTATATATACATTAAAAAACAAAACTAGAATTCACCAATTTGTATCAATATCTCGGTGAAAAAGATCATAAACAACTTGAACAACAGATATTATGTCATTCCTATCATACCCCCATCTGCACATGGAATGGTATTGTCATTAATGGTATAGAAGCATATGAATTATTTCGTAAACACAGTATTCCTTTCCGAATAAAAAGGACTCCATTTTTCCAGTAAAGAAGATGTAATTTCATGGATATGTACTGACCAACTTAAACGAGAGGATTTAACCAATATCAATAAAAAATACCTGATTGGGAAAAAATATGATGCTGAAAAAATTTTAGTTTCAAGACAACTTTCATCTACGAATAAATCTCATATTTCCGGTGCAAGCATCGCAGCAAAAAAATATCCGAAGAATGTAATGTAGCAACGGCTACCGTTTACAAATATTCTGCTTACAGTAGTGCACTAGATATAATTGATGAAAAAGTTCCGGATCTGGTCAAACGAGTTCGCTCTGGTCAGCTCTGGATTTCCCAAGCTAATATTATTGAGCTTTCAGGATTATCAAAAGAGCAACTTTTAAGTCTAAATAACTACCTTCTTGCCGAAAAGATAGAACATCTCAGTTATCATGATATGAAAAGGGAATTACTATGGAATAATTACGCCAAACCGATGTTAAAGAAAGAATCTTCCGTTTCTATTCCTTCAATACGCAACCTGCCACAATTTGATCCAGATACGGAAATTGCAAGTCTTACGTTGACGATTCCATCATGGAACAGTTCTATAGAAAGAGTATTAAAAGTTTCAGATTTTAAAATTGCATCTGATACAGCAAAATATAAGCTTAAATATCAGCTTATGTGCCTAATATCAACCACAAATAATATTTTAAAAAAATTGGAGGAAATATAATTATGGATGAAAATACCGAAGATTTACAAAAGTTTGTTCCCCAAGTGCATTTTGAGCAAATACCTATTAAAAATTTATGTTCAAATCAAGATTACCAACGTAATCTTTCCATCAAACACGTTCAGCGTGCTGCAGCTAATTTTGACCTTTATCAGATAAACCCTGTAAAAAGTAAGTAGACGTGATGGGATAAATTATGTATTCAACGGACAACACACTATAGAAATTGTCGCTCTCATCTCTGGATCAAGAGAAACTCCTGTCTGGTGTATGGTTTATGATGATCTTGTTTACACCCAAGAAGCAGATATTTTTTTGCAAATCAGATGAAATATGTCAAATCGTTACTACCTTATGAAATATTCATGGCTAATATTGAAGCTGGTAATGATAGAGAACTTATTATTCGTGACCTTGTTGAATCATATGATCTCTCTATTACTTCTTCCTCTCGCCCCGGAGGTATATGTGCTGTATCCACTTTAATTAATATCTATGAAAAATATGGTTTTCACACTCTTGATCGTGTTTTTACGCCTTTGCGTTGCCACATGGGAAGGTGCGCCTATGTCCTTTAGTTCCAATATGCTTAATGCTATTGCCCGTCTGGATAATGCTTATGGAGAAACAATGAAAGATGACACATTTAAAGAAAAAGTAGGGCGTGTCTCTGTCAGAGAAATCAGTCGTACTGCCAGAGAACGTCGTGCCGGTTCATTAGGATTCGCAGAAGCTCTTTTACTAGAATACAATAAAAAATCCAAGTATTCACTTCCTTTTGAAAAATTATACACTCATAAAACACCCAAAAAAAGAGAAACCTCAACTGAAGATGAATCCTATCAAAGTTCCACTCCAGAAGGTCAGTTAGATTTATTTTCTACGGATCAGGACAATGCTCAGGCTCTGCCAAACGAATAGCGCAGAGCCTTATCCTTCGATTCTATCCATACTTTCAAAAGAACACCCTACTTTAAGGCTCTCTTTCATGCAAGCACTATTTTATCTTATCCCAAATTCATCAACCGCTCCATCCGCCACCTTATATATGAATACCCATTCCAAATATTTGCTTTTACCGGATACTCTTTCCTGTAAACAAATACGGTGTGATATTTAACAAAATGCAGTCTACACCAGTTATGTATATCCTTCATATATATGTTATTTATACCGTTCATCCACTGTTCTAAAGCCCATATGTCTTTATCTGACACTAACTCCATTATGAACAGTACATTATAATATTGAATGACACCTATTCTCTTCTTTTCCTCTATTAACCTTTTACACAATAACCTATACTTAATGTTCATATCGTTCCTATGTCCCTCCCTCTAATCTATATT
>VOFC01005214.1_pt1 | contig 21735 bp, 48 predicted proteins | sample 5384161 | NCBI WGS metagenome assembly VOFC01 (sample SAMN12384722, study PRJNA508395) | human gut metagenome | isolation source: healthy gut B | host: Homo sapiens | reverse complement strand
GAAGAAAAATATGATGTTCAAATAGAAGAAGGAAAAATTATTTCACAAGACCCAAATATCAACCAAACTATACAGTAAAAAGAGGAAGCACAGTAAATGTAGTTGTAAGTAAGGGGGAAGAAATAGTAAAAGTTACAAAAATTGTTGGTAAAACTAAAGATGAAGCAAGAAAAGAACTAAAAGACTTGGGCTTAGAGATGGAAATAGAAGAAGTAAATAGTGATGATGTAGAACCAGGTATAGTAATAGAACAAGATAAACAAGAAGGTGAAGAAGTTCTTGCAGGAACAAAAATTAAATTAAAAAGTAAGTTTAGGAATAGAGAAAGTAGAAGTTCCAGATTTAGCAGGACTTTCAGAGGATGAAGCAAAAAGCAAAAATTACAGAAGCAAAATTAAAATGGATAAGAACTGATAAAATAAAAGACTCAAGCAAAGGAACAGGTGTTGTTGAACAAAACATATCTCCAAAAAGCATGGTAGATAAAACACAGAAATTTCAATAACAATAAATGAATATCAAAAAATTACACAAGGTACAATAAACATTGACGTAGCAGCACTTACAGGATATACACCAAAATACAAAAAGTTGAAGATGGAAAAGACGAAGATGGAAAAACAAAATATAAAGATGTTTTAATACCACCAGAAAAAGTAAAAATTAAAGTAACTGTTAATGATGAACAAGTAACAGAACAAGAAGTAAGCGAAGATGAAAAAAAGCTCTTCAAGTAAACTTTGATGGAGAAGGAACAGTTAGAATAAAAGTTATAATTGATGGAAGCACAAAGAAAACAGTAGACATGAACTTGAATTCAGAAACAACAAAAACATTCCTTAGAATAAAAACATAATTTAAGGGGCGTATAGCATACGCCCCAAAAAAACAAAAAGGAGAATAAAATGGGATTTTTTGACAAATTAAAACAAGGTTTAGGAAAAACACGTGACTCCCTAAATGACAAAATAAACAGCGTTTTTTTAGCAATTTTAGAAAAGTAGATGAAGACTTACTAGAAGAATTAGAAGAAATTTTAATAATGTCTGATATAGGAGTTGAAACAGCAACAGAAATAATTTCTAAATTAAGAAATAGAATTAAGCTAGAAAAAAATACAGATGAACAAGGTGTTAAAAATGCATTAAAAGAAGAAATGCAAAAATATTAGACAAAGTACCAAATGGGCTAGAACTAAAAACCAAACCAGCAGTAATTCTAGTTGTTGGTGTAAATGGAGTTGGTAAAACAACATCAATTGAAAAATAGCTAATAACCTTAGAAAACAAGGAAAGAAAGTTGTAGTTGCAGCAGCAGATACATTTAGAGCAGCAGCAGTTGAACAGCTAGAGATATGGGCAAAGCGTGCAGATGTGGATATAGTGAAAAAAATGAGGATCAGACCCAGCATCTGTAGTTTATGATGCAATAAAATTACAAAAGAAAAATGCGGATGTATTAATATGTGATACAGCAGGAAGATTACACACAAAAAATACTTAATGGACGAGCTATTAAAAAATAGGTAAAGTAATAGAAAAAATTACCAGATGCAGAAAAGGAAACATTAATGGTAATAGATAGCACAACAGGACAAAATGCAATTATACAAGTAAAAGCCTTTAAAGAAGTTGTTCCAATTACAGGATTAATACTTACAAAGCTTGATGGAACTGCAAAAGGTGGAGTTGTTATAGGAATCGTAAACGAAAATTCTATACCAGTAAAATTTGTTGGTGTAAGGGGAAAAAATAGATGACATGGAGGTATTTAACTCAAAAAATTTCGTAGATGCAATTATTTAAATGGAGGTCTTTAATGAAAAAAGTAAAAAAGAGTAATATTTGTAACATTATTTATAATAGCATTTGCCATATATAGTTATATAAATGTTAGAGGCGAATACTTGCAAATACTTGAATTGGCTCAAAATATGTAGAAATTTTTTAAACACAACTTAATGCAAAGAATATATGTATTCTTAATAAGTTTTGCAATAATATATCTACTTACATATATAACAACAGCTTTTATAAAAAGGTTTAAGGAAGTTCTTTGAAGAAGATAAAAAAAGAAATGCCAAAACTTCCTAATAAATCAATATCTTTTGCATTTGCAACTATTGCAGGAATATTATTTTCAAACATAATTACAGAAAAAGCAATACTTGCTTTTAACCACACACCATTTTGGGAAACAGAGCCAGTATTTAACTTTTGATATAGGTTACTACATATTCCAAAAACCATTTATAGAAGCAGTGCTTTATAGCTTTATAGTTGTAATGGCAGTAATGTGTGTATATATAATATTTTATTATGTTATATGCTTCCATAAATTCTTTAACCAAGGAATTAACATGGAAACATTAAAAACAAATACTTTTATAAAACAAATAGTAGCAACAATATTCTTTATACTATTAGCCCTAGCAGCACTTTCAATACTTATGGTACAAGATATATAGTACTTGGCAAATTCACACAAACAGGAAATGGAACAACTCTATATGGGGCAGGTTTTATAGATGTAACTATAAAAAAATGGGGATACATTATATTCTCAGCATTTATAGTAATATGTGGAATTCGTGCAATAAGAAAATGTAAAAAGGCGAATTTAGAAAAGCATGTTATAAAATATTAGAAATACCAATATATTTAGTAGTTTTATTTGGTGTAATACTTATAGCAGATGTTACCTACGTAAATAACAATGAATTAGATAAACAAAAAACAATATATAAGTAAAAATGTTGAATTTACTAAAAAGGCATATGACATTGATATAGATGAAATAGACTTACAAAGTACAGGAACAATAACAGCAGATGATATTAAAAAAAAAATTCAGAAGTAATAGAAAACATAAACATATTCAACAAAACAAAAGTGCTATCACACTTAGAAGAATATCAAACAAATTTAGGATATTATACATATAATTCAACAGGAATAGGACTATATAATATTGATGGAAAGAGCAGTTTAGTATATGTAAGTCCAAGAGAAATTAAGAGTAATGAAACAAGAACATACAGTAATAAAACATATGAATATACACATGGATACGGAGCAATTATAACATCAGCATCAACTACAAATGAAAACCGGGACATTAAAGTATTTACAAAGTTCATTTAATGATGACAATCAAGCTGTAAAAATCACAGAGCCTAGAATATATTTTTGGACTTCAAACAAATGATGCAATTGCAATAAATAGTAAAGATAATACAGAATACGATTACCCAATATCTAGCACAAAAAGTAGCTATAATACATATAAAGGAGAAGCGGGAGTAACACTAGGATTTTTTGATAGATTAGTACTTGGTATAAAAGAGGGAAATATAAAACTAGCATTTTTCAAAAAACATATCAAATGATAGCAATATAATAATAAAAAGAAATATACTAGAAAAGAGTAAAAAAGTAATGCCATATTTGGAATACGATAAAAATCCATATATGGTAATAACAGACGAGGAAGGCTTGTATGGGTAATAGATGCATATACAACATCAAATAGCTACCCATATTCACAAATTACAAACCAACCACAAGAAAATGGAACAATAAAAGAAAATCAATTATATAAGAAATTCAGCTAAAATATTAATAGACAGTTTTGATGGAACAATGAAGTTCTATATAACAGATAAATCAGACCCAATAATAATGTCATATTGGAAGATGTATCAAGTTTATTTGAAGACATAAATGCAGAAATTCAGAAGATATTGCAAAAGCATTTTGTTTACCCAGAATACCTTTATAGTATTCAAGCAGATGTTTTTGAAACAATATCATCAAGTACAACCAGAAGTACTATTTAGATCAGATGATGTTTGGAACACAGCAAAGGAAAAACACCAGTAAGGTTACAACACTTGTAGGAACTGATATTAAACCATACTATACAGCAGTAAAAACAGTGGATAACAGCAAAACAATATTAGGACTAGTTTTACCATATACAATAAATGAAAAACAAAATATAAATGCATATTTGGTAGGTTCATATGATGGAAATGGTAAAAAACATTAAAATTATACAAGTTCAACAAAGATACAGCCATACTTGGAACATTACAGCTAGATACACTAGTAGAGCAAGATGAAAAAATTTCAGCAGAACTAAAATCAATAGAAGTTACAGGAACTAAAATAGAGAAAAACATTATAGTAATACCAGTAAACAATACACTTCTATACGTAGAACCAATATTCCAAGTCCTTCAAAATGAAAACAAAACAGCACCAATACTAAAAAAAGTAATTGTGGCATCAGGAAACAAAGTTGCAATAGGAGACACATTAGAAAAGGCTTTGGTAAATCTTCTATCACAAGAAGCAGTAAGCATAAAGATAGAAACAGATAACATAGACGATTTGATAGAAGAAATAATAAAGGCTAACAATAATCTAACAGAATCAAATAAAAGCAATGATTGGTCATTAATTGGGCAAGACATAGAAAAATTACAATCATTAATAAATCAACTTGAAAAAATTAAACGAAGAGGCTAAAAAAGAAAAGGCAAGTCAAATAGAACAAGTAACGGAATAAAAACGAAAAAAACACCCAAAATACAAATGGGTGTTTTTTATGAAAATAAAAGGAAATAATAAAAAGAAATTTCATAGCAGGAATGGCAAAAGGAGTAGGAATGGGAATAGGGTTTAGCATAATATCTGCTATAATCGTATACATCTTACAAAAAATAATAAAGTTAAATATACCAGCAATAAGTGATTATATAACAGATATAGTTGCAATTGTGCAAAAAACTTGTAAAAAGCATTGACATTTTCTTTTATAAAATATACAATAAAAAAACAAAAAAGGAGATGTTATGATAGAAGTTTCAACCTCAATTTTAAATGTTGACGAAAAAAGAAGCTATGAAGGCTTTTTACGATTTAGAAGTTGCAAAAACAGATTATTACCACATAGATGTTATGGATGGTAAATTTGTACGGAAATGATACATCAGTTCTTATGTATGGCTATGCAAGTAGTATAAAACAAATGTCTAACATACCATTAGATATTCACTTAATGGTGGAGGATACAAAAAGACTATATAGACCAATATATTGCACTAAGTCCACATTTTATCACAATTCATTATGAAGTTTTTAATGATAAAAAAAGCAATTAAAGGAAACAATAGAATACATAAAGCAAAATGGAACTCAATGTGGTTTAGCAATAAAACCCGATACAAAGGTCGAAGAAATATATGAATTTTTACCATACATAAGTTTACTACTAGTTATGACAGTTGAACCTGGAAAAGGAGGACAAAAACTAATTTCAAAAACAATAAAATGAAAATAAGCAAATTAAAAGAATATTTGTATCAAAACAATTTAGAAACATATATAGAAGCAGATGGAGGAATAAACGGAGAAAATGTGAAGGAACTTAAGGAAGCTGGAGTTGATATCGTAGTTGCAGGAAGTTATATAATAAATTCAGAAGACTATGCAAAATCTATAAAAGAGTTAAAAAAATAGTAGTTTTCCACAGGTTGACCTGTGGAAAACTACTTATTTTATTTATTTGCTTTTCTATTAAGTACTGTAAATAAGACTTCTCCAATTGAAATGAACATAACCACAAACATTACAGCAGAGCCAAATACAGGAATTATACTAATTAAATATAATATACCAGTTACAGCTAATAATTTAACATAAGGATTTGCTTTGAATTTCAATGTATTTACAATGTTATTTAAGAATAGAGGTAAAGCAATTGCACATACAAATAAGAATACTGCAACAAATGCAAACGCTAAAGATACTCCAATTCCTGATATACATAGAAGAACAAATAAAACAAACATTATAAAGAATGAAGCAAGTCCTATACCTAAATTAATAAATGTATGAGAAACTGTAATACTTGGAAGCTTCTCTATAGCATTTGGACATAGCGTTTTGCTAAGAATACTACAGCAAAAACATAAACAAGTAATGTAAATAAACCAATTACTAGTTTTGAAAATGTTACTTTATTTTCATTATGCTCAACAAAATCAGTAACTTCAACTTTACCTGTAACAACTTTATCAGGGATAGTTACTTCTGACTTTGTTCCATATTTTAAATCACCGTAAATAACAACAAATTTCATCATTATCATTTTAAACTTCAAATCTTTTGCATTAATATTTGCATTTCCGTTAACTTTACCTGAGAATGTAAAGCTGTCAGCACTATTTACAGTAAGATTTTCATTAACTTTAAAATCAGAATCTGTTACTAAAGATTCTCCAGCAGTAATGAAAGCATTTCTATAAACTAAACCTGAAAGGTTTGATTTGTTTGCATTTAAATATAAATCTCTTTCAATATAAGAATAGTAATTCATATTAAAATCTTGTGCTGTAGCATACACAGAACCTTTAACTTGCCCATTTAAAGTTACATTTGAAGAACTAAGGAAAACGTTACCTTCAATAACTGAGTTTTGTTCAATATTTACATTTGAAGCAAGAACATATAAATCTCCATGGATTTCAGATTCTGCTTGTAAAGTAAAGCTATTTGCTAAGACATAAACATTTCCATAAATGATAGATTTTGAATTAGTTGATGAAATCATGTAATTGCCTTTTTTATCCTTTTCATTTGAGTAAACAACATCAGACTCAATAACAACATCATTTGAAAGCGCAAATAAATTACCTGAAATTATACCGCCACCAATTCTTGGGTTTGTAACAAACTTAGTTGTTGTAGAAGCAAAAAACATTTCCATTAACTACATCACTTAAAGAGAATGATTCAGAGCCATAAACGTATTTGTCTTCATTAATTGTTTGGAATTTCTCTGTTGTTTTTCTTCATCAGCTATAGGTGCAGTAGGCAAAACTGTATTATCTGTTGCAAATACAGCAGATGAAAGAAGAAGTATTGCTAGAACCAAACATAAAAAAACTTTTTAAATTTAAACATAAAAACCTCCTAAAAATTTAAATTAATTATGAATAGATAATATAACAAAAGGGGAGTTTTGTCAATGAAAATCGAGGCAAAAATAAAAAAAGATGTGCTTAATTTTAGCACATCTGAAATGAATTATTTATCTTTAACAACTTCTTTTTAAAGCTCCTAGGCTAGATAAAGCATTTGTTGCTTCGAAAGGAATAAATACTTTGTTAGCATCTCCTTTTGCAATTTCTTGTAAAGCTTCTAATGATTTTAATTGAATTAATTTATCATCTGGGTTAGATTTCTTAATTGATTCATAAATCATTTGAATTTCTTGAGCTTTTGCAACAGCAACTTCACGAATTGCTTCAAGCTTCACCGGCAGCTCTTCTTATTTGAGCTTCTTTATCAGCTTCAGCTTGTAATATAGCAGCTTGTTTTTTGACCTTCTGCAAGTGTTATAGCAGCTTGTTTTTCACCTTCAGCCTGTAAAATTGCAGCTCTTTTATTTCTCTCTGCATTCATTTGTTTTCCATTGCATCACGAATGTCTGCAGGAGGTGTAATATCTTTTAACTTCAACACGATTTACTTTACAACCCCATTTACTAGTCGCTTCATTTAATAATACTCTTAATTGGTTATTTATTAAATCACGAGAACTAAATGTTGAGTCTAAATCCATTTTACCAACAATATCACGAATAGTTGTAATAGCTAAGTATTCAATACCTCTTCTTAAAGATTGAATTTCATATACTGCCTTAGCTGGATCTGTTATTTGATAGAACACAACAGTATCTATTGTCATTGTAACATTATCTTCTGTAATAACTCCTTGAGGTGGAACATCAAGAGTTTGTTCTTTTAAACTTACAACACTACGAACGTGGTCAACAAAAGGAATAATAATTGTAAGTCCTGCATCTGCTATTTTATGAAATCTACCTAATCTTTCAATAATGTAAACTTCAGCTTGTCTTACGATTTTAATAGACTTAATTGCTATAAATAATAATAGTAATAAAATTATTAATAAAACTATTTGCATAAATCTTACCTCCTAAAAAATCTCTTCCTTAACCATTATACTATAAAAAGCATAAAAAAGGAAGAGAATTGGCAAAATTTTACATAAAATTAATTGTAATTTAGTTTACATATGAAAAACCGCCCAATCTCGCCTTAGGTTATATATGTTTTTGTTCTCAAGAAAAAATCGAAATGGCTACGAGGGTCACGAGTGAAGCCGTTGGCTCTTCGATTCTTTTCTTTCGAAAAAATATATAACCCCCTGCGTTGGGCTACTTAGTATTCTTAAATAATTTAACCAGATAATAAATTTAATTTTCTACAATTATTTTTGCAATTTTATAAATCAAATCAATTTTTTCTGGTGGACAATTTTTTAGTAAATCCGTAAATGCTGTATTTAAATAAGCAGAAGAAGTAGGTGAAATATCCTCAAGTACATAACTTAAGGAAACATCTAATAAGCCACATATTTCTGCTAGTCTTTTCATATTAATCTCTGTAGAGCCACATTCAACTCTACTAATGTAAGCAACTGAAACATCAAGCATTTCAGCTAATTTTTCTTGTGTTATTTTTTATCAAGTCTTGCTTGCTTTAATCTCATACCTATAATACTATAATTAAGTTTCATATATTATTCCTCCTTATTCGTTTTGAATATAGCATTACAATCTAAAAATTACAGAAACACAAAAAGTAAATATTTACTAGCAGTAAAATATGATATGCAGAAATTAAGAAATTATTAATAAAATGAAAAAAGTTTTAAAAAAAACACTTTGCGAAAATTATGTAAACATGCTATAATAATCAAGTTGCATGCATTTAGCATGTAAATAAAAATATAAAGGGGAAAATGATATGTTTAAAAACACTAAGAAAGAAGACCAGCAAATTCCCAAAAAGTTTCAGGAAATTCTGTCAGTAGAAGAAGCTAAGGAACTTCGTGACCGGAAGTTCTGTGACCAATCAACATCAAGAAGTAAACATTTTTCTCGGCAAATCCACGAAGAATTCTTCGTGGATTTTTTATAGTTTTGTCCCTTTTTCTTGACTATTTTCGACTTTTGATATATTATATTAAAATCGAGAGAAAAGGGATTTTAGATGTATTTAAAGAGATTAGAATTGCAAGGGTTTAAGTCTTTTGCAGATAAAACAGTATTAGAATTTATGCCTGGTATTACCACAGTTATTGGACCAAATGGATCTGGTAAAAGTAATATTTCAGATGCTATAAGATGGGTACTTGGTGAGCAAAGCATGAAATCTTTAAGAGGTAGCAAAAATCTGAGGATATTATTTTTGCAGGAACTCAAAGTAGAAAGTCTTTAGGTTTTGCTGAGGTTTCTATTGTTATAGATAATTCAGATGGAAAACTTCCTATTGAATTTGGTGAAGTGGTTGTTACAAGAAGAATTTTTAGAAACGGGGAAACAGGGATACTTTATAAACAAAACACCATGCAGATTAAAAGATGTACTAGAGCTATTTATGGATACAGGTATTGGTAAAGATGTATATTCAATAATTGGGCAAGGTAAGATAGATGAAATTTTAAAGCAACAAATCTGAAGATAGAAGAAATATATTTGAAGAAGCAGCAGGTATTGTAAAATACAGAACAAGGAAAATTGAAGCCGAGAAAAAATTAGAGCAAGCAAAACTAAACCTACTTAGAATTAATGACATTTTATCGGAAATTGAAGCAAATATTGAACCACTAAAAACCAATCAGAAAAAGCAAAGAAATATTTAAGTTTAAGAGAAGAACTAAAATCAATAGAAATAGGGCTATTCCTATATAATATTGACACATACAAAACAAAGCTTGAAGAATTAATGAAAGATATAGATGTAATAAACTCTCAAAAAACAGATGAAGAGAGCAGGCTTTCTGTGGAAAAATTTAAAAGAAAATCTTAGAAACGAATTGAAGAAGTAATTGCAAAAATTGAAGAAACACAAAACTTAGGTTTTGAAAGTGAAAAGAAAATAGAACAGATAAATTCTGAAATAAATGTTCAAAATGAAAGAATGGCAAACAACCTTCAAAACCGCAAAACATATTTAAAAGAGATAGAAGAATTAGAAACTAGAAACAAAGAAATACAAGAAGAAAAGGAAAATAGAACAAGCAAAAAAGATAATTTAATGGCAAACAGAGAAAAATTTGCAAAGGAACTAGAAGAAAAAGAAGCAAAACTAAATGAGATTTCAAAAAACTTACAGAAGAAGAAAAAAAAAAAATTGAAGAAAAAAGAAAAAGTTGAAGAAAACACAGAAGTAAAATATGAAAATAGAGAAAAAATAAATACAATAGAAATAAACAATGAAAACTTAAGTAAACGTGAAAGAACAGTAAAAACAGAAATACAAGATACAATATCAAAATTAGATGAAAAAAGAATGATAAAATCTGATCTTCTAAAAACATTTAATGAAAAAGAATTAAGAAGAAATGAATGTAAAAAATAGATTAGAGGAAATAAAGGAAAAAACGTGAAGCGGCAACATCAAAAATAGAAGAATATAAAAAACAAAATAAATAAGCTAACAACAGAACTAAGAATAAAAAGATTCAAAACAAAAATTCTTAAGCGAAATGGAAAAGGAAAAAGAAGGCTACTCAAGAGCAGTAAAATCAATACTTTTAGAGTGTGAAAAAGATGCAAAACTAAACAAAGGTGTTAAAGGAGTTTTAGCAAACCTTATAACAGTTCCGGAAGAATATCAAACAGCAATTGAAATGGTGCTAGGTCAAACTTTGCAAAACATAGTTACAGAAACAGAAGAAGATGCAAAAAAATTAATAGAATATTTAAGACAAAACAGCTTTAGGAAGAGCAGCATTTTTACCAATTTCATCAGTAAAAGGAAAAACAATAGATAGACTTGTAACAAATGGAAAACAAGGAGTAATAGGCATTGCAGCAAAACTAATACAAACAGATAAAAAGTATGAAGGTATTGTAGCAAACTTACTTGGAAGAACAGTAATTGTAGAAGACATGGATACAGCAATAGTACTTGCAAGACAAAACAACTATAGCTTTAAAATAGTTACACTAAAAGGAGATATAATTAACCCAAGTGGAGCAATATCTGGTGGTTCAACAACACAAAAACAACAAGTATAATAGGAAGAACAAATCAAATAAAAAGAATTAGAAAAAAGAAATTGAAAAAATTAATAAAAAAGAAATTGAAAAAAATCGCTAATGAAAAAAGAAGAATATGAAACATCAATAGAAGACCTACTTGAGGAAGTTACAAATATAGAACAAACAAGCCAAGAAATAGAAATAGAATATGCAACAGAAAAGCAAAGAATAGAAACACTAGAAGAAGCAATATCAAGCTTAGAAGCAAAGCTACAAAAGTTAAAGAATGAAACAGCAGAAATAGAAAAAACTATAGAAAGTAACGAAACAGAAAAAAGCAGAAATAAAAACAAAATTCATTAGACTTAGAAGAAGAAACAAACAGCTTAAATCAAGAAATTCAATGCTTTGCAGAGAAGAATAAAGATAATCAGAAATGCATAGATGATTTGAACTTTGATATAACAAACTTAAAAATATCAGTAAGTTCATTCGATGAAAGCAATAACTCATTAGAAGAGATACTTGCAAGAATAGATGCAGAAATAGAAGGAAATGTAAACAAAATAATAAGCAAAAAAGCACAAAGTGAATCATGTTTAAAAGAGAATGAGCTACTTGCAAAATCCAATAGAAGAATATAAAAAGCAAATAGAACAAATCAAATTAGAAGTAAGCACAAGTTCAGATACAGTAGAAAAATTAAAACAAGAAAAGATAAATAAAAATAATGCCATAACAAAAACTGAAAACGAAATAGAAGAAAAAATATAGCATAATAGAAGAAATAAAAAATCAAATTGCAAATAAATTAGAAGTTAAAAATCTAAAATAGATGTTGAACTTGAGCAAATAATAAACAAAATATGGGAAGACTATGAAATAACACCAAACACAGCAGGAGAGTATAAAAAACCAAATAATATTGCAGAAACAACAAAACAAGTAAAAGTTTTAAGAGATGAAATTAAAAAATATTGGCAGTATCAATATAGACTCAATAGAGGAATACAAACAAACAAAAAAGAAAGATACGACTATATGTGTGAACAACGTTTAGACCTAGAAAATGCAAGCAAAACTAAAAAAAAATAATACAAGACATGACAAAAATAATGAAGGAACAATTTGAAACACAATTCAAAGTAATAAATAAAAACTTTGGAGAAGTATTCCAAGAACTATTTGGTGGAGGAAAGGCAGAATTAAAATTAACAGATGAAAATGACATACTAAACTGCGGAATAGAAATAGAAGTTCAACCACCAGGAAAGAAACTGCAAAAAACATGAGCTTATTATCAGGAGGAGAAAAGAGCATTTACAGCAATAGCACTACTTTTTTTGCAATATTAAAAATAAACCCAGCACCATTCTGTGTACTAGATGAAATAGAAGCAGCATTAGATGATGTAAACGTATATAGATTTGCAGAATACTTAAAGAAATTCACTTCAAAACACAATTTTTAGTAATAACACACAGAAAAGGAACAATGGAAGCAGCAGACACAGTATATGGAATAACAATGGAAGAAAGTGGAATAAGTAAACTACTTTCAATGAAACTTGCAAAAAAATGACAAAAAGACTTGAAAAAGAAAAAAAAATAATATTATATAATATGAGCACCGCCTTTCAGAGAGGAGGTGAATATGACTTCTTTTGATTTAATCTTTTTCCTAATTGTTCTAATTTTGGGACAAAACAAAGATAAAGATAATGACCAAAAAAGATTAGTGTGGAAACATACATAATCGGAGTAGTAGTGTGGGAAGCTACTACTTTTTTAGCATAAAAAAACAATAGGCATTGGGAATACCTATTGTGAATATGACTTCTTAATAAACGATAATTCGCTTACACTACATATATATTACTACATAAAAATCATTTTGTCAAGACAAATTCATAAAAAATAAAAATTTACAAAAAAACAATAAAAATTAAAACTTTTTGTTTGACAATTAGTAATTTATGTGATAATATAGTAGCAAATATTTTTAAAGGGAGAGGATAGCATATGAGAAAAAAAGGACCCAAACGAATTAAATAAGAGAGAAAAAGCTATATTAAAATATATAGAAAAAGCCGTTATGGAAAACGGATATCCACCATCAGTTAGAGAAATAGGAAAAGCAGTAGGCTTAAGCTCTACAGCTACAGTACACACATATATTCAAGGTCTAGCAAAAAAAGGATATATTAAAAAGAAGACCAAAAGGGAAGAACTTTAAAACTATTAAAAGGTGGTTTAGAAGGACAAGAAAAAATACAAGAAAAACCAGTATATAACGGAAAAAGAGCTAGTTGATGTACCAGTTATAGGAAAAATAACAGCAGGAGCAATTCAATTTTAGCAGTTGAAAATATTACAGATACGTTCCCAATTCCAGTAGATTTTATTGGAAACAGCAGAAAGCTTCATGCTTACAGTTAGAGGAGAAAGCATGATAGAAGCAGGAATATTAGATGGAGATTATATATTAGTAAAAAAACAAGATATAGCAATGAATGGGGAAATAGTTGTTGCATTAATAGGAGAAGAAGCAACAGTAAAAACTTTTTATAAAGAAAAAAGATCATATACGTCTTCAACCAGAAAACAGTACAATGGATCAATAATAGTTCCAGACTGTAAAATACTAGGAAGAGTTGCCGGAGTATTTAGAAAAATGTAGTTAGCTTTATGTATATAAAAATAATAATATGAACACAAATAATATAACTTATAGAGGTGTTCATATGAAAGAGAAAAAGAAGAAAAAATACTACAAAATACGGCGAATTCGTCTGCTCAGCCTATCATTGGCTACCAATAGAAAAGCAAAAGAGCAGGCAGAAAAGATGGAAAATATAACGAGAATTTCAAAAAACAGTAATAATAATTACCTTACCATAATATACATTAATTAAAGTTTAGTACAAACGTTAAATTATGGGAGGTAATTATTTTATGGAGAATATGGGAGTATATGAAGACATTAAAGCAAGGACAGATGGTGATATATATGTTGGTGTTGTCGGTCCAGTAAGAACAGGAAAATCAACATTTATTAAGAATATTTATGGACTTACTAGTTAATACCAAACATTGAAAACGCTATAAAAGAGAAAGAGCAAAGATGAGCTTCCACAAAGTGCTGCTGGAAGAACAATTATGACAACAGAGCCAAAATTTGTTCCAAATGAGGCAATTGAAATTACAATAGGAGATAACCTAAATTAAAAACAAGGCTTGTAGACTGTGTAGGCTATCTGGTAAATAATGCACTTGGCTATATGGAGGAAGATGTACCAAGAATGGTAAAAACGCCATGGTCAGATGAAAATTCCTTTTGAAGAAGCGGCAGAAATAGGAACAAGAAAGGTAATACAAGAGCATTCAACAATAGGAATATTGGTTACAACAGATGGATATAACAGAAATTCCAAGAGAAGATTATGTAGAAGCTGAAAGAAGTAGAGTAGTAAATGAATTAAAGGAACTAAATAAACCTTTTGTAATAGTTTTAAATAACCCATCATCAGACGAAACTAGAAGCCTTTGCAAATGAACTTGAAGAAAAGCTATGGAAATATGAGGTTTCAGTAATACCAACAGATTGCACAAATTTAAATAATGAAGATATTAACAACATCTTTGGAAAAATACTATATGAATTCCCAATTGAAAGAATAAACATAAACTTCCCAAGCTGGATAGATGGCTTAGATAATGATAATGAACTAAGACAAGAATTGTTTAAAGAAATAAAAGATGCATTTAAAGATGTAAGACAATTAAAACTATAAATGAAAGTGTTGCAAAATAAGCAAAACAGATATAATTGTAAAAACAACAATTGATAAAAGTAGAACTTTAGGAACAGGAACAGTTACAATAGAAATTTCATTAAACAATATGCTATTCTATAAAGTACTAACAGAAATGACAGGAATTCAAATGAACAACGAGGCAGACTTATTTGCAACAATAGATAACTTATCTAAAGAAAAAAAGAATATGATAAAGTCTCAATGGCATTACAAGAAGTAAAACAAAAGGGCTATGGAATTGTAATGCCAAGCATGGATGAACTAATATTAGATGAACCTGAAATGGTTAAACAAGGCTCTAGATTTGGTGTGAAATTAAAAGCAACAGCACCATCTATTCATATGATTAGAGCTGATATAGAAACAGAAGTTTCTCCTATTGTTGGAAGTGAAAAGCAATCTGAAGAGTTGGTAAATTATCTATTATCAGAATTTGAAAATGATCCACCAAAAAAATTTGGGAGTCTAATATTTTTGGCAAAAGAGTTTGCATGAACTTGTAAATGAAGGATTACAAAACAAATTATATAGAATGCCAGAAGATGCTCAACTAAAATTACAAGATACTTTAGAACGTATTATAAATGAAGGTAGTGGCGGATTAATTTGTATAATATTATAGATAAAAAGAAGATGGTCTAAGCACCATCTTCTTCTAATTTTGTGTCTCATAAGCTTTAATAAATAAAGCAATACTTTCTAAAACTTCAAAAGCAGGAACAATTTGTGATTTGTCTATCTTATCAAAAACGTTTATAATGTTCTCGTCTGTTATGCTTTTCTTCCCGAACAATATGTAATCTGCAGATGTATTTGTTTTTTCACAAAGATTAATTAAAGATGTAAGAGAAAGTCCATTAATACCTGTTTCAACTGTGCCTAAATATTGTCCACTAATGCCAATTAATTTTGAGAACTGTTCCTTGTTCATATTCATACTTTTTCGAAGCTCTGAAATTCTTTTTCCCAATATCTTCTTTCATTTTCTATCACCATAAATAGTATATTTCAAAATCAAACATAAAAATGTAAAAACAAAGTATGCAAAATTGTAGAAATTTGTGGAAATGTGTGGTATATTATTAATGTATTCAAAAACCAAACTATAGTTTACTAAGGAGGTAAGATTAACTATGAAAAATATTGAAAAACCAATGCCTATATTACTAATTGAAGACAACGAAGTGGAAGTAAATGAATTTAAACACTATATCGAAGGCAGAGCTGATGCAAAACTCATAAAATCTACCAACTCTAGCTATGAAGGAATTGAATATACAAAAATGTATATGCCAGCTTAGACTTAGAATTACACAAAGGTGAAGGTTCAGGAATAAGCTTTTTAGAAGAACTTCAAAAACTTAAACTAGACTTTAAACCATTAATAGTAGTAACAACAAATGTCTCATCTAAAATTATTTACAGACGTATACGAGACTTAGGAGTTGATTTTATTTACTACAAGAAACAAAGTGATTATAGCCCAGAAATGGTAATCAATTCAATGACTTCACTTAGAGAGAGCTTGTATAGTGCGAAAATTGAACAACTAGGTAGCAAAGCAACAACTGAAACACCAATGGAACATGAAAACAGAATAAGAGAAAAGATTACAGTAGAGTTAGATTTAGTTGGAATTCCACATCACTTAGTAGGAAGAAAGTATATTGAAGAAGCAATTGTGTTTTTGATCCAAAACAATAATGAAGAGGATGGAGAAACAGTATTTAGGCATTTAGCAAATGAATTTAAAGTGTGTAACAGCAGTATTAGCAGAGCGATGCAAACTGCAATTAACAATGCATGGAGAAGTACATCAATAGATGATTTAATGATGCATTATAAAGCAAGAATAAACTATGAAACAGGTGTACCAACGCCAACAGAGTTCATATATTATTATAGAGATAAGATAAAAGAGAATTTATAAAGGACTTTAGCAAAAGCTAAGGTCCTTTTTGCATACTTTTGCATATTTTTTCCCCAGACAACCACCTAAGGTTTCGACCTTAGGTGGTATTTTATTATTACAATTTGTACATCGGCAAAAAATTCAAATTACCAAAAATATCGAAGCAAAGGGGTGGAAAATATGTGGGAATGGCTAGAAGAACTTTTAAGATATTGGGGCGGAAAAGGATAAACCCAAATAACAATTATTATAGAAATCAAATCGTGAAATATTCGATTTGATTTTTTTTGCCATTTTATAGTATAATATCATGAGGAGAAGGAGATTATGGAAGTATTAAATATAATAATTAGAATTTTAAAAGATGTACTTGTAAGTATGTCTGTATTTTTGGTTTTTATAAAGATATTAGGATATAAAAAGTTTGATGGTAAAGCTATAATCATAATATTGATAGTAAGTTTGATTTGTGCAATAGCAGACCAGTTAACAAAATTCATACCCAATATAGTACGAATAATTGCAATGTATTCGATATTAGGAATTACAATATCAAGATTTATAAAGAAAAATGTATTATACTCGATTATTTTAAATTTTATTTCCTTAACAATTACTTATTCAATATATTTAATGTCAATTATTATAACAGGAGTAACAATAAAAAGCTTTTTAAGGTTAGATATACCGAAGGATAGTATAATAATATTATTCTTAATTTTCATTTATGAATTTATTATTATAAAAATTATATTCAACATTAAAAGATTTAAAAACGGTATACCATTCCTGAAAAATGAAGAAAAGGTAAATAACATTGGAATAATTGGAGTAATATTTATAGGAATAGTATTAATTATTTATTCAATTATACCAAACACAACTCATACAAGATATATCTTCGTTGGACTATCCATTGAGGCCATTTGCCTATTCATCTGGATTAAGAAAAAAAGATTACCAAATACTACAAACAGAAGCTAAAAGAGCAAACGGTGGCAGATTTGCAGAATGAGATAAAGGAGAAGGATAATAAGATAAATGAAATCTTAGAGGAGAATAAAGCAATAGCTACAATTAACCATAAGTACAGCAGTAGAATAAAAAGCACTTGAAGAATTTTCTAGTAAAATTGTATCAAAGCCAGAACTTGTAGAAAAAAATGAAAACTGAATTTGGTGAAGATTATACAGCTTTTTGCAGCACAGATAAAGAGGATATCTCAAGAATATTCAAACGAAATGAAAACAAAAAGTAACTAAAGAAAAATGCAATTCCAAAGACCGGAATATTTGGAATAGATACTTTGTTAGAACATATGAGTACAGGAAGCCACAAAGAGTAATATTAGTTTAGATGTTAAAATAAATGCAAGTTTAAATTATATGGTAGAAAATATAATAAGCGAAAGTGCTTTAGAAACTTACTTGGAGACCATATAAAAGGATGCAATTATTGCCATAAATTGCAGTAACAATACAAATAGAAGAATTTTTAGTTGTAATTAGCATAGTAGATAGGTGTTATGAAATTAATTTCTATGATACTGGAATAGAATTTGAAATTGATACACTTATAAAACTGGGAAAAGAACAAATCACAACACACAAAGAAACAGGCCGGAAGCGGAATAGGCTTTATGACCACATTTGAGACATTAAGCAAAACAAAGGGAAGCTTAATTATAGAAGAAAAGTACCCAATGAATAATGTGGACTACACAAAAGTTATAAAAATAAGGTTTGATAACAAGAATGAATATAGAATAAATTCTTATAGAGCAGAAGAAATACGAAAACAAAACAAAGATGAAAGAATTTTAATATAAATTTATTTTTTTAAAAAAGTAATTCTATTTTTAAAATGGAGGAATATAATATAGTATGTTATATGAAAATGAGTAAGCCCTCAGATCAAAAAGTTCATTGAACAATATGGAAAAGCATATGGAACAGTCTTATTGAATAGATGGCTTCCTGAGGTAAGTAGAACAAAGAATCTATTTGTAATAGATAGCTTTGAAGAATTTAAAAAATTGAAAAATGAGTTGCCAGAAGTTTTTTCATGTGGGCAGATGCTAAAACTGGCTCACCACCTACTCTGCGGAGTAGAAGGCAGCTTTATGAGAAAAGATGGTGTAGAAAATTATATTAATCGTGTAAAGAGGAGTAATCCAAATGGAGTAGTTTTGTGCATCGACACAGAAGACGGTACACATGAAAAAATAAAGACACAAGGAGCATTTAATGTATATTTTCAAACAGGCAAAAAAATATACATAGATTATCTTGGAAAAGGGTTTGACATGGGAGCCATAACAAAGGCAAAGAAAACCATGAGTCTTGGGTGTTTGACTGGGGAGAAGCACTATTTGTTAAACCGAAGGATATGAATGAACATGGCTATACGAAAAATTTCAGACGAAGACTATTTAGAATCAGCAAGGCGTAGGTTAAGACATTTATTAAACATAGGATATAGCCCAGATGAAATAAGAGGAAAAATTCAAAAACATACTCACCAATGCCAATGTGGATAAAAGATATGCTATTAGAAGAAATTGTAATGCCTTTTATACTATAAAGAAGAAGTGTTGAAACAAGAAGGATTAAAATCCTTTGGAGTGCAAGGCATGATAATAAAGGATAAGCTATTCCCAATAGAATTTAATAGAGAGCAACGATTTGCTGAGAAAAAAAATTTTTGGAAAAGCCACAAGATGAAGAAAGATAATAGAAAAAGAGAGAAGAAAGAAATGGAAACAATAGTTGGAACAATTATTTTAAAAGATGGTAAAAATTTTAATGGTAAAGGAAGCAAAAGAAAAATGCTATGGAAAATGGGCATTTCCAGCAGGACACATTGAACCTAATGAGGCTATATATGAAGGCGCCAAAAGAGAAACATTAGAAGAGACGGGGTGTACAGTAAACTTAAAAAAAAGCATTTCCAGTTTTTCTAAAAACACAAATGATTCTAAAATAGTAATGATGCATTTTCTATCAGATTTAGTAAATGAAGAAAATAGCTATGATAAAGATGAAATTTTAGAAACAAAGTGGATAAGCATTGATGAAATAAAAAAATATGGATGAACAGGAGTTTAGAAGTAGTGCAGTCGTAAAACAAATAATTAATGATATAGAAAAGCAAAATTTATTCGATTTAAATATAGTAAAGACATGCCCCAAATATAATATTAAATGTTAACATAAAATCTATATTTAAGGAGGATTTATAAGATGAAAACAAAGATGAATCTGGATGTTGTTGCAGAAAATGAAGAAGAAAGGAAAATTGAAAAATTCATTAATATGCTACATGCAAGCAAGGAGGTCCAAGAATTTCTGCAAACAATGGATGAAGAAGCTAAAAGACGTAATGTATTTAAATATAGGGCAAGAATTAAAATCCAGCTTCAGCAATTAGAACATATAGAATTAACAAAAAAGAACTTAGATAATGCACATGATTACATAGGCATAACATTTATAACAAATACTGAAGAAGAAATTTACCCAATAATAGATTATATAAAAAAAGCTTATGCCAGATGCAGACTATGTAGATTTTGTTGCAGAGGAGACAATATATTCTCCACTTGTTTATATAAAGTGGGTTCCACCATTAGGGTATAATGTTTAGCAAAAGAGAAAACTAATACCTAACCAAAAAAGCAGTGCCAATTGAAATAAAGAGTATGTTCAAAGCAAGGTTTTATTTCTGAGCAAGCAGCATATTATTCAGTAAAGAAAAACGACACAATTAAGCTACCTCTTGAACAAATAAACCACTTAAGAGACCTAGTTCAACATATTACATATAAACTAGCACTATTGAATACAAGAGCTCTTACAGAGGAAGAAAGAGAAAAGCATGAGAGATTTAAATAAATTATTAACCGAAAATAAAGAGTTTTTGCAAGCAAAACCAAGAACCATATAAAGATGCTATTTTTAGACCTTGGAAGACTTATATATGAATGTGAACACGATGAAATTGTTGAAGAAAAAGAGCAATGTCAAATGATAGTACAAAATGATGCAGAAGATGATTTAAAAGAAAAATTTGGAGAGCTTTTGATACATCAAATGGAGATATGATAACAAGAGTTTGCAAAAGTATTGAAAAAATTAAGAAAGTTGGGCAATTTTAAAAAGAAGAAAAATGCTCATAAATGAAGCATAACCCTATACCTAAAGCATATACTTTAAATAACTTAAAGGTATAGGGGTCTTTGTATGTTTTTGTTTTTAAAAGGATAAAATCATGGCATTTTTGGTAGCATGTTCAACTGTGTTTGCTTTGTTTTTTTAATGACATCATTTTTTGCAAAAAAACCAGAAGATGCAAGTATACTAACTTCAACTACTCAAAACAACTTCCAATTTATTCAGTAAAAACTAGAAGAAGCAAAAATTGCCTTAACTATAAATTGTGCATGGAATGCAGATGATATTGATAAAATCTTAGAGGTACTAGAAAAAGAGCAAAGTAAAGGTTACGTTTTTTTGGTAGGAGATTGGATAAAAAAAAAAAATGAAAAACGATGCTAAAAAATATATAATGCAGGACATGAACTTGCAAACCATTCATACAATCACCCATGTAAATAATATGGACTATGATAAAAATGCTGAACAAATAAACAAATGCTCAGAGCTAATAAAAGAAAATAACAGGAAAACCGAGTACTTTTGTACAGGGGACCTTATGGAGAATATAACAATACAGTTCTTCAGGCAGCAAAGACAATAGCCACCAAACAATTCAATGGTCTATAGATAGCTTAGATTATAATTCTCTTACAGGAGAGCAAATGTGGGAAAGAATAGAGCCAAAACTTCAAAATGGAAGTATTATATTAATGCATAATGGCACAGAAAATACTGCAAATAGCCTGGAATTAATAATTACAAAT
>VOFC01006428.1_pt1 | contig 21741 bp, 38 predicted proteins | sample 5384161 | NCBI WGS metagenome assembly VOFC01 (sample SAMN12384722, study PRJNA508395) | human gut metagenome | isolation source: healthy gut B | host: Homo sapiens | reverse complement strand
GTTCGATGGTAGACAAAGAACTGTTAGGTTATTGGATGGTCGATAATACTAAGTGTCCAGTGATAGAGGCACGGACGGCGATTTGAGCCGTTTCAGAGTCACGAATCTCTCCGATTAGAATAACGTTCGGGTCTTGACGTAGATAGAACGTAATGCAGCTGCGAACGTCATACCGATATCGCTGTTTACTTGAACTTGGTTAACACCCTCTAGATTCATTTCAATCGGGTCTTCTACAGTGATAATGTTCGTCTCTCTTCTTTGTTTAAAGATTCTAACATGGAGTAGGTAGTCGTTGATTTACCAGAACCAGTCGCACCGGTTACTAGGATAATTCCGTTCGGTACCGTTAGCATCTTACTGATTTTTTAAAGTTTTTATGAGAAAAGTTCAAAGCCTCTAAACCGGCAAGGCTTCGTGTATAATCCAAAATACGAATAACGACTTTTTCGCCCTCGTTGGTCGGAAGTACAGATACACGCATATCTAGGTCTGTGCCATCGATACGACCTTTTTGATAGCACCGTCTTGAGGAAGACGAGTTTCGGTAATGTTCATATTGGAAATCAATTTGACACGCGTCGTCAAGTTTCTTTCATATTCTTTTGTTGAATTAGTGTGTGGTCTTGCAAATCACCATCGACACGGTAGCGGATTTTAATTCCATTTTCTACTGGGTCCATGTGAATATCGCTGGCTTTCGCTTTTTACTGCGGCCATAATTAATGGTTTGTCAAATCGACGATAGAAGTATGCTCTAAATCGTATGTTACCATAAAAATCGTCCCTCCCTTTAAAATATTCTTTTTTCCTCTATTATTTTATCATAAATTATTATATAATAAATCTATAAGATAAGCAAGATATGGAGTGAAACTTTTATGCGAAGAAAAGTGAAAAAAGGCTTTATGTTGTTAGAAACTTTGGTCGTAACCGTTTTCATTGCGACTCTTTTTGCTTTCATTTATCAAAATACAATTCCATTGTTTGGGGAGTATAAACAACGAATGAAATATGATGATGTCGATAGTGTATATGCGGCGGATTTGTTTCGGCAGATGTTACTTGTTGATTACAACTACAATGATTTAGTAAGCGGTCTTGGAAATGATCCTACTAATATTTATAAAGATATTACAGATTGTAGGAAGAATGTGGCTGGCTTCAACTATGAAAATGATGATTTGTGTGAAGCACTAGAAGAATCTTTGAATATTTCAGCTGTCTATTTGACACATTATGACACGAACCTGTTAAAACAGATGGAGAAAGATGACCAAATATTCACGGTCAATACTGATCGCGGTATTAAAACGTATATCGATTATATGCCTTCTTATTCTGCGGATTCGACAACGATTAATCAATATCGCTTGATTATTGTAAGAAAAGTAGTTGAAAATGGAAAAGAATATACGAGATATGCCAATTTAGAGGTGATTCAATCATGATTCGAAATGAAAAAGGATTTACAATTGTCGAAACGATTGCAAGTTTTGTACTTGTTATGACGTTATCACTTTCCATGCTTTCTATTTTATTGAAGTACAAGGATACAGCCCAAGTTGAAAATCTAAAAATACTTTTCAAACTTTGAAGGAGACTGTTACCAAAGATATTCAAACAGATGTTAGGAATCGAGGATTGCTCAATATTGAACGAAGTATCCAATGCTGTAACGTTCCGTTTTCAAGATGGGACAAGTACTATTTTTTCTGTTACAAATAATGTTTCTTCATTGGATGCAGATACAATTCGTGATAAGCATTATACCTATAATAATATCAACTATCATATTCCGTCTGAGTTCCGGATGAATTGCCAGCGGGTGCACTAGCAAAAAGATTATCAAAGTGTTAATATCGATTTATCTGATTTCTATCGTGTTTATGATGTTGGAACTTATACCATATATTCTGTTAATGTCAATTTGACGTATGATGATTTAGAAGAAGATTATGGAATTCATTTGACTTTTTGGTAAATGATGAAGCTGGTCTTGTCAGTGTTACTCGAAATATGATGCAAGATAGTAGTTTTGAAAATGAAATCGTATCTGTTACCGAGAAATCTGCTGCCGTTACTTCCGGCCCAGATGTTGTTACTGGACAATTTGTTGGTAATGTTACTCCATATGATGGAGAAAAAGCTGTTTATTTCACTTGTGATACTGGAACTTGTAACACAGTATTAGACCGTGAAATTCCGGTAACACCAGGTCGTACCTATACGATTAGCTTCTATTATGCGACTGGTTCTAATGTCACTGGAAGTGCTGCTCAATTTAAAGATGGCAGTGGCAATGCCATTTCTGGGTTTAACGTCACAGATACCGGCGAATCATGGATGCGTGCTTCTACAACTTGGACAGCGCCAGAAGATGTAACTGCTATTTATCCAGGATTCGGAATTGAAACGACCGGTTCTTCTTGGATGGCTATCGATGCCATACAAGTAGAGGAAAACGAAACAGTGACCTTATACCACCGAACATAATATCAATAATGATACAAGTATTGTTTGAAGGATTGTTCCATAGAGACGGCCTTTCAAGAAATACTTGTATTTTAATTTGGATTTTCTAAGTAACTGGCTACTTGCAAATGGATGTTGGCACCACCTAGGGAGATGCAGATGGAGGCAAGTAGGAATTTTAGTTCGATAGGTATGGCAACATACGTTAGACTAGCGAGTCCAGAGTGACTTCTAAAAAATCATTTTGATTCCAATTTGACCATAGTGAGAGGGACTCACCATCGTGATGATTATGTTTTCTGCAATTAAAAGAGATAGACTTCCTAACATCATGAGTAGGGTCGTAAATGCATTTGAAATGGCACTTCCCAATCTATTTTGAGTTTCGGATTCTAGTGGATGATTGGAATGGTGTGACGGTAGTGTTTTCGGTCTCGTTAATCGGGCCAATAAGAAGCTACCTCCTAGTTGCGTGAGATATAGAATGATACCTAGTCGGACGTCGTTTAAAATACCGATGCCAACGAACGATAAAACGAATGCTGGATTTCCGTAATGAGTGAACAAGAGCAGATGATTGGCCGTTTCTTCGCTGATATATCCTTTCTGGAACATATCTTCTGTGTATTTAGCCCCTGCTAGGAAACCGCTTAAAATTGACATGACGATTACGAATGCGGCCGGACGCTCTAAATGTAGCCACTTTTCAGTAATCGGTTTTAATAATTCTCTCCTAACAAGATAGGTATTTTTTTAAAGAAATGGCACAATCCGTTAAGACAAAAGAAAGGAAATAAGACCGGAAATAAGTTCGTCATAAACAAATCGACGCTTTCTAAAAACCGAACTTTTACTTGTTCACTTTGCCAAACCAGTAACACAGTAGTTGACAGAAATATTAATAAAATCCAAAAATTTCTGCTTTTTTCCATAGTTTTTTTCATATATTTAATCATCCTCATGCTATAATAGAATATATGATTAAGGATTTGATTACATGTTAAAGAAATTTTTTAAGAAAATATATCAGGAAACCAAAGCATACATTGTCGATAGTTGGTTCTTTTTATTTGACCTTATTGGTCATTTTGTCGTTATGACATATCAACTTCCATATTACATCGATACGGGTGGTGGAACGATAGCAATCGACGACAGAATTCAAATTGAAAATGAGACAGAGTCAGAAGGATCGTTTAATATGGCCTACGTCAGTGAAGTAAGAGCGACTGTTCCTACGTATTTACTAAGTTATGTATTTAATACTTGGGAACGGGTTAAAATTGCCGATACGAAAATCGATCCAACTGAAACACAAGAGGACGTTGAAATCAGAGATCACTTGTATTTGGATACGGCCAATCAAACGGCGATTCAATTGGCGTATCAGAAAGCTGGGAAAGAGTTCCATATTACTGATCAGAAGACTAGAATTGCCTATGTAGCACAAGGAGCCATTACCGATTTGCAGGTAGGAGATACGATTCTTTCAATCGATGGCGAAGATGTATCCAACTTCGATTCTTTGACTTCAATTGTCAATACGAAGAATGTTGGTGACGTTCTATCTTTACAAGTGTTACGAAATGAAGAGCAAGTTTCTGCAACTGCTACCATTCAAGGAACAGAAGAGAATAAAATCATCGGTATTACTTTGATGCAAAATATGAATATGAGACGAATCCCGAGATTACACTTAGTTTCTTTAGCAAGTGAATCTGGTCCTTCGGGAGGTCTTTTGCTTAGTCTTGCCATCTATGACAAATTAATCGATGAAGATTTGACAAAGGGATACAAAATTGTTGGAACTGGTACGATTGGTGCCGATGGCAGTGTCGGTGCCATTGGCGGAGTTACCTATAAACTACGAGGAGCGGTCAATTCGAAAGCAGATTTGTTCATCGTGCCAGCAGGTGAGAACTACGAGGATGCGATGGCATTCAAAGAAGAAAAAAGGATACGATATCGATATTATCGGTGTTCGTACATTCGATGAAGCAGTCGAAGCTTTAAGAAATTATCAGGGATAAGAGTTTAGGGAGTAAGTTTTATGGAAGAAGAAGTACTATTACAAGAAGCACAACTAGTGAATCATCAAGTAAGGCAAAAAGCATTGTGTTTATCAAAGCAGAGTTTAAGCACGACTTTATATGCTTATACGGCTGCATTATGTGATTTGGGAGCTGTCACTCATTTCATGCACGAATTCTACGATCAAAATGGTTGGCCAGAAATCGATGCCTTTCAAAAAGGAGACAAGCCCTCTTTATTGGGAAATCGTAGAGGCGTATCAAAATCTTTCTAACTATGCGAAAGATGCACGCATTTTTGATTCTTATCATCCAAGATGGCATGATTTGGCTTATCAACAGATTGTAAAATTGTTGAAACAGGTTGAGATTACCAGTCGAACTGGAGATTATCAAATCACGAGGGGACATGACTTTGGTTAAGAAAGCAGTGCTTTGTCATACGATAGGACTATCTTCCGAAATTTTAGAGCGTCAAGAAAGCAATTCTTCTTTTCAGAGCGATGATGAATCCAATTGGAATTTGTTGCTAGAAATGTGGAATTTGTATCAAAATAACCATCGCGGTATCGATGTGGCGTTAGATTCCAATTCGAAAGCCCAGTATACAGAAGAGATTACACCGTTACTTTCTTACATCGATAAAAACTATTCTTATCGGAATGATTATGAAAGAAATCGTTATCAAGAAAAGATTTTAACGCGTTAAAGGTTAGAACATCCAGTATTTTGACATTTTAATAAAAATATGATATAATTAAGTCATCGATTGGGGAAATTAATATGAAAAATTTAGAGTCAATTACAGCAGAAACAGAAATGTTGACAGCTAATTTAAAAAGAATCAACGATTGGGTAGCACAAAATCCAGATACCGATCCAAATTATTATGAGTATATCGAGCAATTAGTTCGCTTTGGAGAACTTGCGGCTGATGTATCGAAATACTTTGATCAAGTGGGTTGGCCAACAGACGAAAAAGGGAAAGAACTTACTCATTATGATGCTTGGCGTTCTACACCTGAATTAGAAACGTGCCATGCTGAACTTTTGAAACTTGCTCAAGCGAGAAAAATTGGTGAAGAGGGATTTACCGATCCAAAAACGAATCCAGAAGCAGTTGAATTTTTAAGAGAACTTCGTACGCGTTGTACCATTGGAGAATACTTTACTAGCGATGTATCCGGACTACAGAAAAATGAAGCAAAAATTGATTTGTATCTCATTCAGTGTTCCGTTTTATATTTGGCAAGTTCAAAGAAAAGAACCTAATTATCAATACGATAACAGTAGCGAGTTTGATACAATGAAAAAATGCGTGACTTAAATGTTTCTTTATATCCAACTCAATATTCTGAATATGATAAAGACGATAATCTAATATATGAAGGACCACAATTTGGAAATTATATCGATGCTATGTTCGACCAAATTGAAAAGTCTTATAAGTATTCTGATGCTAAGGGAGCAAAAAAAGAAGAAAACCTGTCACTTACGTTAAAAAAATAAAAAGTTAAAATAGTTGTCAAATCGTATCATTCGATACGATTTTTCTTTTGCCAAGAACTGGATTTGTTGTATAATAATATTTACGGATTAAAGGATGGGGATTACATGAAGCGTAGTGAAGTAGATAAAAGTAAACTGTCTCCAATGATGTTGCAGTACTTAAAAATTAAAGAACAGTATGAAGATACAATTTTGTTTTATCGAATTGGTGACTTTTACGAAATGTTTTTTGAAGATGCGATTACTGCCTCACGAGAACTAGAACTTACTTTAACAGGAAAAAAGCTGGTTTAGAAGAACGTGTGCCGATGTGTGGTGTACCTCATCATGCTTATCAAGTTTATTTGGATAAACTAATCGATAAGGGATATAAAGTTGCCATTGTAGAGCAGTTAGAAGACCCGAAAGATGCCAAAGGAATGGTCGATCGAGGAGTTATTCAAGTTGTTACTAAAGGAACGCGTTTAGATGATTCTTTAGCATCTGGCGACAACAATTACGTCGGTAATGTCTATGATTTTGAATATTGTTACGGCATCAGTTATTGCGATATTTCGACTGGATATTTTTATGCTTTTGTAATCGATCACGATTCCAATTTGCTTTTGAAAGAGATTGCCAATCGTGGCATTATCGAACTCATCGTCAACAGTCCAGTCGATCGGGGTGTCATTACAACGTTACGCAATTTGTATAATGTTGTCGTCACCATTCGCGATGACGTTTATGAGAATGATGATTATCATTTTGTATACGATGACGTTTCAGATGTTCGAATTGTAACGACGATTAAACACCTTCTTAGTTATCTTTTTCGATACTAAAAAAGGAGAACTTCGTCACTTGCAACATGTCGAACTGGTCAATGAGCAGAACTTTTTATTGTTCGACGTTCATACGAAGAAAAACTTGGAACTCACTGAGACGATTCGAACGGGTGACCGAACTTATTCCTTACTATGGTTATTAGGATCAAACCAGCAGTGCGATGGGAAGTAGATTTTTAAAATACAATTTGGAAAATCCTCTTACAGATGTCAAACAAATCGAAAGACGATACGATATCATCGAGAAACTTTTGACCGAATTTATCTTAAAGGATGAATTGCGGGAAGAATTGAAAGGTGTCTACGATTTGGAACGATTAAGAAGTAGAATCTGTTATGGTAATTTAAATGCTAGAGACATGATTCAATTACGAAATTCGCTATCGCATTTACCGAAAATTGACGAAATTTTAAAAAGAATTACAATACGATAAATCATTGGAACCATTAGATAATTTATATGATTTATTATCCCGTGCGATTAATGATGACGCACCACAGACACTACGGGAAGGTGGCTTAATTAAGAGTGGTTACAATGCTGAACTGGATGAGTTACGTTCCGTCAGTACCGGTTCCAAAGATTTTATCTTGCAGATGGAACAACAGGAACGAGAGAGAACCGGTATTAAAATTTGAAAGTCGGTTACAACAAAGTATTCGGCTATTACATCGAAGTTTCTAAAGGAAGTGTGCCGTTAATTAAAGAGGAATTTGGCTATGAACGAAAGCAGACTTTGACGACGGGAGAACGGTTCGTTACCAAATGGTTAAAAGAAAAAGGAAAACATCATTTTAGGAGCAGAAGAGAAAATTGTACAGTTAGAATATCAGTTGTTTATGGATATTCGTGAGAAAACGAAGCAGTACATCCATACTATTCAAAAGAATGCTAAAACACTCGCTGAAGTCGACATGATGGTAAGTCTTGCTACAGTGGCTAGTGAAAATGGATACGTGCGACCTGTGATTACTAAAGAACGTGTCGTTAACATTAAGGATTCTAGACACCCAGTCGTTGAAAAAGTCAATCAACAAGATTACGTTCCGAACGACATCAATATGGGCAAAGACACCAACATCCTATTGATTACGGGTCCTAATATGGCTGGTAAGAGTACTTACATGCGGCAGTTTGCTATCATCGTCATCATGGCTCAAATTGGTTCTTTCGTACCGGCAAAGAGTTGTACGATGCCAATTTTCGATAAGATTTTTACTAGAATTGGAGCGAGTGACGATTTGGTATCGGGTGAATCTACCTTCATGGTCGAGATGAAAGAAGCCAACAATGCCATTTCATCTGCTACCCAAAACAGTTTGATTTTGTTCGATGAATTGGGTCGTGGTACGGCAACATACGACGGTATGAGTATTGCCCAAGCGATTTTGGAATACATTCACGATAAAATTAAAGCCAAAACGTTGTTCTCTACTCATTATCACGAGTTGACCGCTCTAGCAGGAGAGTTGAAAAAAACTTGCGCAATGTTCACGTCTCAGCAGTGGAAGAAGACGGTAAAATCACATTCTTGCATAAGATTAAAAACGGGGCTGTCGACAAGAGTTATGGTATTCACGTCGCAAGTCTTGCCAATCTTCCTAAAACGATCAAATCGACCGCGCGAACGACATTTTAGATGTCTACGAACATAAAAATAAGGATAAACCGACCTTTACTCAGACAAGTTTATTTTTTACCGGTAGATGAGGAAGAAGAACCTACTAAGGAAAGTCCAGTTATCGGAAAAATTCGTGAGATTGATCCGATTACAATGACACCGCTAGAGGCTTTGAATTTCTTATACGAGATGAAACAAGAAATTATTAAAAGTGATGAGCAAAAAGGAGATTAGAAATTTGTAGTTTCTCCTTTTTTTCATAGCTAAAATTCGGTATAATGTTTATGGTGATATGCTATGGAAAACAAAAAAAGATGCGTTGGTGCGATATTCTAGTCGTCATCTTCTTTTTTAATTCAACCAATTTTGGATGTTTTGGCTTGTTTTGATGTCGGAATGATTCACACCTTTATTCGTGGGTCATTTTTTCTGCTTTATGATCGTCTATTTATTATGGAATCCAAAGATGCGTAAATGGATGATTCCATACTTACTTGCTATTGGAATGTATTTGGCATATTATCTGTTCTATTTTCAGTTGCCATTAATAGATACCATTAGCAATACGATGAAACTGTTTTATTTACCGGTCGTTCTGCTTTTTTCTATGTATTTACGTCCAAGCGTATGCATCCATCCGTTGCCATGGCTGATTTAACGATTTATGTTTCTTTATTTGTTCTTTCTTATTTATTTGGTTTCGGTTTTAACAATTACGATCCGACCAATTCAACTAAATTGGGATTCCGGGGTGTATTTAATTCGATTAATGAAATCAGTGCTATTTTGATTGCTTTGTTGCCGATAGCTACTAAGTTTTTACTTCGGTATCGGAAGTGGATTTGGTTGCTTATTCTTTATGGATTAACGATTGCGACGAGTCTTTGATGGGAACGAAAGTTACATTAGGAGGTATCGTATTGGTTATCTTGTATTTTGTTATTCCAAAGTTGTACCGAAAATGGAAACGTTTTAGCGTCGCATCGAAATCGTTATCGATTGCCATTTGCTGTGCTGTTTTGTTACTCGGATGTTACTTATTACCGTTTACGACGACTTATCAAAATATGGTCATTCAAGCAGAGTTTTTCCAAGTAGATCGAATTTTTAGTCTCGATTTTATCAATCGCGTATTATTTAATGACCGATTATCTTTTTTTAGCAATCAATTGGAACGAGTTTTTTACTTGCGAATCCAATCGAATGGATTTTCGGAGTTGGTTTTAATACCGCATATAAGTTAGTAGAAATCGATTTCTTCGATGTGTTGTTCCGATATGGAATTGTGGGCTGGATTTTACTATTTTTTACCAATCGTGCTTGCTTTTTGGAAACTACCAAAGAAAAAGTGTCTATTTCTTTTCTTTTGGTGCTTCTTATCCTAATTAGCAGCACTTCTGGACACGTTCTCATCTATCCAGCAGTTGCCATCTATTTTGGATTTCCAATTTTATTTTCAAAAAGGAACAAAAAAATTGATGTTAGAACCACTTTTATGATATGATTATTGCAAATGAGGTGTATGTAGTATGGGAGAATTAATTTATTTTCCAAAAGTAAATTATGAACCAGGATCACCTAAACAAGATTCCAAGGTTTGCGAGACGATTCCGTTTCCGATGGAAGACATTAAGGTTCATCGTTATTTGATACAGTATAATTCCATTTCTTTAAAACGGTATTATCTTTTGCAACAACAAGCGAATTTATTAAATCATTACAATCGATTGGATGGTGCTAAGAATGAATTTTACCGAATCGTGGCAGAAGCTGGCAATTGTGCGATGTTGGAACGCGATTTGGAAACGTTAGAAGAGATTGGTTCAGAAGTTTCTTTGCAACTTTCCAAAATCAATCGTGAAATTCGAAATTTGGATGTTTGCGTTGCACGACTAACTCAAAAGGCACCTGTTCGTGTCAAAACATATTCGCCAAAAATAAATCATTAGAAAAGAAGTGTATCTATGAAAAATCGTAGTGAATTAAGAGAAATTATTATGAAAGTGTTGTATCAATCTTACATTTTAGGAGAAACTAAATTAGAGTACAACGTCGATGATTTCATCAAAGAGCAATTAGAGGTTCAAAATGATTTCGTTTCTGATACTGTTCACGGTGTCATCGAACATCAAAAACATATCTCAGAAGTAGCGGATCGATATTTAGAAGAGTCCGGCTGGAAGATGAAGCGATTAAATAAGGTTGACCAAGCCATCATCAGTTTGGGAATTTATGAACTTCTTTATACAGAGACTCCTTCTGTTGTTGCAATCAACGAAGCAATTTAACTTTCTAAAAAAGTAGAGTGATGAGAAAGTTACCGGTTTAATCAATTGGGTATTGGACCGCATCTATCACAGTGAGGTTTCCGATGCAAGATAAATATATTACGGTGACACAACTCACCAGATATATCAAATATAAAATTGATGGCGATGCCAATTTAAATGTCGTTTTCTTAAAGGGAGAAATCTCCAATTTTAAGGCTCATAAGAGAGGTCACTTTTTACTTTACCTTAAAGGATGATAATTCTAGAATCAATGCTGTGATGTTTGCATCGCGTGCCTCTAAAATGAAATTTGTGCCACAAGATGGCATGAAAGTCATGGTGACGGGGAAAGTTTCTGTCTACGAAGCGACTGGAGGATACCAAATTTACGTCGATGAAATGGTCGAAGATGGCATTGGAAACTTATACATTGCATTTTAACAACTAAAAGAAAAACTTGCCAAAGAGGGGCTTTTCAATCCAGAGTTTAAAAAGCCAATTCCAAAGTATCCGAAAGTAATTGGAATTGTGACGGCACCGACGGGAGCAGCAATTCGCGATATTTTAAGTACGATTCATAGAAGATGGCCTTTAACCAGTACGATTTTATTTCCGGCTTTGGTACAAGGAAAAGAAGGAGCACAATCGATTGCGAAACAAATCGAAGTGGCGAGTACCTATCCGATCGATGTTTTAATCGTCGGTCGTGGTGGTGGCTCCATTGAAGATTTGTGGTGTTTTAACGAAGAGATTGTGGCACGGGCAATTTTCGATTGTGACATTCCTGTCACCAGTGCGGTCGGTCACGAAGTCGACTTTACGATTGCTGACTTCGTAGCCGATATGAGAGCACCGACTCCTACCGGAGCAGCAGAAATGGCCGTTCCGAACTTACCGGATGTCGAAGCTTTGTTAAAACAAATTACACTTCGTCTTAACAAAGCATTGCTAACCCAAGTTGCATCGAAACAAGAGAAGTTGGAGCAGCTTCAAAAAGTTTTATTTTTCAAAATCAATGGCAATTTATGAAGTGAAAGAGGAGACATTCGACCGTCTATACGATCGTTTAGAACTTGCCATGCAACACATCGTAAGTAAGAAAAAAAATCAGTTTCTATATATTATGAAGCATCGTTGTTTTACAAATCCTGAAATTGTTTTTGCAAACCAAGAACGGTCGTTGGTAACGATGTTATCGAAACTAGAAGCATTAAATCCACTTTTAACCATCAAACGCGGTTATTCGATTGTTAGGAATCAAAACGGATTAGTGTCTAAAGTATCCGATGCTAAAGTAGATGATTTGTTATCCATTACAGTTACGGATGGAACGATAGAAGCAAAAGTCGTGAAGGAGGAGAAGAAAGATGGAAGAAAAAAAAAAAACAAAGGAAACTAGTTTTTGAAGAAGATTTAGCAGAACTAGAGGTAATTGTCAAAGGACTAGAAAGTGGCAATGTGCCGTTAGATGATGCCATCGATCAATTTAATAAAGCTATGAAATTGGCAAATAAATGCAGTAAAAAGTTAAAAGAGTGCCGAGGAATCTATCAATAAAATTTTAAATGAAGATGGAACATTATCGGACTTTACTGTTCAAGAATAATCTTAGGTATAAAAACTTAGTAGAATGCAACACTATAAATGTAGTTTAGTTGGGAGATGATTTTTTATGAAACTCAAACACAAACTACATTTTTTCTGGCCTTCATCTTGTTTATTCTACCAATTTCTGTTTGGGCAATTCCAGAATACGTTGTTCCGGGTGGCGAAAACATCGGTATTAAAGTCAGTAATGAGGGCGTCATCGTCGTCGGATTTTACGAAGTTGACGGTGTAGACGTCGGTAGAGAATCGGGATTCGTTTTAGGCGATGTCATTAAGAAAGTAAATGGAGAGGCTGTCTCTTCCATCGATGACATGGTCGCTAAAATGGAAACAGGCGATATTGAAAATACGCAAATTACATATGAACGAAATGGGAAAGAATACGATACGACACTTTCTGTAACGAAAGATGATAATGGTCTTTATAAAACCGGATTGTATGTCAAAGATTCAATCCTCGGAATCGGAAGCATTACGTACATCGATACGTCCTCTGGTATTGCAACATACGGCGCGTTGGGACATGAAATCGATGAGAAAAATACGGCTTATAAAATCGAAGTTAAAGAAGGAAAAATCTTTGCGTCCACAGTGACGGAATTACGAAAGGTACGGCTACGACGCCAGGTAGCAAAAATGCACGCTTTGATTCGTCAAAAATATTAGGAAATATAAAGGCAAAACGAAGCATCCGGCATTTACGGAACATACTCTGAAGAAGTTACAAAAGAGGCGATGAAAGTTGGTACAAAGGACGATATTCAATTGGTCCAGCCACCATCTTAACGGTTTTAAATGGTGACGAAGTAGAGGAGTTCGATATTGAAATATTAAATTTAGACCCTGGATCATGAAACCAAAAAATATTCTATTTCGTGACGGATGAAAGATTACTCGAAAGTACAGGCGGAATTGTTCAAGGCATGAGTGGTAGTCCGATTATTCAAAATGATATGATCATTGGTGCTGTAACTCATGTAGTTGTAAGTGACCCGGCTAAAGGCTACGGAATTTATCTTACGACTATGCTAGATGAAGAGAAAAACAAGGAACTTAACGTTCCTTTTCTTTTTGACTGACAAGTTTTAAAAAATGGTTCGAAAAACCGTTGACCGATTCTTTTTAAATGGGATATAATTGGTACGTTTGGACCTAATCTACTGATTTGTGATGTAGATAGAATCGTTTTGAAGGACGAAGGAGGAGTGTTCAAATGGAACTAGATGCAAAAAGAGTTGCAAAAAGAGAAAAACTATTTGAAAGAGTGCTTATCCTATTTGGATCAGGAATTGAGTCATATGGATACCAGTATGGAGAAGAGTTTCCAAGAAGAGAGCGAATTTCGAAAATACATTTGGCAAAATAAGGGGAATATGGACGCTCAAGAACTTCGTAGTGAGATGCAACAAGCGGATATGGATGCTCAACTTCATAATCAACAAGTTGCATATTATAGGAAGTTATATCGCATTAAAGATAATCCTTATTTCGGTCGAATCGATTTTACAGATGAGGATGGGGGATCAGTCGGTCGTTTACATCGGTATCACTCATTTGACAAAAAGAGTTTCATCATTACATTTACGATTGGAGAAGTCCGATTGCTAGTTTGTTCTACGAAGAGAAACTGGGTCCTTCTTCTTATCGTGCGCCATCGGGAACTGTTTCTGGAACCCTTACTTTAAAACGTCAATATAAAATCGAAAAACGGAAAATGAAGGCCGTTTTCGATAACAATTTAAATGTTACGGATGACTTCTTACAAGAAGTGTTGGCAAGTGAATCTGGGGAGAAGATGAAAAATATCGTCAATACGATTCAAAAAAGAACAGGATCAGATTATCCGTAATACTGACGATAAACATTTGGTTGTACAGGAATTGCCGGATCTGGAAAAACTTCGGTAGCATTACACCGAATTGCGTATTTACTTTACCGGATTCCGAAATTGACTTCTAAAAACGTTTTGATCTTTTCTCCTAACAACATTTTCGCTGAGTATATTTCAAACGTATTGCCGGAATTAGGGGAAGCAAACGCTTTGGAGACGACGTTCCACGATTTTGCCAAAGAGTACATCGATGAGTACGAATCCATCGAATCGTTTACTTCGTTTATCGAACGGTATTATCTTCACCAAATCGATGATGTTTCGTTAAGTGAGTTGAAGCTTTCCATGACTTTATTCGAGTAATGAATACTTACTATAAAGAAATCGAGTTACATACCTTCTTCTATCGCAGTTTTGAATACGATGAGAAACCACTTTTAAAAGATGAGTTGAATGTATTACTACATGATCGGTATAGTAAATTACCGTTATTTAACCGAATCGACGCCATTGCAGAACACATTTGTGATATTCGAAATTACAAACGTGGAAAACATTTAAAGTCCTTAAAGAAACGACTTTACGAGAATTTGAACTTAAAACACGATTTTAAAACTGTTTATACGCACTTATTTAAATCAAAAAGTATTTCAAAAAAAGTTCGGTTATAATTTGAGTGATGAAGTCATCAAAAAGAAATTTGTCGATCGCAAAGACTTGTTATTTGAAGATACACTTCCGTTTATTTACATGAAAGGATTGATGGAAGGATTTCCGTATTCTTCTCAGATTAAACAGATTGTCATCGATGAAGCACAAGATTACAACTTGTTGCAGTACATCATTTTACGGAAAATATTCCCACGAGCAGCGTTTACGATTTTAGGAGACGTCAACCAGACGATCAATCGGTTTATCATTACGACTCATTAGAACGTTTATGTCGGGTTTTAGTGAAAGATTACCGCTATGTCGAACTTACAAAAACGTATCGTTCTAGTCCAGAGATTATCGAGTATTCCAACCGTATTTTAGGACTTCAATATGCCGTTAGTGTCCGCCGGGAAAACCACGTTCCCGTAACGGAAGTGAAAGTTACAAAGCAAAAGACTTGAAACCATATTTGGAAAAACTAGTATCTTCTTATCATAAAGTAGCGGTCATTACCAAAACGGATGACGAAGCAGAAGATGTCTATCAAAGCTTACATGAAGACTTTGAGGAATTGCGACTTTTACGAGATTCTGGAGTTCAATTCATGGGCAATTTGGTCATTGTGCCATCTTATTTAGCAAAGGGATTAGAGTTCGATGCCGTCATTATCTACACAGAAGAAATCGATCCTTATCAACAAGAAGAGAAGTACTTATATTACGTTGCTGTCACTCGTGCTCAACATTGTTTGGTACTCGTCAATCAACAATCTTGGTAAAGAAAAAAAGACTAATTTTACTTAGTCTTTTTTGATTCTTTACATAAGTAGGCAACGATCATTGCTACAAATGAAAATACCATGATAAATGTTAAAAAATACGGCAATTCCTTTGGTTAATTTCTTATTCATTTTATCCCGCCTCCAAATTGTTTTCCTTTTTCTTTTTCTATTATATCGAATTTAGAACAGAAAGTAAAACTTTTTGGAAAACGAAAGAATATGTTGAAGGGAATTTATTGGTTTCGCTCAAACATTTCTAAAAATAGTTATCATGGAATTTGGTTTCTTTCATATAGTGAATTAGGTGATCGAAATGTACAAGTTTCAAAAGACTAATATTCAAAAGCAGAGCAAACAATATATCTGGTTACTTATCTTGGGTGGTGTTATGATTCTTGCTAGTCTCATCTATTTATTATGTTTAGATTCTGTCAATAAAAAGATTGTGACCGATAGTATCTATACGTATTTTCATAACTTTCGGAAAGAAGAGTACGATGCGTTTTCTCTCTTCTTGGGAAGTGTTGGCAGCAATCTTTTATTTACGATTGGAATCTGGGTTTTAGGAATTTCGATGATTGGTATTCCAATTGTATTTTTTGCTTTATATGGCCAAAACCTTTCTTTTTGGTTTCAGTATCTTTTGGAATTTTACAAACATTCGGTTTAAAAGGCATTTTAACGGCCTTAATTTACGTGTTTCCATTTAAATTATTATTTATACTAGGAATGGTTGTTTTGACCTTCCACAGCCTTTATTTTGCGTTCCGATTGTGTTCTAATTTATTTCGTAAGAAATCGTATCATTTGCAACAATATATGATTCGTTATAGTAAGTTGTTGGGGATTCTTTTAATTTTGTCCGTCATCGATGCTTTATGGGAAGCATACGTTTTACCAAATCTATTATTTTTGTTTTAAAATGACGGGTTTTACGGTATAATCTTTTTAGGTGATTTTTATGAAGTCTGTATTGTTGGGAATGAGTGGGGGAGTAGACTCTTCCGTTGCAGCCGCATTATTAAAACAAGAAGGATACCAGGTTATCGGTATTACGATGGTACTGATTCCTAATAACGAAGAGGAAACTGTGAAAGATGCGAAAACCGTTGCTGATTTCTTAGGCATTGAACATCGCGTGCTGCATTTAGAAGAAGAATTTCGAAATAAAGTAATCCTTCCTTTTATCGATTCTTATCAAGAGGAAGTACTCCCAATCCTTGTATTTTGTGTAATGAACATTTTAAATTTGGTGCGATGTATCAGTATGCCAAAGAAAATGGTATCGATTATTTAGCAACCGGTCATTATGTTTCCATGAAGGATGGTTTACTGAGAAAAACACCTCTTTAAAAGATCGAGCTATTTTTTTATATCGAATTGATCCTGACGTACTTCCGAATTTAGTGTTCCCTCTTGCAAGGTTTCAGTCTAAAGAGGAAATCAGAGAAAAAAAGAGAGTTAGGTCTTCCTGTTGCCAGTAAGAAAGATAGTGAAGAGATTTGCTTTGTACCAAACAAAGATTATGTTTCGTTCTTAAAGAAAAATGGAACCAAAGAGATTCCAGAAGGAGACTTTGTCGATCTTAATGGTAAAGATACTTGGACGACATAAAGGAATCATTTACTATACGGTTGGTCAACGGAAAGGTTTGGGTATATCCAACGAGACCCCTCTTTACGTTTTAGAAATCCGTCCAGAGAGCAATCAGGTAGTCTTAGGAAGCGAGGAACACCTATACAAGAGTCAGTTTACGGCAAAAAGATTGCAAATTTTTCGTCGATTTATTCCCATTTACGCGATGATATCGTTGCTAAAATTCGCTTTCGTAGAGATGTGCCGGTGGTTGATTTGGTTCCATTAGATAGCCAAAGTGTTCAAATCACTCTTTCGCAACCAGTTCGCGCTGTTGCAGCCGGACAATCTGTCGTTTTTTATGACATGGAAGGTCATTTATTAGGCGGTGGCATTATTTCTTAATTTTGTCAATAGGTTTACTTAAAATTTTGTAAATTAATTTGTCAACTTTACTATTGCATTTTACTTTCCAAAACGGTAAAATAGTATATGTTACTGGAGGTTAAGAATTATGCAAGAACTAAATAAAATTTTATCTGAAGTCGGAATTTCTAAGGTTCGCTTAGCCAAATATTTAGGGAGTTTCTAGACAGATGTTATATAATTACTTGGGGAGAGTAGTTTAAAACGACTGGCCAAAAGAAAGGCGATGAAAGTATTTTGCCTTTTGGCATCAAAAATGCCGATGAAATCGCGAATATTCACGTCGATGGAGAGTATATCATCGCTGTTGAAAGTCGTTTAAATGAGGGCGTTAAAGACGTATCTTCCAAAGAAGTTTTAGCGGACTTAAAAGGGTTCAATAAAAAAGAACAAGAGATTTTATCCGACATCATCAATTTATTAAAAGAAAAGTTACAAGATGATAAATCCAAAGAGACTTATCATGCTTATCAATACTTATATCATTTCTTACAATCTATGGATACGACAAAAGAATTAAAATACATTTTAGCATACATGTCTAAGTCTTTGGGATTTACTGATCCAAAACGAGTATGCATTTAATGAAAGTCAACAATTCATTTTTGAAAGTATTCAGTATAGTGCGATGACGTTATATGCGAGTGGGGGAGCATCTAAGAGTAAATTGCCGAGACACATAAGCGTTTTGTAAGAGAAATCGAACACAAGAAAGAAGAAAAATTAAGCCGTACACAAGAGTTAAATACAGCAAAGGTTCAGGCATTAAAAGAACTTGGATATACGACGATTACAGAAGATAACGCAAAAGAGGTTTTAGATAAAATTGCAGAGATTCAATCTCGTAAGATTGCGTAATTTTTATGATAACGAAGATCAATAATCTTGGTCTTTTTAATGATTAACTCTCCTATTGTTTTCTTTCAAAAAATAGAGTAGTACTCTTCTTTTTGATTTTATATAATTTGTATTGTGAATTAAATTTTTATTTATATATTATAACCTTATATATAATATTAATAAGGTTAATATACGCGCGTTTATAACCTTATATTTATATTTAATAAGGTTATATAATATTTAATTTTTTCAAATCTGTTCTGTTTTTTATTTTTTTCAAATTTATTTTTTTTATTTGAATGATTGATTGTTATTTTAAATTTAATTTTAAAATATCTGTCGTTGCATAATTCATCATTCGTTAACATTAAGCTATGCTTTTCATAGTTATGATTTTATGCTATAATTGATGTATAATCATTATATCTTTATATGATATACTTTATTTTGATGTAATCAGAGACTTCCTATAATTGATATATGTTAACTTCTTTTGGAAAACATTTTAAGAACAGCGCTTAATGATTCCCTTATTATCTTATTATCTAACGTTCTCTTTTTCATGATTACTTTATACATAATAGATTCCTTATTAATGAGTTATTTATTTACTTTAACATTACTTGTTATCATACGCTTGTTCTAATTTAAATATAATAAAAACACTAGTTTTATTTCTAGTGTTTTAGTTTGTAATAAATTGAATACTATCATTTCCAGAAACAAAAGTTAATTCATAACTATCTTTTTCTGGTACATCGTACACTACTTGATGATCATCGATTTATCTTGTTGAACGAAAGCTGTAGAGTTATTATTCATATCTGGATACTGTATCCCGTCGATAATCAATTTGAAATTATTTCCTGAATTAATTCCTAAATTCGATTTACTATGATTGGTAATTCGGAATTCAAAAAATTAAGTAGGTGTCATTTTCTCTTTCAATATCGTTCCAGTTCTTCGTTTCATAGACGTCATTTAGAACAATTTCAGTATCCCCTACTTCTGCTACTTCATTAATATGAAAAATTGTTTGCTCATTTGTTTTATCTTGATTTGCACATCCTGTCAAAGTTATCGTAAAAAGTAACAAGATAGCAATATATGTAATTTTTTTCAAAGGACTCACCTACTACCCATTAATAATTATAATCAATTCTGTTTGTTTTGACAAGAATTATTCATAGAACAGTCCCATATTTGATTTGGTATAAAACATTTTTCCATCGTATGTATAGTATTTGTAAGTAAATTGTTCTGATTATAGTCAGTCAATTCAGAAACAAAATATAATGTTTCTCAGTGAAAACATGTACGTCACTTATTTCAAATTGCCCTTCAGTCGTCTGAATCGAACTACTAATTGTTCCTCTCTTTATTATCATAATAACATGTTTTAATTACACGAGCAATATTATTTTAAGTTTGTATATTTTTCTCTTTTTTTTCTTATCCTAATAAGGGTGATACAATGGAAAAAAAAAAAAAAGCAACTCGTCACAATCAAAAGATTGCTTGTAAAGTTACTTCTTGCAATCATTATTGTGATGGAGACACTTGTTCCTTATCACAAATATGTGTAAATACTTGCGAAGAAGACAATGCTACAAAGGAAAACACAGTTTGTGATAATTACGAGTGTGAGTAAACAAAAAAGGACGAATAAATCGTCCTTTTCTTATTTTAATTCGTCTAGAATACTAATTCCAATTTCCGGTTCTTCCACTTCGAAATTATCTGCAATCGTGGCTCCGATATCTGCTAAAGAATCTAACGGTTCCATACATTTTGGTTCTCTAAATGATCTACCAAAATCATGACAGGAACATTTTCTCTCGTATGAGAATTTCCTTTGAACGTTGGATCGTTACCGTGGTCTGCTGTAATAATCAGTAAGTCGTCGTTATTTAATTTATTGATAATCATTGGAATTTCAACGTCTAATTGTTCGATTAAATTTGCATAACTTTCCGTATTTCTAGCATGTCCTTGTTGGTCAAATTCATCCAGATTGATGACACATAGACCTTTAAAAATCTTTTTTCCATGATGTCGGTTAGTTTATTGATTGCTTCCGCATATTCGATGTTGCTTTAATTACTTTTGTGATTCCTTCACCGTCAAAGATATCGTTGATTTTACCAATTGAAATCACATTGTAATTATGTTCTTTTAAGAAATCTAAAAACGGTTTTGCGAGGAGTGTTTAATGGCATAGTCTTTTGCGTTCGTTTGTTAGGCGAAACTTGCCTGGTTTTCCTGTAAATGGTCTAGCAATCACACGACAAACACGCCATTCTTCTTTCATTGTCAGTCTTCTAATCTTTTCACAGTATGTATATAATTTTTGCATTGGTACGACATCTTCATGGGCAGCGATTTGTAGATTGGATTCGTTTGTCATAAAAAGAATGAGAGAGCCTTGTTCCATTTGTCGTTCTCCTAGTTCGCTAACGATTGTAGCAGCATCGCTCACTTTGTTACCGATGATTTTACGACCGGTTACGCGTTCGATTTCATCGATTAACTCCTCTAGGGAATCCTGTTTCTGCAAACGTTTTAAACGGAATATTGTTTTTTTAATTCCCATCAATTCATAATGACCAGACAAGCTATCTTTTTCCAGTATTTGTTGGTTCTTGCAAACGTATAATACCCTTCGACATCTTTATGTTCTCTTAGTGTTAAAGTATCTAAAAATCCTAGTTTCTGTAGATTTGGAACAAATAATGGGCACTTTTTCGTTAATGTGACTCAACGTATTAGCACCAGTGTTCTCATAGTTACTAGCATCGACTGCTTCCCCCCTACTCCTAGTGAATCTAAAATCATTAAAAAGATTCGTTTGTATTTCATTATAATACACACTCCTACTATTCTCTTTGTCTATTGCATCCTATAATTATTGTTGTTTTAATTGAAGAACTTTTGCCTTGTAGTTATCTAATTCTTTTGTTCTTTCTTCAGTTAATGGATATTGAACGTCATCCTTTGGTTTGATTAATACATAACTATCTAATCTGTGGCGAATGCCAGTTTTTCTTCTTCTGTTTTTTGAAGTTGCTCCAGTTGCTCTCGATTTAATCTCTTTCTTTCCTCATCTAGTTGATTGCGATATTGTTCCATTTGTTTTAATTTTTCCTTATCATCTAAGACTTCTCGTTCTAAAATGAATTCGTAAAATCAGTTGCATTATACTTTTTTTGATATTCTTTTGATTTGATTAGATGATAAGATGTTGCACCGATACCGAATGCCAAACCGATAGGTGTTAAGTACGGAGAAACGAA
>VOFC01004914.1_pt1 | contig 21744 bp, 33 predicted proteins | sample 5384161 | NCBI WGS metagenome assembly VOFC01 (sample SAMN12384722, study PRJNA508395) | human gut metagenome | isolation source: healthy gut B | host: Homo sapiens | reverse complement strand
AGATGGCGTTGTTCAATACACCCAGAGCCGGACGCCTCAAGCAATAGATACCTCCCGATATGTAACGGCAATCACCGTCTGCCTGATCTAGGAAATTCCGGATGTAAAGTTCGTTGTCTGTTTCTACATATAAGGGTTTCTCGTCATCAATAAAATCAGTGACGGCCATCAATCCGTCCAGTTTATCCTCTTGGATGAACATTGGATATAGCCGCTGAACTCTTCTTCCTTGAAGAAAAATCGTGTCTACAGTAGTTAAACAAATCTTATCACCGTCCAGATAATGACTCAGCTCGTAGAAGCTGTGCATAGAGCTGGGGGTGGATTTTACCAATAGGTAAAAGGGTATAGGTAGTCGCCAGGGCCTTCAGGTAATCCTGTACCTCGGTCATCTCCTCGTTTACGATGATACTGATAGAGGTTGCGTTATTTTTCAAAAAACGTCTATCAACCGGTCTATCAGAGCGACACCGTTGAGTCTAACCAGAGGCTTTGGCCACTTAACACCTTCTTGCGCCAAGCGGGCCTTCGCCGGCAGCAATGATCGCGTAATCCATAACTTTTATTAGTTCAAATAATAATTTTGCAAAAGTTACGAGATTTCTGAGATAGTTTTAGGCTATATCGTTGATATAATTGGTCAAAATTTCTATAAATTAGGACTATTTGACTAAGAACAACAAAGACGTTATAAAGAGCTTGAATGTTTTTTTTGAAAATAATTATCGTTTATAGTTGGTAATCCAAAAAGAATGCTTTCCTTTGTGCAACAAACAAAAGATAGTTTGTATAGCTCTTTTTATCTTTTAGCATTTATTCATCAGCGATGATAATACTTTCTTTTAGAGATTGACTTCACCAACCATCCTTGTTTTATTATTAATTTTTATTTTTTTATATCATTTTTCGTATGAATATTTACATTGGAAACCTGAATTATCGGGTAAGAGAATCAGACTTACAACAGATTCTGGAAGAGTATGGTGTTGTAGACTCAGTTAAAAAAATCATTGTTGACCGTGACACAAAACGTTCTAAGGGCTTCGCTTTCGCTGAGATGCCTAACGCTGCAGAGCTCAAAAAGCTATCGAGGAGTTGAACCAAGCTGAGTACGAAGGTCGTCAGATGGTTGTTAAAGCTATCCCTAGACGTTAAATTTTTAGAAGAAAGAGATTTTTTAAAATAAGACGAAAAAGCGGGGAAACGAGGTGAAAACTTTCGTTTCCCCGCTTTCTTTTTCAGTGTATTTTTGTTTATGTTCAAATTTTAAGAGTGATGAAGAATATAGGTGTTAGGAGTTTCATTGTGGGTCTTTGCTTGATGGGATTGGGGAGTTGGTCTCCCTCGCTGAAGGCGCAGATGCATGGATCGTGTCTATAAGACGGATTATCATATCGACCCGGAGAAGGCCCCGGGAGTTGTCCGTAGAGTTGGATAATATTAGCTTCTTCAAGGATAACGAGTATACGGGTAAATTTACCAAAAGGGTATTCGTTGCCGGGGCTTTGGGTACAAGGCAAAGCGGTTTATTATCCCTTGCGGAATATCAAGTTGGAGGCGGGTGTCCATATGTTGATCTATCATGGGGCGAATAAATATCCGAGCATGGCTTATCAGGATATCGCTTATTGGAAGGGAGACCAATACCAAAAAGGGGTACATGTGTTGCCCTATTTCCGGGCGCAGATGGCTCTCTCTCGGATCATGTGAACATCGTGCTGGAAATATTTACGGCGCTTCCAACCATAATTTGATAGAGCCTCTTTATAATCCGGAATTGAATTTGACCTGCGATCGAGGCGGGCTTGCAGTTGTTGTGACTCGAAGGCTTTCGACTTGGATGTGTGGGTGAACTGGCAGAGCTTTATTTTCCGGGAGGATGTGCATCAAGAAGGCGTTTACCGTCGGGATCTCTTCACGGGTAAAGTACAACGACCCGGCTTCCCGTTTCCATTTCTATACGCCGGTGCAAGGATTGGTGCAGCATAGGGGGAGGCGGATCGACACGTCTTCAAGCAATTCCGTGCAAACCTTGATGAATGGTGCGATCGGTGTCGGAGGTGTATGGAATACCGGACATCGTATTTTCAAGAACTTGAACGTGGAACTGGATGCTACCGGTTATTATCAGCAAGCGGGAGAGATATGGCCTTTTGACAGCGGATATGCTTGTATGCCCGTGCTTCCGCCGATATCTATGATTTCGGGTGAAAACGTCGTATTGGACCTGCGAGGATTTCATCTCTATGTTTGGTAGCCCGTTTTTCGGGGCGGCCTCGATGATTGATGAGGGGTTACGTTCGACCGTCCGCAAATGATCTATCTGGGGGTGGAATATTCCCGGCAACTAGCGAAGGGTTTTCTCTCGATAGGGGTAGATGTGGACGTTTTCATCATCTCTCCGGAGATATGAATGATGCGGATGGAGTAAAACAACCGATGGGAAGCGCCACGAGTTTTTACGGCAGGGGTTTTACATGCGTATCAATCCGTCTTTCTTGATTAAAAAATTCTGATCATTACCTTCATACATAAACACAGTAGTATTCGATTGTGAATACTACTGTGTTTTTCTATGAATACTATTGTGTTCAGCCGTGAATACAATAGTGTTTTTTATTCAATTACTAAATCAATCTTTTTCAGTGTCTTATCGTCCGAGGAACCTCCATATAGGATTTGGTATTTACCCGGGCGAACCTCCATGGTCTGTGTATTGTCATTGAAGGATTGGAAAGCTTTCGGTTCCAATTGGATGCTAACCGGTTGTTCGCTGCCAGCCTTCACGTTCACACGTTTGAATGCTTTCATCGCTTTTTAGCGGTCCGGCGGGATCGTTCGGGTTCTTGATGTAGATCTGAGCGACCTCGTCACCATCCATCTTGCCTGTATTGGCGATATCGAAGGAGAGGGTAACCGATTCGTTGGAAGCGATCTTATCCTTTGACAACTTAGCGTTCTTATAATCGAATGTTGTATAGCTCAAGCCATAACCGAACGGATAAAAGCGGAGTCTGCGTCATATAACGATAGGTACGACCTTTCATGCTGTAATCTTGGAAGTCCGGAAGCTGGTCTACGGATTTATAGAACGTGATTGGCAAGCGTCCGGCCGGGTTATAGTCTCCGAATAAAACGTCGGCCACGGCTGTTCCACCTTCTTGTCCGCCATACCAAGCGTTCAAGATAGCGTTTACATGATCGTTCTCCCAATTCAACGCCAATGCGCTACCCGTACATACCACGTATACCACAGGCTTTCCGGTGGCTACCAAGGCTTTGACCATCTCCTTCTGTACGGCCGGGATCTCGATATTCGTGCGGTCGCCTTTCCCGGAAACCTTCAGCGTCTACCGGCATTTCCTCACCTTCCAGACGTGGAGATATACCACCATGAATACGATGACATCAGCGTCTTTAACCTTTGGCCGTAGCTTGAAATCTACAGGTGTGCGTACGCCTACCGTAAAGTTCAGGTCAGCGCTACCCGTGCGTTGCATATATTCGATCTTTATGGGATATTTCTTTCCTTTCTTAGCGTTTAGCATATAGGTTTTTCTGCCCCGTATTCGTTTTCCCAAACTTCGGCTACTTTTTAGCCATCTCGATAAAGAGGCGGAAGGCGTCGTTTCCTGACAACTTGATCTCAACCTGTTCCGTCTCTGGTGCTTCAAACTCGCCGGTAAAACGTGCTGTGAAGTTTGTCAGGTTTACATTCGGTGCGAACTGCGTGTTTCCGCCTGTCGTATAATGTAATTGGCTTGCTAAACCTTTATAAACGGCTTCTCCCTTGAATTCCGTATTGTTGTAGAATTCGGAGGCGAATCCCTGTCCGGCAGGGGAGGTGATGTGGTTGCCCAAGTCTTGTATTACGAAGTCAGCCGCATGATTACATCCTAATTCGTAGATTACTTCTGTATCGGGCACTTTGTTGCGGATACCTTCCAATATTGTTACGGTATGCGTCGGGAAGCCGTTGTAGTTCGCCCAAAGCATGGTCGAGTCGGCGGCATTCGGACCGACAACTGCAATTTTCCGGATCGTTTTACTCAGTGGAAGTGTGTTATTCTTGTTCTTCAGCAGCACCATACTCTTATGCGCCATTTCAGTGCTTGTGCCACATGTTCGGGGCTTTCCACCACGTTGTATGGGATTTGAGCATAAGAACCCGCTCGTCCGGATCGAACATACCTAGCTCGAAGCGACCTTTCAGCAGGCGGCGTAGGGACATCCAGATCATTTTCGGATATCTTTCCCTCCTTTAAAGCTTTGATCAAAGCTTTATAGCTGTTGCCGCATTCAGGTCAGTCCCGTTCAGGACAGCATCTGCAGAAGCGCTTTCCGCATCGGGATGTGTTTCGTGGCGAGGCGTGCGTTCGTCCGTTGCCAGAAGTCGTTGATCGCACCACAGTCGGAAAGGATGATGTTTTCATATCCCCAACTATTCCGAAGGATGTCGATGAGCAGTTTGTCGCTACTACAGCAGGGTTTGCCTTGATAGCGATTGTAGGCGCACATGACTTCCTGTACATTTCCTTTTTTTACCAAAGCCTCGAAAGCTGGCAGGTAGGTTTGCCATAAATCACGGGGCGTCACTGTGACATCAAATTCGTGACGGTTCCATTCCGGTCCGCTATGGACTGCATAATGCTTGGCGCAAGCATGTGTCTTAAAGTATTTCGGATCGTCTCCCTGCAATCCTTTCACTACGGCAACCCCCATCCGTTCTGTCAAGTACGGATCTTCTCCATAAGTTTCCATACCCCGTCCCCAGCGAGGGTCGCGGAAGATATTGATATTCGGCGTCCAAAAGGTCAAGACCTTTGTAGCGGTCATATTCTTTATTTTTTGATACTGATGGTATTTGGCGCGAGCTTCATCGCTCACCATCGTAAATGTTTCGTACAGTGCGTCGTCGTCGAAAGTCGCCGCCATCGCGATAGCCTGTGGGAAAACAGTCGCTTTCCGGCACGTGCGACACCGTGCAAGGCTTCGTTCCACCAATCGTATTCGGGTATACCGAGGCGTTCGATTGCCGGAGTCGTATTCATCATTTGGCCGATCTTCTCTTCGGCAGTCAGACGTTTTCAAGAGGTCGTCTATGCGTTCGTCGATAGGGAAGATCAGATTGCGGAAACGGATAATCTTCTTGTCTTTTCACTACAAGAAACAGACAGTAATAATGTTATGCTGCTACTGTCAGTTGTTTCATTTTCATGTTATTAAATTTTAGATAGGAACACTAAAATAGGTTACTTTAGTGGTTATTCATTTAAAAGCCCTATTTTTGCCGTAACAGATTAAAACACGAAAGAATGATGAAGAAGTATCTATTTTTGTTACTAATAGGGGCCGCTAGCCTGACGGCCTGCATGACGATCCCGTTGTTCGGAATTGAATAAGCTAACGAAAAGTTTCTTGTTATAAAGACGGACTTCAAGCCCGCTTTTACCGCTGATATCAATTATACGATGCGATGATCTCAAATATAAATTTGGGAGTGGATAAGTTATTGTTCATTTATTCGATGGTAAATTCTCTGTCACAGGCATTCATTCCGGTGAGGTTATAGAGGAATATACGTTAAGCGGAAATGTAATTACAAGTAAGAAGATCTCTCAAGAGAATCCATATACGCCAGCAACGAGATCTATGTAAGCGATGAATATTCCTTATCGTTATTCAGGCTCGAATTGGGTGTTGACTTCTTGGAATGCCCGTTGGCCGAAAGAGTTTGGGACGGGATACGAGGAGAGAAGTTATCCGAGTACGAAATATACATGGGAGAACGGCAACGTGGTTCTATATGCCCAGTCATTGGATAGCCGGGAGATGAGGTACGAGTATAAGCGTGGCGGAGGCTCCTAAGAACTTCCTCTGCGAGTGATCGGTTCTTTCTCGCCGGTTGGCTTTGAGTCTGTAACACCTCTGAACTTGTTATATGGTATCCAAAACCGGAATCTTCCGATCCGTGCCTACACCTCATACGATCCCTAACCAGAGCGAGGTGAAAGCTGAGTACAAAATACACCTATACCACCGTGGGAGATTATATAACGGGTATGACTATCGATGAGAATGACGGAGGAACCGCAAGCTCTTATAAGTATACTTTCGTTCAGTATAATTTCGCCGTGAAGTAAGGAGACATGCCTTGTTTGGTTTAATTAACATACACATATGCAGCATTTCCGCCCTAAAACGCATTTCTAATTTTATAGAATTAAAAGGTTGATTAGTTTAATTGATAAACTTAGAAAGGAAGTATTATGAACGGATTCTTTAATTTTAGGAAATTAGTTGTGGTGTAATGGCGGCTACTTGTTTTATGGGGTTTCAATCTTGCTTGACGATGATGATGATTATCCTTACAGTAAAGTGTTGCCGAATGCGTTGGTGACGGTTAAGCCGGTCGATGATGGTTCATATTTTCTTCAATTGGATGATAGCACGACCTTGTTGCCTGTCAATATGACCTCTTCTCCCTTCGGGCAGAAGGAGGTGAGAGCGTTGGTGAATTTTGACGAGACGAACGAGTTCAGCGGAATTTACAGCAAGGCCGTAAATATTAATTGGATCGACAGTATCCTTACAAAACCAATCGCTCCGGATTTGGGGGTGACTAGCAACGATTCGATCTATGGCTCCCGACCCTGTGGAGATCGTGAACGATTAAGGTTACCATCGCCGAGGACGGATATCTGACACTCCGTTTCAGGACGATCTGGGGAGACACCGCAATAAGGCTCATTTTGTAAACCTACTGACAGGCAAGGACCCGGAGAATCCTTATGAGGGTAGAGTTCCGCCATAACGCTTATGGCGATGTATATGGCGCATATGCGGATGGACTGGTCGCTTTTATTAATTGGATAGCCTTCCGGATACGAATGGTAAGACGGTTAAGTTGAAATTAAAATGGAAGTCATTCGATGGCGATAAGTCTGTGGAATTCAATTATTGTTCCCTGCAAGTCTACTCCGGCAAAAAGCATCTATAGCTGCCGAGAGAAGCGCCTTAAATTTGAAATAGGTCGGTTTGATCGTTTAAATAGATGGGGATTTGGCAGGGAGTGAATCTCCTTGCTTTTTGAAAGTTCTTTCCTAGTGATAGGGAAGGACTTTTTTATGGATAGAAACAAAAAAAAGACTCTAAGAAGAGTCCTTTTTATTCGTGGGCAGTGATGGATTCGAACCACCGAAGGCTACAGCCAGCTGAGTTACAGTCAGCCCCATTTGGCCACTCTGGTAACTGCCCATTCCAATACATTCTTTTGAGCCTCTTGTCGGTTCGAACCAACGACCCCGAGATTACAAAATCACGTGCTCTGGCCAACTGAGCTAAAGAGGCATCTGTTATTCGTTGCGGGTGCAAAGGTAGTAATAATATCTTACGATGCAATAGCTGGAGGCATTTTTTTTCAAAAGGGAACGAAAAAAACCGTCCGGGAAAACTCTCGGGCGGCTCTTCTCTACACGTAACTTACATCAAATTAAATCAATATCTCTTACCAACGGTTTCCCAGTCGATAATCCTCCACAATGCGTTCAAATGATCCGCACGGCGGTTCCGGTAATCCAGATAGTAAGAATGCTCCCCATACATCGAATCCCATGATCGGAGTCAATCCCTTAACGACCGGGTTGCTACCGTTAGCTTCTTTGGTAATTGAGAGTTTTCCGTCTTTATCTTTAGCCAGCCATACCCATCCTGAACCGAATAAACCGGTTCCTGCAGCTACGAATTCTTTCTGGAAGTTTTCGAACGATCCCCCACGTGAACTTGATAGCCTCGGCTAGCTTACCCGTAGGTTCGCCACCTCCGTTCGGGGAGAATTGGGTAAAATATAGATTGTGATTCAATACTTGGCCGGCATTGTTGAAAATGGCTCCGTCAGACTCACGAACGATCTGCTCCAGCGGAGCGTTCTCGAATTTCGTGCCCTCAATCAGCTTATTAAGGGTATTTACATAGTTCAATAAATGTTTTCCGTAATGGAAATCAATTGTTTGTTTGCTGATAACTGGTTCTAAACCGTCGTTTTTGCGTACGGTAACTGGATTAATTCAAATTTCATAACTTTTTCTTTTTTTTATCTGTTATTTGACTATTTGTGATCATTAATAATAAACTTAAACATAATGTAAGCATTGTCTTCTAGTTTTTATGTTGATTTACTATATAAACAGAGCCGAGGGATGAAAGTTCTGGGTTCGGTGATGATTTTTAGTGAAAATATGTTTGCGGCTAAAGTTTTATAGGGAAAACTATGTGTTATATATCGCAAAAGTTTCTATTTTTGTGCGCTCTTAAGCTTTTATTAATAAGTAAAACATATTTGTAGATGGTAAAGAAAGTTGGGAATTTAATTCCAAACACCTTTTTATTACAAAAGGAAGTGGCGAATCAGACTTGGAGAAACACGCTGGTTCTTACCACATGGCTCTTTATGACGCCGGTATCTCTGATTTTAATATCATGACGTATTCGTCGGTGATACCCGCTACGGCACATCTGGCAACCATGGATGAACTAGACCTTCCTCCATTTGGTTCGGAAATGAAAAACGATCATGGCTGTATCCCATGGATATCAGGATGAGTTCGTGTCTGCTGGTGTGGTTTACGCATGGATGTATAAGGATGAGAACTTTGATGAGAAGGTTGGTGGCCTTGTGTGTGAGGTCAGCGGACGTTACCGCATCGAGGAGCTTGAGTCTCGTCTGATCCGTGTTATTAACGATCTTCATCAGAAGACGTATGGGAAGTATTATCTTGGAGAGCTTAACTTTATCACCGAGGGAATTACGATCGAGAAACGCTATGGAACGGCGTTGGCCGCCCTTTGCTTCGTGGATTTCCTTCAACCGGAGATCGAGGAATAAGTCGTGTTGAGTATTTTTTTGTGATATTTATAGAGCCGGTTCCTTTCAAGAGCCGGCTTTTTTGTTAACTTTGAGCAACAAAAACATATAAATATTGTTTTCGTGATATGAAAAAGATAATTAATCCGTGGGAAGGGCTGGACGGTTATATGTGTTTCGGTTGCGCTCCGAACAATCCGCTGGGGCTGCATATGGAGTTTTTTGAGGATGGTGACGATATCGTGGCGTTCTGGAAGCCGCAAGGTACTTACCAAGGATGGCTACGTACGTTGCACGGAGGTATACAGACTACGCTGATGGATGAGTTGGCCGGCTGGGTGGTCTTGAGGAAGTTGCAGACCTCCGGGGTGACCTCACGCCTCGACGCCAAGTTTATGAAGAGTATCTCTACGGACGAGCCCCCAACTGACGATACGGGGACGGATGACAGACCGGAAACGGAACGCCATCTTCATAGAGACCGAGATCTATAACTCGGCGAATGAGTTGTGTACCCGTGCCGAGATGGTTTATTTCATCACCCCGCAAGAACGTGCGATGGAGGAGTTTGGTTTTGCGGGTGTAAGACTGAGGATGAACATTAGTATAAATAAAAAAAGAAAAGTTAGGTTATTATGAAGTATGTTGGGGCTCACGTGAGTGCGGTCGGTGGGGTTGAGAATGCCCCTGTTAATGCCCATGAGATCGGTGCGAAGGCTTTTGCCCTTTTCACCCGGAATCAGAGGGCAATGGAAGTCGCAGCCGTTGAAGGCGGACAGTATCCATTTATTTAAGGAGCGGTGTGAAGCGTACGGTTACGATCCGGGATGTATCTTGCCGCACGATAGCTATTTGATCAATCTGGGAACCCAGACGCCGAGGATTGCAGAAATCCCGTGACGCTTTTCTGGACGAGATGACACGCTGCGAGCAACTGGGACTGAAAATGCTGAATTTCCATCCCGGAAGCCATTTGGGGAAGATGGAGGTGGATACCTGCCTGTCTCGCATCGCCGAGTCGATCAATATCACGTTGGCTCAGACGAGTGGCGTATGTGCCGTGATAGAGAATACGGCGGGGCAAGGCTCGAACTTGGGATATACCTTCGAGCAGATCGCCTATATTATAAATGAGGTAGAGGATAAGAGCCGGGTAGGGTATGCCTCGATACGGCGCACATACGCTTGCCGCCGGTTACGATATAAAGACACCGGAGGGGTTTGCCGAGACATTCCGTCATTTCGACGAGGTGATCGGCTTTTCTTATTTAAGAGGTATGCATCTGAACGATTCCAAAAAAGATTTGGGATCGCGTGGTGGACCGGCACGAGAGTATCGGTAAAGGCTTGATGGGCCTTGATACCTTCCGCATGATCATGGCGGACCCCCGTTTCGACAATATGCCCTTAATCCTAGAGACCCCGGACGAGGCGCTTTGGCCGGAGGAGATACAGCTTCTATATAAACAATTAAAATCTTGATTATATGTTCATTTTAATGCCTGTCATTTTTGTCTTAGGAATCCTCGCTATTGCCTTGGAGGATAAGATCAAAAATAAATAAAGCGGCCATAGCGTTGTTCATGGCTATCTCTATGTGGATGATATTGATGTTTGACGCCTATGATATTTTTGTCGAACGCTCCAGTACGATCTTTCAAGAGTTCTTGACCCAGAATCCGGAGATGGCCAGCTTGCCCCCGCATGAGCAATTTATTAATTTTATATCGAACCGTGCGATTGTTTATCATTTAGGGAAACGTCTCCGAGACGCTTTTCTTCGTGATGTGTTCCATGTTGATTGTCGATATCGTGGATAAGCATGGTGGTTTCCGGGCTGTTACCGGATATATCCGTACGCCGAATAAACGTAAGCTGTTGTGGTATATAAGTTTCGCTACTTTTTTTCTTCTCTGCCTTGTTGGATAACTTGGCGGCCGCTATCGTGATCATGGCGGTGTTGCGTAAGCTGGTACCGGATCGTACGGATCGTTTGAAATATGCTTGTATGGTGATTATTGCTGCGAATGCAGGTGGTTCATGGTCTCCGATTGGTGACGTGACGACCATTTTGCTTTGGGTCGGAAAGAATATCTCGGCGATGCACCAGATCTCTCACGTATTTATCCCCGCTTTGGTTAATATGTTGGTGCCGTTGACGATCGCCCATTTCTGGTTGTTCAAGAAAGGATCTACCTTTGCGTGTGTTGAGCGAGGAGGAGCAAGGCGACGAGTACATACCAGAGATACCGAACCGCTCACGTCGGATGATCTTTGTGATCGGCGTGCTTTCCTTTGGCGTTGGTGCCTGTCTTCCAGATGGTGACGAACTTGCCGCCGTTCTTGGGCGTCTTGCTGGGATTGGTGATCCTTTGGTTCTATACGGATTTGATGTATAGCAAGCTGCACATGCATGAGTCCCAGAAACTCCGTATTTCCCAATTGTTGCCGAATATCGATTTGGCTACGATTTTCTTTTTTCTTGGGTATCTTGATGGCCGTGGGAGCGCTGGAGACCTCCGGGCAGTTGGGTATCATGTCCGCTTTCTTGGATAAGCATGTACATGAGCCGTATCTGATCAGCTTTGTGATCGGTGTTTTGTCTTCCTGTGTGGACAACGTAGCTTTGGTTGCGGCAACAATGGGTATGTATCCGATCGTGGAGCAGGTGGCCGACTTATCGCCTTACGCACAGTTCTTTGTATCGGACGGAGGTTTCTGGACATTCCTTGCCTACTGTGCCGTGACGGGGGTAGCATCTTGATCATTGGTTCACGGGCGTTACGGTAATGGGATTGAGAAGATCGATTTTATGTATTATACGAAACGGTTCTCTATCTTGGCGTTGATCGGCTATTGCTGCGGTGCCGGCGTATATATGCTTATTATTTGCATAAAACTTTATTTATATGAAGAAGAGTTGGATTTTATTAACCGCTTGCGCCGCCCTGTTATCTGGGGTGGAGGCTATCGCCTGTACCGGTTTGCTGGTGGGCAAGAAGGCTTCGACAGACGGTTCGGTAATGATTAGTTATGCGGCGGACTCGCATTCCCTGTATGGGGAGATGTATCGTTGGCCCGCCGCTACATGGCCGAAGGGCGCCATGTTGGAAGTGAAGGAATGGGATACGGGAAAACCGCTGGGCAAGATCGCCCAAGTGGAGAATACCTATTCCGTAGTGGGTAACATGAACGAGCATCAGGTGGCTATCACGGAGAGTACGTTCGGCGGACGCCATGAATTGGTGGATACGACGGGTATCATGGATTACGGTAGCTTGATCTACATCGCTTTGCAACGTTCCAAGTCGGCCCGTGAGGCGATCAAGGTCATGACGGACTTAGTAAAGGAATATGGCTATTACAGCAGTGGCGAGACGTTCTCTATCGCCGATAAGAACGAGGCTTGGGTGATGGAGATGATCGGTAAAGGGACCGGGTAACAAAGGTGCCGTTTGGGTAGCGATCCGCATCCCGGACGATTGTATCTCGGCGCATGCCAACCAGTCCCGTATCCAGCAGATACCGTTTGACGATAAGGAGAATTGCATATACTGCCGGATGTGGTTTCTTTTCGCCCGTGAGAAAGCGATATTTCAAGGAAAGGACGCTGATTTCAGTTTCGCCAAGGCTTATTGCCCGTATGATTTCAGCGCCTTGCGTGGATGCGAGGCTCGTGTATGGTCTTTCTTCCGTAAATATGATACCACGATGGATCAGTATACGGATTTTATCAAGGGTGATCCTTCCAAGGAGCCGATGCCTCTGTATGTCAAGCCGAATCGTAAGCTTTCCGTTCAAGATGTACAGAATGGCATGCGCGACCATTACGAGGGAACGGATCTGGATATGACGAAAGATGCCGGTGCCGGCTCGTATAAGGTTCCTTACCGTTGGCGGCCGATGACGTTCGAGGTAGACGGTCAGGAATATACGAATGAACGTGCCATAGCGACGCAACAAACGGGCTTCGTGATTGTTCCACAAATGCGTAACTGGTTGCCGGACGCTATCGGTGGTATCTTGTGGTTTGCCGTGGACGACGCTGATATGGCGGTCTTCACTCCTGTATATGCGTCGGTAACGGATGTTCCGGAGTGCTATCGGGTGTGAGGAAACGGCGATTTGCTGAACTTCTCTTGGACATCCGCTTTCTGGATTCATAACTGGGTGGCTAATATGGCTTATGGCAAATATAGTTATATGATTCAGGATATCCGTAAGGTACAGCAGGAGTTGGAGAATGGTTATCAAGAGACCGTACCGGCTATCGATAAGGCGGCTCAGGAGTTGTATGCCAAGGACCCGGCGGAGGCTGTCAAGTTCTTGACGTGGTATAGCACGACTAATTCAGACTCCGCTACCGCCCGCTGGAAGCAATTGGGTGAGTATTTGCTGGTAAAATACATCGATGGAAACGTGAAGAAAGAGGTGAACGGACAGTTTCAAGCGTAATCCGTACGGCCAGCCCGCATCTCCCGATTTTCCCGGATATGACGAGGACTATTACCGTAGCATCGTGAAGAGTGCCGGCGATCGACTGAAAGTAAAATAAATACCAATAATAATCTAATGTTGAACTAAACGAAAGAAAGCGTATGAAAAAAAGTTTGTAATGATGCTGATGTTAGCAGTCTTTAGTCTGGGGAGCTTATGCGCAGACGCAGCAAGGACAATCTGCCGTGGGATTTAACATCGGTTATGGATTCGATTCGAAGAATGCCACGTTAGGGAGTTGATTACCGCTATTGTATCACGGATGCGGTACGTTTGAGCCCGTCTCTTACTTATTTCGTAAAGAATGACAATCATCACAGCACTTGGGCGATCGACTTGAATGCTCATTATGTAGTGAAGTTAAGTGAGATGTTCGGTTTTTATCCATTAGCGGGGCTTAGTCTGTCCTTTTGGAATTGGGATGCGGGCCATGGCCTTTCTCATAACGAGACTCGTCTGGGAGCCAATATCGGTTTAGGCGGTGAGGTTTATGCTACCGACAATCTTTCGATAGGATTGGAGGTGAAGTATAATATCATCAAGGATTTCGATCAGGCCATGCTGGGCGTTCGCGTAGGATATAGTTTCTGATCCCAATATAGTGACAGCCCCACGGCAGTACTGCCGTGGGGTTACACAGTATTGCTTCCGGCTCTCGCCGATACTGGTGTAGCCATTGCCAGTACAGGCGTTTCCTTTATTCCTTCATTCCTTCCCCGGCTCCTACACACACACGCACGTATACGCATACGCGTATTATTAATGTACGCATACATGTGTGTGGGTGTGTGTAAAGGGGTAGGTGAAGGAATGAAGGAAATAATCATTTCCTTTTTCTCGATTGCTTACCATCTCAAATAATCCTCGAACGTGACTTTCTCGAAATTGGGGATTACCTCATATACTTTATCTCTTAAAGATTCCGCCGGATTCGTCGTACTTAACCCGATGACACGCATCCCTGCGTCCTTCCCGGACTGTATGCCGTTGAAAGAATCCTCGAATACGATACAATCCTCAGGGAGATACGTTCAAGTCTTTCGCCGCCAATAGATAACACATCGGATCGGGCTTACCTTGCGTGATGCGGTCGGCGGTCACTAGGGTATCGAATAGATTGTCCAGATGTAGAAGCCCGAAAGCCCGTTTCACCTTCGCGTTATCCGAGCTGGTAACCAAGCCTATCTGTACGCCGTGCTCCTTCAGCATACGGATGAACTCGATGGAGCCGGGCATGGGAGGCAAGGGCATCGTCTTCTCATACTCTGTAGATTCTTTGGTCACCATTTGGCGGAACTCCTCCGTATATCCGGAAAAAATACTTCTCCAGAATATACGGTAGGGTCGTACCCTTTATAATATCAGCGAAATTATCGATACCTAAGCCATAACGTTTAGCGGCATCGTTCCAGAATAAATCGTAAATAGGTTCCGTATCTACTACTACGCCGTCAAAATCGAACAAGGCGGTCTTTAGTTGTTTCATATAAATAATCATTTAATATTTATATCGCGAAGATACGTCTATTTTTTATGAAATCAATTATCTTTGTGGACGCACACATAGCTTGATTATATATATATTAAAAATAAATAAGACATGAAGACACTAGTAATTTGTACCGCCATGAGCGCTATGATCCTTTGCGCCTGCGGTGGAAAAAACACGCAAAGCACGGAAGAGACAGCTAAGGTAGTACCGATGGCCGTAATTACACCGGCGATCAATCAATTGACCGACCAAGAGAAAGCCGAGGGTTGGGCGCTCCTTTTGATGGTAAGACAACGAAAGGCTGGCGTGGAGCGCACAAAGACGCTTTCCCGGATCACGGATGGATGGTGAAAGATGGCGAATTGATCGTGCAGAAATCCGACGGTAGCGAGTCTACGAACGGAGGCGATATCGTTACGGAGGGTGAATATTCCGCTTTTGAGTTCAGCGTGGATTTTAAGATCACCGAAGGGGCCAACAGCGGTATTAAATACTTCGTGACCGAGCAAGAGAAGCAAAAAGGCTCCGCTTACGGCTTGGAGTTCCAGCTATTGGATGACGCTAAGCACCCGGATGCCAAGCTTTACACGACTTTCCCCGGTAGTCGTACCCTTGGAAGCTTGTATGATCTGAAGAAAAGCGAGAACATCCATTTCAACGGCGTAGGAGAGTGGAATACGGCCGTGGTGAAGGTATTCCCGAACAACCACGTAGAGCACTGGCTGAATGGTGTGAAGGTATTGGAGTACGAGCGTGGCAGCAAGGAGTTCCGTGATTTGGTGAAGGGCAGTAAATACGCTGATCCATCTTATAATGCGGGTGGTGCTTTCGGCGAGGCTCCGAAAGGACACATCCTTTTGCAGGATCATGGGGATGAGGTAGCGTTCCGCAATATCAAGGTGAAGGAGTTGAAATGATCGCCTCGTGACTAATTTTTCGTAAACAAAAGAGTACCGATTTAAAAAGTTGTTACTTTGCGGCGAATTTAGACTATTAACTTTAAAAGATAACAGACAAATACCATGATTTGGAACGAGACTATCGAATGTATGAACCGCGAGGAAATGCGGAAACTACAGAGCCTACGGTTGAAAAGAGTTGTTGAACACGCTTACCATAACTCCCCCGTTTTATCGTAAGAAAATGCAGGAGATGGGCATTACTCCCGACGATGTACAGACAATAGATGATATAACGAAATTACCGTTCACGGTAAAACAAGACTTTGCGGGACAATTATCCTTTCGGGCTGATGGCCGTGCCGATGTCTGAGATTGTCCGTCTACATGCCTCTTCCGGTACGACAGGTAAGCCTATCGTCGTGGGATATACCCGTAAGGACTTGGGTATTTGGGCCGAGGTGGTGGCTCGTTGTCTGACCGCCTATGGTTTGACAAAGAACGATTCCGTGCAAGTATCCTATGGTTACGGAATGTTTACCGGAGGATTGGGTGCCCATGCCGGAGTGGAGAATATCGGTGGTACGGTGATCCCGATGAGTAGCGGTAATACCCAGAAACAAATCCAGTTGATGCACGACTTCCGGTGCGAAGGGTTTGGCTTGTACGCCCTCGTACGCCTTGTATCTGGCGGAGACCATCCACCAGTCCGGTATTCCCTTGGAGATTCAGCTACGTGTCGGACGTTCGGTGCCGAGCCTTGGACGGAGGAATATGCGTAAAGAATTAGAGACGAAACTAAATATCAAGGCTTACGATATCTATGGCTTGACGGAAATCTGCGGTCCGGGCGTTGGAGGCGAGTGTGAGTGCCAGAACGGTACCCACCTGTGGGAAGACCATTTCTTCCCGGAGATCGTGGACCCGAATACCTTACAACCGGTGGAACCGGGACAAGTAGGAGAGTTGGTCTTCACCACGCTTACGAAGGAGGGTATGCCGATGCTTCGTTACCGTACACGTGATTTGACCTCGCTGACTTACGAAGTGCGCCTGTGGACGTACGGCAGTTCGTATGGGACGTATTCTCGGACGTAGTGACGATATGTTGATTATTCGTGGCGTAAATGTTTTCCGTCTCAGGTAGAATCCGTAATTTTTGGAGCTGCCGGAGTTCGAGGCGCATTACCTGATCGTGGTGGATCGTATGAACAATACCGATACTTTCCAGATACAGGTGGAGGTTCGCCAAAGAATATACTCGGACGAAATGAACAAGATGATTGCCTTGAAGAAGAAGATCGCGAACCGTATGCAGAGTGTAATCGGTTTGCAACCCGATATAAGGATTGTCGAGCCGCGCAGCATCGAGCGGAGTATGGGTAAAGCCAAAACACGTGATCGATAAACGTAAGAGGAAAGAATTCTGATTAGTATAACCTCTAAAGATTAAGTACTATGTTAATAAAACAATTATCTATCTTTCTGGAAAACAAGAAAGGCCGTTTTACGGAAGTGGCAAAAATATTAGGTGAAGCAGGCGTAAACATGTCCGCTTTCACAGTAGCTGAGAATTCCGACTTCGGTATCCTTCGCCTAATCGTGTCGATACGGAGAAAGCGATATCCGTGTCTTCGTGAAAAGGCTTATACGCCGTGTAAGCGTGGCCGACGTTGTTTGTCTACATTGTCCCCAACCAGCCGGGAGCATTGGCTAAAGCGATGGACATCATTACTTCGGCCGGAATATTTATTGAGTATATGTACGCTTTTTTCTCAAGGCGACGCTGCTAACGTGATCATTCGTCCCGACAATGTGGAGAAGTGTGCGGAGGTTCTTGAAAGCCAATAAACTGGAGCTGATTGCGGCCAGTGACTTATATAAGTTGTAAATATTAACGTTTTGGGTTTCATTTATTCGCCTAAAAGCACTAATTTTGCACGCTAAAAGTATGTGAATGAAAAAGGTTGTATTTTTACTGATGATGATGACAGTACTATTATCCTCTTGTGGGGAGTATAATAAGATACTGAAGAGCACGGATTACGAATTGAAATATTCGTACGCGAAGAAATACTTCAACGCGAAGCAATACTCGAAATCCGCTACTCTGCTGGATGAACTGGTTACATATCTTTAAAGGAACAGCTTATGCCGAGGAGTCCTTTGTACTTGTTGGCGCAAAGCTATTACGGTCAGAAAGATTATCAGACGGCTTCGCAATACTTTAATACCTATTATACGACCTTATCCGAAAGGCGAGTTTACGGAATTATCCGTTTCTATTCCGGTTATGGTTTGTATCTGGACTCTCCGGATCCCCCGGTTAGACCAGTCGCAGACGTATAAGGCGATCGAGCAGTTGCAATTTATTTGGAGTATTATCCGCAAAGTGAACGGGCCGAGGAAGCGCAGAACATCATGTTCGAGCTTCAGGAGAAGTTGGCTTACAAAGGAATTGATGGCCACCCGCTTGTATTTCAATCTAGGTACCTATATGGGGAATAACTTCCAGTCTTGCGTGATCACGGCGCAGAACGCCTTGAAGAATTACCCGTATTCCAAATATCGTGGAGGATTCATGTTCCTTATCATCCGTGCGAAATACGAGTTGGCGCTAGTATCCGTAGAGGAGAAGTTGCAGGGCCGTTACCGGGATGTGGTTGACGAGTATTACAACTACATGAACGAGTATCCGGAAGGTAACTACGTAAAAGCAGGTAACGAAGTTCTACGACTATGCCAGCAAGCGAATTACAGATGCATATTAAGCGAATTTAATCAATAAACGAAAATGGATTACAGAAAATCAAACGCTCCTACCAATACGGTAACCCGTGACATGATGAAGTTAAGTGAAGAAACGGGTAACGTATATGAGACAGTCGCTATCATTTCAAAACGGGCGAATCAGATTAGTGTTGAGATGAAACAAGATCTGGAAAAAGAAACTTCAAGAGTTCGCTTCTTACAATGACAACTTGGAGGAAGTCTTTGAAAACCGTGAGCAGATCGAGATTTCACGCTACTATGAGAAACTTCCGAAATCAACGTTGATCGCCGCTCAAGAGTACGAGGATGGCAAGGTTTATTACAAGAATCCTGCTAAAGAGAAGAATAACTTCTAAGAAGAAATATTTTTTGAACATCGGAAAAGGCTGACCCTCAAATGAGTCGGCCTTTCCATTTAAAACGAACTAATTACCATGTTACAAAGAATACAAACTGTTTACCTGCTAATTATCGTGGCGCTTACGGTCGCTACCTTATTCTTGCCGTTGGCCGTGTTGCAACAAGGAGACGCCCTCTTCTCGTTCGATGCTAGCGGGTTGAGCACGATGATCGGTGAGCCGGAATTACTATACCCGGCGTGGGGGCTTATTTGCCTTGACTGCTATCATCGCTATCATTGCCTTGGTAACGATCTTCTTATATAAGAAAAGAATCCTGCAAATCCGTCTTTGCGTGTTCAACGCATTGCTGATATTGGGCTTTTATGGTTTCTTTTGCCTTCTGATCTATTCCTTGAAGGGGATATGGAAGGTGCCAGCGTAAGTGTTAAGATCGCTCTTTCCTTCCCGTTGGTCAATCTGATCTTGGATTATCTGGCGATCCGTAATATCGGGGCCGATGAGGCGCTGGTACGTTCTTTGGATCGTTTGCGTTAAGGCTTTCCGGATAAATCATTGGGTAAAAGATATTAGGTAAGGGACTCTTTTTGTCAAAAGGGTCCCTTTATTTTATGTCCGGAAAAGTATAATACATAAGACAATATTATTTTGTATATGAAACAATATTGTTTTTTCGGTGAAATATATCTACTTTCGTAGAATACAAATATCCGTTGCCTATCATGAAGAAGACTCAGTTTATTCCCATCGCTTTATTGTCGGTATCGGCGGTAGCGAACGCCCAGAGTGCCAGTCGTCCCCGAATATCATCCTGTTCTTGGTTGATGATATGGGATGGGAGGATACGTCCTTACCTTTTGGATCCAAAAGACGCATTATAATGAGGTATATGAGACCCCGAACATGGAGCGATTGGCGAAAGGGGGCATGATGTTTACCCAAGCCTACGCTAGCAGTATCAGCTCGCCACCGTTGCAGCTTGATCACGGGGACGAATGCCGCCCGTCACCGGGTTACGAACTGGACACTTTTTAAGGATAAGACGACTGACCGGGAGAGAGTGATGTGCTTACCCTGCCGGATTGGAATTATAACGGCGTGGCTCAAGTGAGCGGGACGAATAATACGTTTGTGGGTACTTCATTCGTGCAGATATTGAAGAATAACGGATATCATACGATCCATTGCGGCAAGGCGCACTTTGGGGCGATCGATACCCCGGGGAGTGACCCGCATCATTGGGGATTCGAGGTCAATATAGCCGGGCATGCCGCCGGAGGTCTCGCCAGTTACCTCGGCGAGAATAATTACGGGCATACCAAGGATGGTAAACCTTACGCTCCGAACGCTATCCCCGGATTGGAAAAGTATTGGGAAGCGACACCTTCGCTACGGAGGCCTTGACGCAGGAGGCGATCAAGGCGTTGGACAAGGCTAAGAAATATAACCAGCCGTTCTACCTATATATGTCACATTATGCGATCCATATCCCGATTGATAAGGACAAGCGTTTCTTACCAGAAATATATCGATAAGGGGTTAACGGCTAAAGAGGCGGCTTACGCTGCCTTGATAGAGGGTATGGATAAGAGTCTGGGCGATTTGATGAACTGGTTGGAGAAGAATGGCGAGGCGGATAACACGGTCGTGATCTTCATGAGCGATAACGGCGGTCTTTCCAGCGAGCCCGGATGGCGTGACGGAGAGATCCATACGCAAAACTATCCCTTGAACAGTGGTAAAGGCTCCGCCTATGAGGGAGGAGTCCGTGAGCCTATGATCGTGCGTTGGCCGGGGGTGGTGAAGCCGGGAAGCAAATGTGATAAATACATGATTATCGAGGATTTCTATCCAACTATCTTGGAGATGGAAGGCATAAAGGGTATAAGACTGTACAGCCGATAGATGGCGTCAGTTTCATGCCTTTATTAAAAGGTACGGGAGATCCTTCCGTGGGACGTAGCTTATTCTGGAACTGCCCGAATATATGGGGTAATGACGGGCCGGGAATCGGTCCGACTTGCTCGGTTCGTAATGGAGACTGGAAACTGATCATTATTACGAGACGGGGAAGAAGGAATTGTTTAATATCCCGGAGGATATAGGGGGAACATAATGATGTGGCAAGGCAGCATCCCGATATCGTAAAGCGTCTGTCCGGGGAATTGGGTACGTATTTACGGAAAGTGGATGGGCAACGTCCGTCGTTTAAGGCGACAGGTAAACCGGTTCCTTGGCCGGATGAGATATAATAATTAAAAAAGAAAGAGCATATGGGAGTTTTACAAAGCGGAAGAGAATCGCTATGCGGATATGGTATATCGGCGGTGCGGACGGAGCGGTATCTTATTGCCGGCCGTTTCCTTGGGATTGTGGCACAACTTTGGTAGTGTGGATGTGTTCAGTAATTTTATCCAGATCGCTCACGCCGCATTCGATCATGGCGTGACTCATTTCGACTTGGCGAATAATTATGGCCCGGCCTACGGATCGGCGGGAGGAGAATTTTGGCCGGATATTGAAGAAGGGGCTTGGGCGCTTATCGGGATGAGATGATTATTTCTACGAAGGCGGCTACGATATGTGGCCGGGACCGTATGGGAATTGGGGAAGCCGTAAATATTTAATGGCTAGCTTGATCAGAGCTTGAAACGGATGGGACTGGAATATGTGGATATCTTTTACTCCCATCGTCCGGACCCGGAGACCCGATCGAGGAGACGATGGGGCCTTGGCTGATATCGTCCGGCAAGGAAAGGCTTTGTATGTAGGTATCTCCAACTATGACGCAGACCAGACCCGTAAGGCTTTGGCCGTACTGAAAGAGCATAAGGTGCCTTGCTTGATTCACCAAGCCCGCTA